>OKMX01000049.1_pt1 | contig 73551 bp, 73 predicted proteins | sample 1613551 | NCBI WGS metagenome assembly OKMX01 (sample SAMN04436865, study PRJEB24849) | human gut metagenome | biome: human gut; feature: NICU; material: stool | host: Homo sapiens | place: USA: Saint Louis, MO | collected 2011-10-01 | reverse complement strand
CCGCCACGAAAAAATGGCGGTTCTTTTTTATTGCGCGGAAAGCGCAGCGGCTTTTTGCGATGAAATTTTTTATAAACGCTCAATCAAATGCGCCCAGTAGCGTTTGGGCATATTGCTTTGGCGCAGTTTCGGATTGGCGCGCTCGGGGATCGCAACAGTTTTATAAAACAGTCGCCAGGCGTCCTGGTACGCGCTTTCATCCGCCGTTTCGACGACGGACAAGGCCGTGGCGGAAAAATATTCCGTGCGCCCGTCCTCATAGAGCACGGCGCAACCGCGCGGACAATCATGAATGACGAAATGCTCGCCGTTGAGCCGACGGGCAAAATGCGCGGTCAGCAATTCGATGACATCATGCTTGGGCGCAAACGGCGCGTACCAGTAGCCGTCCTGCACCTCACGAAAGCGCAGTAAACCCTTCCAACTGTGCGCTTCGCTGTAGACCGCGCGCACGATCCGATCAAACGCGACCGCGTCACGATCGGCGCTCGCCAGAACGCCTTTGCCGTGGCGAATGCATTTTTTGATTGTTCGCGCCGTCACCGTTTCATGGCGCGCTTCGACCGAAAGCAACGCGGCATAGCAACGGCGCAGGAAATCGGCGCCGAATTGGGCGCGCAAATACCTTGCGACGCGCGCCGCTTTCGCCGGATCGGTCGCGACCCGATCATGCGCCACCAAAAAATCCATTTGCGGTGTGAGCGGTTCGATTTCAATCGTTTCCAACGTTCGATAGCGCGCAAAAATCACCGTTAAAAATCCCGGATAGGTTCCGTCATAGTGCGTCAGCATGGCGCAAACAAGTCCATCTGCTCATAGCGCGGCGCGCCTTCGAGCAATTTCATGCGTTGCCGCAAGTCGTGGCGCGACCGGATCGCCGCGCCGCGGTATACGCCCGCGACCGTCATGAAGTGGCGCGCCCGCTTGGTGGAAATTTTCAGCGTTCGCAAGTCGTCGTATTTCAACTTAGCGAAACGACGCGCGCGAATAATGCGTTTCGCGCCGGTGATGCCGATCCCCGGGATGCGGATCAGCTCCTCCAAATCGGCGCGGTTGATTTCCACCGGAAAACGATCCAAATGACGAATCGCCCAGCACATTTTCGGATCTAACTCCAAGTCAAAAAAAGGCTCTTTGGCCGTTAAAATTTCATCGGCCGTGAAATCATAATAGCGCATCAGAAAATCCGCCTGATAAATACGATGTTCGCGCAAAAGCGGCGGCTTCACGATGCCCTCCGTGAAGCGCGACGACACCACCGGCACGAAACTCGAATAGTATACCCGCTTCAAGTCAAACGAATGGTACAAGGCTTGCGCCCGCTGAATGATCGTGCGATCGTCCTCGCGGCTCGCGCCGACAATCATTTGCGTGCTTTGCCCCGCCGGCGCGAAAAGCGGCGCGTGCCGTGATGTTTTGCGCTCACTGCGGCTCTCCAAAATATGTTGGCGAATGGTCGTCATCGGTTGAAAGATCTTGGCGAAGCTTTTTTGCGGCGCCAAAAGCGCCAGCGCCGATTCCGTCGGCAGTTCGATATTCACACTCAACCGATCCACCAAGCGTCCCAATTCTTCCACCAGTGCGGGCGATGCTCCGGGAATCGCTTTCATGTGAATATAGCCGTTAAAATTTTCCCGATAGCGCAAAAGGCGCGCGACACGGATCAATTTTTCCATCGTGTGATCGGCGTTACCGACAATCCCGCTCGAAAGGAACAGGCCTTCGATATAGTTGCGCTTATAAAAATTAAGCGTGAGTTCGCAGACCTCTTCGGGCGTGAATTCCGCCCGTTCCACATCGTTGCTGCTGCGATTGACGCAATATTCGCAGTTGTAAATGCACTTATTGGTGAGGAGAATTTTCAGCAGCGAAATGCAGCGTCCGTCCTCGCTCCAGCTGTGGCAAATTCCCGACTCGGCGGCATTGCCCACACCCCCATTGCGATGCGAGCGGCGGGATCCGCTCGAACTGCAGCTGGCGTCGTACTTCGCGGCGTCGGTTAAAATTTTCAGTTTATGTTGCAGCGTGTCAAATTCCATAATTTTACTCCGAACAAATGTTCTTTTTTGTATTATAGCACGGAATGAATACGGCTGCCATTTTGTCGTTCCCTTTTTCTCGGCGGCATGTATTTTTCATTTCGCGCAACAAAAAAAGACGCTCGCGCGTCTTTTTTTGATTAGCCCAATATCATACCGTTATCCGTTTTTTGTTTCGGCGCGATGAGAACAACACCCTGCTCCGTATACACGCCGAGTACGAGCACTTCCGACCGCCAACCGGCGATATGCATCGGCGGGAAATTGACCACGCCGAGCACCTGCTCACCGATCAGACCTTCCGGCGTATAAAGATCCGTGATTTGCGCCGATGATTGCTTGATGCCGATCGCGGGTCCGAAATCCACTTTCAGCCGGTACGCGGGTACGCGCGCCCCCTTGAGTGGGCTCGCTTCCACAATCGTCCCCGTGCGAATATCTAATTGAGCGAAAGTGTCAAACGTGACTTCTTCTTTAGGTTGAGCATCTTGCGTCATTATTTTTTCTTTCCGAACGACTGCATGCGTTTCGTTTGGTCCTCGGTCGCGAAACAAATTCCGAAGTATTGCGCTTCCAATTCAATCGCATTACGCTGATCCAAATCCTGTCCCGCCAGCACCGAACGTTTTGTTGCGCGCACCGCGACTTTGGCGTTCTTTTGAATACGTTTCGCCGTCGCCAGCGCCGTTTCCAGCAAGTCTTTTTGCGGTACTACGCGATTGACCAAACCGATCCGCAACGCTTCCTGCGCGTCGATGAAATCGGCGGTATATAAAAGTTCTTTCGCCATCGCGGGACCGACCGCGCGCGTCAAGCGTTGGCTCGCGCCGAAACCGGCGCAAATACCCCACTTCACTTCCGGCTGACCGAATTGCGCGTTTTCGCTCGCGTACCGAAAATCACAGGCGAGTGAGAGTTCACAACCGCCGCCCAACGCGTAACCGTTCACCGCGGCGATGACCGGCTGCGGCGCGTCTTCGAGTTGCTGCGTGACCGCTTGACCGAAACGGCCCCAATCGCGACCGGAGAGCGTATCCATGGCCGCCATTTCTTTAATATCCGCGCCCGCTACGAATGCCTTTTCACCGGCGCCGGTCAAAATAATGACATCCACGGTTTCATCGTGTGCCACTTCGGCGAAAAGTGCGTGCAATTCTTTCATCGTCGCCATATTGAGCGCATTCAACGCTTTGGGGCGATCAATGGTAATGATGGCGATGCCGTCACGATTTTCCCAATGCACATTTTCATACTTCGCAGTCATTTTCTCTCCTCCTACTGTCGGTTTAAAAATTCTTCCGCGTTTTTCGCGCGCAAATCGCTCATGCGCGTAATCAAATCTTCATCGCCGGCGCCGGCCGCGAGCAAGTCCGCCAACGCCGCGCCATCTTGGATCGTCACCGTCCATAAAAATTCACCGTCATCAGCGTACAATGTCCAATACAGCTCTTCAGCGAATGTTTCCGGCGCGCGCCCCTCCGAGTCGGTGATCACCGCGTACCGTCCGTCGGCGAAATCCTGCACCAAAAGCACTTCGTCTTCCGCTTCCGTTTCGACGACCCCGAGTTCTGCGAGTCGCTCTTTTACCTCCGTATCGTTCATAAGCGTTCCTCCTTGTCACTATTGTACACCATTTTAAAAAAATCCCCCGTAACGGGGGATTTCATTTTTTGTAAAATAGCGATGCGCCTTGATCTTGTAAGGTGCGTGACCACGCTAAAACGCATCGGCATGGACCGCTTCACCGCAATGACACGTATTGCAAACGCAACGCGTTGAGCACAACGGACACGGAGCTGAGCGCCATCGCGGCGCCCGCGAGGAGCGGTGAAAGGTAACCGAGCGCGGCCAGCGGGATACCGATCATGTTGTAGATAAGCGCCCAGAAAAGATTTTGACGAATATTTTTTAGCGTCGCTTGCGCCAGCGTGACGGAGCGAGCCACATCACGCACGCGACTGCGGAGTAAAACGATATCCGCGGCATCAATCGCGACCGCGGTGCCGGAGCCGATCGCGATGCCCAAATCCGCCGTCGCCAACGCCGGCGCGTCATTGATGCCGTCGCCGACCATCGCAACCAATCGGCCCGCGCCTTTGCGCGCGGCGACATGGTCCGCTTTTTCAATCGGTTTTACTTCCGCCGTCACGGTGTCGATCCCGAGACTTCGCGCAATCGCCGTAGCGGTGGGACGATTGTCGCCGCTTAAAAGTTCCGTTTCGATGCCCTGCGCGTGCAAATCGCGAATGGCCTCCGCCGCGTCCTCGCGCAACGCGTCCGCCACCGCGATCAGCCCGAGCACTTCCGCTTCGCGACGCACGGCCAATACCGTACGGCCCTGCACCTCCCATGCGGCGGCCGTCGGGTCGTCGGACGCGGCGCGACCGATTGTATACGTCGCGCCCTCGTATTGACCGCTCATGCCCTTGCCGACGGTTTCCTTTAATTCCGTAAAACGGCGCGCCGGAATCGCGCGCGCTTGACCCGCGGCCAAAATCGCCCCGGCCAAACGGTGGCCGGAACCGCTCTCCAAACCTTGCGCCAACGCGAGCAGTTCGTTTTCCGTCATTGTTCCCTGCGGCGCCAGCGCCACCACTTCCGGTTCCCCTTTGGTGAGTGTGCCGGTTTTATCAAAAATAATATGGGTAAGTTTACCGGCCGCTTCCAAATCGGCAGCGCTCTTAAAAAGAATACCCGAACGCGCGCCCACGCCGGAACCGACCATAATGGATGTCGGTGTCGCGAGTCCCAAGGCGCACGGGCAAGCGATGACAAGCACCGCCACGGTACGCAGCAGCGCGGTTTCCAACGTGGCGTCGAAAAAAGCGTAGTAAACGATGCCCGTCAGCGCCGCAATCGAAATCACCGCGGGCACGAACCGAGCGGAAACGGTATCCGCCAGTCGCTGAATGGGCGCTTTGGATTCCTGCGCCGCCGCTACAACGCGAATAATTTGGGAAAGCACCGTATCGGCGCCGACCGCTTGCGCCGTCATCGTAAACGGCGTGGCGCCGTTCACCGTGCCGCCGGTCACCGTATCACCAACCGTTTTTTGTACCGGCATGCTTTCGCCGGTCAACATCGCTTCATTGACCTCCGGCGCGCCTTCGCTGACTTGACCGTCCACCGGAACTTGCTCGCCCGCTTTGACCCAAAGCGTCATACCGACTGTCACGTCATGCGCGTCAATGGTTGTGATTTCTTCCCCGTCTTTGCGATGGGCTCGCGCGGGCGCCGCGGCAAGCAATGTTTCCAGCGCTTGTCCGGTACGGCGTTTCGCGGCCGCCTCCAAGTATTTACCGAGTAAAATAAAGGTAATCAGCCACGCGGACGTTTCAAAATATAAATGCCCGGCGCCGCCAAAAAGTTCATACAGCGAGTAAAGATACGCCGTCGTCGTTCCCAAGACCACGAGCACGTCCATATTGAGCGAGCCGCCGCGCAATGCGCCCCACGCACCGCGATAAAAATAAAGTCCCGGTCCGAATTGCACGACCGTCGCCAAAACGAGCTCCGCAACGCCCGGCAACATCGGCCACCAGCCTGTAAGCGCGCCAACCATGCCGATCATCAGCGGCAAGGCGAAAACGAATGCGATGAGCAAACGCCGTTTCGCCGCTCGCACCTCCGCCCCCGGATCTTCCCAAGCGGCATCGGCGATATGCGCACCGTAACCGCTTTTTTCAATTTTGGCAATGATATCGGCGGCGGTTACCGTCTGCTCATCGTACACCAGCCGAGCGCGGCCGGTAATCAGATTGACCGCCACTTCTTGCACTCCCGCCATTCGTCCGACAACTTTTTCGATTCGCGCGGAACAGGCCGCGCAATGCATGCCGGTAATGGCAAGTCGTAAAGTTTGTTTCATTCTATACCTTCTTTCCGTCAACTCACGGTTGTCCTTATATCGAATATTTTCTATGTATTTTCAGTATAACACTTTTGTCAAGAGTTGCCTACATGGTAAAATGCAGTTACTCTAATAGCGGAGGTCATATGTATTTTTCAATCAAAGAACCTTTTCATTACGAAACGGTCATCAAAAAATCGCGCTTTATCTGTGATCTGATTCCCGTCAATGATGCGGAGGAAGCCAAAGACGCGTTGGCGACCATTCGCAAACGCTACTACGATGCGACGCATCACTGTTCGGCGCTTCGCCTCGGCACCACCGGCACTTTGCAGGAGCAATCCAATGACGACGGCGAACCGGCCGGCACGGCAGGTCGTCCCATGCTGCATGTGTTGCAACAACGGGACCTGACCAATTTGCTCGCCGTAGTGACTCGCTATTTCGGCGGCATCAAACTCGGCACCGGCGGCCTGACCCGCGCGTACGGGGGAACTCTCGCCGAAAGCGTAAGCGCCGCGCCGATCGTCGCGTACGTCGCCCACCATCGCTATTCTGTCCAAATCCCCTACGATCTTCTGGGCGCGCTGGAAAACGCCTGGAAAGACATGCCTTACATCATTATCGATCGCCAATTTACGGATAACGTCCGCTTCACGATGGATGTACCGGCAACGACGGCCGTAGCCTTTGAACAAAATCTGACGGAACTGACCGCGGCGCGAGCCGTTTGGCAAAAAGATCCCGAACGCCTTTTAATGATTGATTATGATTTAATAAAATAAATCAATTTTTTTATTAATTATTCGTATTTATTTGGTTATCAATAAAACACTTTCATTTTACATCGCTCTCCATTCCTCGTATCCTGTAAATAGAAAATTCCGTTAAGGAAGGGAAAGGAGATGATTTCATGTCGATATTTTGGCAGCATTACGCGAACCATCGTTTGGCGGCGGCTACCGGTCTGAATACCGAAGTAGCGGAAAGTTCCGTGATGGTAGCACCGCGTTTGGCGCGCAAAGAAGTATTTTCATTGCAAGGCGTGTGGCGCTACCTCGCCAAAAAACGGCTGGCGACCGCGGATGCGCTTTACTACCACAATGCATTCCCGGTCGCGCATGTCTGACATGCTCTTTTTTCTCCGCTTAAAACACTCGGGCCTGCCCGCTCGAGTAATCTGCCCATAAAAATAACGGCGTCATGACGCCGTTATTTTTTTATATCAAATCTCAGACCGACTCGCGGACCGAAGTACTAACCGCATTGGCAAGCGCAGAAGCGGCGGTTTCTTCCGCCTTTTTTTCCGCCGCCAAGACGCTTGCGTAGTAATGTAAAAATACTTGTGCGGTGTGCGAAAGAGGCCGATTGCGCGGACGTACGATCGCTTTTTTCAACATAATACCGCGCAAGCGTCGGGAGTCCAGCCCCGGCCAAAATTCTTCCTCCACTTCCGCCGGAATGAGCGCCACTATATTTTCCGTGCGCGCCCAAGCCAGCGCTGATGCCTTTGTCGTACAGACGGCCACCAATTGAAAAAGCGTCTGTACGTCGCCGATTTCCTGTCGCAAAATGGCGGCCGCGCTGCCTGACGCGGCAATCGCCATGCCGCGTAAATCGGCAAAGCTCGCCCCCTGCTTCGGCACCTGACGCAATAAATCTTTTGCGCCGACAACGGTCAATGATTCGGCGCTGGTAAATAAAAATTCAAACTGCTCCGGCGGCGCAAACATCGTATGGCATACGCCGAGATCCGTCTCGCCGGCGAGAAGATCTTCTTGCTGTACACTTGTAATGCCTTCTTTCAGTTCAAAGCGCACATGAGGATACTCCTTGTGAAACCCCGCCAGCACCCGTTGGATAAAGCGCGGAGACCGTCCCGGCGAAATGCTGAAACGTAACGTGCCGCGCACTTCCTGCGTGGCGGTTGCCATTTCATCGTCCGCCAAGTCCTCCAAAGCACAAATCTCTTTTGCACGCTGATAGAAGATTTCCCCGGCTTCCGTCAGGTGCAAGCGGCGGCGGCCGCGCGCGACAACGACCAGTTTTGTTTCGAACCGTTTTTCCAAAAGCTGCAGCTGCTTACTCAACGTCGGTTGCGTAATATGCAGATATTCCGCAGCGTTGGTCATATTGCCCGCGTCCACCATCGCCATAAAATTACGATAATACTCGGTGTCCATGATTTCCTTTCCGCGCTAACTTTTATATTTAGCACTAAAAATATATATTTTTTTGATGGCGATTTTTTTATGTCGGTTTACATTGTATAGTATATATTGTAGCATATAATTGTTTATAGATTATGCATTTTTTAGCACCTTACGATCACGCTGAATTTTCCACACAGTAGTGTTTTACCGCGTACGGGAAAAACCTTTGATCCTTCCTCAAAAAGGATAAGTATGTTATAATGCCATTACATTGAGAATGAAACTCAAAATTTAATCTTTATCTATCACCATCACCGAATGGTTTCGCCTGTGGATGCATTTATGCAATGACAGGCTTATAGCGGCATCAGACCTTGCTTTTCGTTACGTCGTTTTCGTATCCGTCGGCCGGATTGTCCCGGTAGCGACTCCGGCTGCCGGGTATTTTTCTGTCCGCTCCTGTGCTTTATACGCAGGACATCATTGTATTTATATATTTTGTATTTACATATAGAATTTTTTTGGGGGGTAAGGTATGACATTAGCTGACTTACGTCCGGGCGATACCGCTATCGTCACGGGACTTGCGCAAACGAACATGAAACGTCGTTTGCAGGATTTGGGACTGATCGATGGCACGCCTGTCACCTGCATCGGCATCAGCCCGCTTGGTGACCCCAAAGCATTTGCGGTGCGCGGAACCGTCATCGCGATTCGCGAGACCGACAGCCGCCATGTTACTGTAAGGAGTGATTAAGATGACCCCCGCTATCGCCCTTGCCGGCAATCCGAATGTCGGCAAAAGCACCGTTTTCAACGCCTTGACCGGATTAAATCAGCACACCGGAAATTGGCCCGGTAAAACGGTGGAGACGGCGCACGGTTACTACGAAGATGCCGACGGCCGACTGGAGCTTGTCGATCTGCCCGGCTGCTATTCTCTTTTAGCGCATTCCGAAGAAGAGGAAGTCGCCCGCGATTACATCTGTTTTGAACAACCGGCCTGCGTGATCGCCGTGTGTGACGCGACCGCGTTGGAACGCAATTTGAATCTTGTGTTGCAAATTATGGAGACCACGCCGCAGGTGGTCGTCTGCGTGAATTTACTGGACGAAGCGGCAAAAAAAGAAATTTCTGTCGACTTGGCGCAACTGGCAAGTCGTCTGGGCGTTCCCGTCATCGGTACGGCGGCCCGCTCCAAGACGGGTCTTGACGATTTGATCGCCACGGTCAAACAGCGTCACATTGCCTGTTGGCGACCACAAAAACACGCGTATCCCGAAGCCATTGAAGCGGCGATCGCCAAACTGGAACCCGAACTCGTTCCGTACGTCGGCCACAAAGTCAGCCCGCGCTGGCTCGCCATACGTCTTTTGGAGCGAGCTGCCGGCATGTCACAGGCGATGGAACGATACCTCGGCATCAACTTGTATAAAATTCCCGCCATCGCGCAGTCGCTCACCGCGGCGCAACGGGATTTGGTGCTGGCGGGATTTCCCCAAGAGAAACTGCGGGACGCGATCAGCGAAAGTTTCATTCGTCGCGCGGAAGCCATCAGTCAAGATGTCGTTACCTTTCACAACCCGCATTACGCGCAACGGGATCGCAAACTCGATCAATACTTCACCGGTCCGTATACCGGATTTGCCATTATGTTTCTTTTGCTTTTAGGCGTCTTTTGGCTGACGATTACCGGTTCCAACTATCCTTCCGAAATTCTCGCGCAGATTCTTTTCGCCGGTCAGGATTGGTTAGTCGACCGCGCCATCGCGCTGGGCGTATCCGAGGCGATCTACGGTCCGCTTTTATTCGGCGTATATCGTGTCATGGCCTGGGTGGTTTCCGTGATGTTGCCGCCGATGGCGATCTTTTTCCCGCTTTTCACCTTACTCGAAGACCTCGGTTATTTGCCGCGTGTCGCGTATAACTTAGACCGTTGCTTTCAATACTGTAAAGCCTGCGGCAAACAGGCTCTCACGATGTGCATGGGCTTCGGTTGCAACGCGGCGGGCGTGACCGGCTGTCGGATCATTGATTCGCCTCGCGAGCAGCTGATTGCCATCATCACGAACAATTTCGTTCCCTGTAACGGCCGTTTTCCGACGATAATCGCGATGATTTCCATGTTTTGGATCGGGACATCGGGCGGACTTTTAGACTCGCTGGGAGCCGCCTTTTTGCTCGCCATGGTCATTGTCATCAGCATCATCGCCACGCTGGTGGCTTCCAAGCTGCTTTCCATGACCGCGCTGAAGGGAATTCCCTCCTCGTTTACGCTCGAACTGCCGCCGTTTCGCCGACCGCAGATCGGCACCGTCATCGTGCGCTCGCTCTTGGATCGAACGCTCTTTGTACTGTGGCGCGCCGTCAGCGTCGCCGCGCCCGCCGGACTCGTGATTTGGTGCTTGGCCAATCTGCAATATCAGGGCGTCAGCTTAGTCCGCCACATGGTGAATGCGTTGGAGCCGCTCGGCTACCTCATGGGTCTGGACGGCACGATTTTGACCGCGTTTATTTTAGGCCTTCCGGCGAATGAAATCATTTTACCTTGTATGATTATGATTTATCTCGCCGAAGGTGCTTTGCTCGACATCGATAATCTCTCCACCTTGAAAACGCTTTTGCTTGACCACGGTTGGACCTGGCTCACCGCCCTGTGCGTGATTTTGTTTTCACTGATGCATTGGCCCTGCGGCACGACCCTGCTCACCATTCAAAATGAAACGAAAAGCTGGCGTTGGACAATGCTTGCCGTATTGCTTCCTACCGCCATGGGCATCCTCACCTGCATGGCTGTCGCCGCCATCGTTCGAAGCGTCGGCGGCGCATAAAAAAAGACCTCCGCAGAGGTCTTTTTTTATGTCATTCAGCAGCTCACGGGAAGAACGGCCAAACGATCGGAATCACAATCATCGAAACGATGAAGCCGACAATACAGAGCGGAATACCGACTTTCAGGTAATCGTTAAAGCTGTATTGGCCCGGTCCGAGAACCAAGGTGTTCGGCGGTGTCGCTACCGGCGTGGCAAAAGCAGCCGATGCGGCAATCGCGATACTTACGAGCACGGCTTTCGGATCCGCACCCATGGACTGCGCCATGGAAATGCCGAGCGGTGCCAAGAGCGCCGCCGTCGCCGTGTTGTTCATGAACTGCGTCATGATGTTACTCAAGAGATACATAACCGCCGCAATAACGAGCGGATTCGGGCTGTCGCCGAGCCAGCCGACAACGGTATCGGCAATCAATTTACCGGCGCCCGATTTATCCAAAGCAGTCGCGATCGGCATCATGCCGGCGAAGAGGAAAATCGTAACCCAGTCAATCGAGGCATACGCCTGTTTTTCCGTCATACAGCCGGTCAGAACTGCCACCAGCGCGCCGATAACGGCCGCGGTCGTCAGCGAAACGCCGAGCTGTTTGGAGAAGACCATCGTCAGTACAACACCGATCAAAATCAAGAGCGAAATCATCTGCTTCGATTTGCTGTGGTTGACAGTCGACGGATCGACTTCCTGTTCCACTTCGACTTCCGCATCGAGTTCATGCGCAGGCAGCAAGCGTTTGCCGACCGTCAGCGTGAACGCGATAGTGGCGAGTGAAAGCGGAATACCCATCCAGGCAAATTCGAAGAAGCCGAAGGTCGGCAAACCCGCGTTGGCCAATGCGCCGGTAACGATAATATTCGGCGGCGTACCGACCATGGTGAGCGTACCGCCGACGTTCGCGGCGATCGCCATCGGCATCAGGAAGCGCGAACCTTTCAGTTTCGCCGCCGCGCAGATGCCGGTAACTACCGGAATCAAAGATGCGGCCGTACCGGTGTTGGACAATACCGCACTCATGATAATCGTAACGAGCATAACGCCGCCCATCAGGCGCGTTTCACCCGTGCCCGCCATGCGGACAACGCTTTCACCGATTTTTTGCGCCATACCGGTATGGAACAACGCCGCACCGATAACGAACATGCCAGCGAACAAAACAACCGTCGAGTTCGAAAGACCCGAGAAAATTTGTTTTTCCGAAATAACGCCCAACAAACCCAGCGCAATCGATCCGCCCATGGAAGTAATCGCAAGCGGAATCAGTTCGGTAATGAACAGCAATGCGACGACGCCCAGGACGCAAAGAGTAATAATAGCAGGACTCAAATCAATACCTTCTTCCTATAACAACTGTAACATTTGAAAAATAGGTAAGTGGTTCGGGCAAAAGTAAGTGGGAAAAAAGCTTATTGCATGGCTTGCAGCATGGCAAGCATGGTGCCGGCCGCGACCGCCGTGCCGATAACACCGGCTACGTTCGGTCCCATCGCGTGCATCAGAAGGAAGTTCGACGGATTGGCTTTCGCGCCGACCACCTGCGATACGCGCGCCGCCATCGGTACAGCCGATACGCCCGCCGAGCCGATCAGCGGGTTGGTCTTGCCGCCGTCCAGCTTCGTCATTAACTGGCCGAAGAGTACGCCGGCCGCCGTGCCGCCGATGAAAGCGACCAAGCCGAGACCGATAATTTCCAGCGTCTGCAGATTCAAGAAACTCTCCGCCGACATCGTGATACCGGTACCGAGCGCGAGGAAAATCGTAACCGTATTCATCAACGCGTTCTGCGCCGTATCCGACAAACGATGCGTAACGCCCGACTCGTTGATCAGGTTACCGAACATCAGCATGCCGAGCAGTGCCGTGATCGAGGGCAAAATCAACGAAATCAGAATCGTCGCGGCGATCGGAAATACTACCTTTTCAAAATGCGTCACATGACGCAGCTGGCCCATGACAATTTTCCGCTGTTTTTTCGTGGTGAACAATTTCATAATCGGCGGCTGGATCAAAGGAACCAACGACATGTACGAATACGCCGCTACCGCGATCGCGCCCAAGAGTTCCGGTGCGAGTTTGGAAGCGAGGTAAATCGATGTCGGGCCGTCCGCTCCGCCGATAATACCGATGGCCGCCGCCTGCGGTGCCGTAAAGCCCAGGAACATGGCGCCCCCGAGCGCGACAAACACGCCGATCTGTGCGGCCGCTCCTAAAAGAAGCGTTTTGGGATTCGCGAGCAGCGGACCGAAGTCCGTCATCGCGCCAACCCCCATAAAAATAAGTGGCGGAAAAATTTCATAATGAATGCCCGCGCTGATAAGTGCAAAAACCCCTTCTTCAAAACCGTTTTTCGGTAAGTTCGCCAAAATACAGCCGAAGGCGATCGGCCCTAAGAGTAAAGGTTCATACTCTTTGACAAACGCCATGTACAGCAATAAGATGCCGACAAAAATCATCAGGCCATGACCCAGGGAAAAAGCGATCATGCCGCTGTCATGCCATACTGATGCGATCGCTACCATAAAGTCTGTTGCAAAGCTTCCCAACTGACCTCTCTCCTTTCTTCTAAAGGGGGCGGAAATTTCCGCCCGTTGCCAATGTCCGATCGCTGTTTGGTCCGAAGGACAAATCCTTTGCCATGGCTGAAAACGTGTGCCGCATGACGAGGTAGCTGCTCGTCGCACAATTGACACTTCGTCATCGAAGTCAGGAGATACTTGGTCAATTTCGTTTCTCACAGTTTCATGCTCAGGATGCTCTGCAAGCTTTTTCGCAGAAAACTTGCTCGCAAGCGATCATGGGTGCGCTCTTCCTACGCACGCCGGATAAGTAAGAAAGACCAATCTAAAAAGTGGACAGAAGGTCATACCCTACTTACGTTCTCAGTATTACACACTTTTTAAGCGTTCGTCAATATTTGTGCAATTCATAAATCTCTTTAAATCATTCTTTAAATTCGCTATATAGCCTTTATTTACAGTGATTTATAGGTTGCTTGGCGGTGTGATATTCTAAATTTTTTCTGCTACTATTACTAAGGAGTATTATCAATATGCTAAATCGTAATTATATTTATGTATATAATTATATATATACATATTTATATATACCATTTTGCATATATCCGTATTATCATTTCTAATGTTTTCTTTCTTTCATGATCCATAAACAGATCATGAAAAAATAATCTGTTTATGCCACCCTAAAATAATGGGCTAAAACAGGCTGCGGTTTGTATGTACATCGGCTTGGAACATGTATTTTGCCACTCGTCATTGGTATTTTTTAGCGTATCTATAGTATTAGCGCCCATAAAACGGCAGAACCGTTTTTGTCGTACGAGTAGACGACATTACGCTCACGCCGACGGCAGTACACCGCGCGACATTTGCCATTCCTTTAACTACCTGCTACCACGGTAAGTCCCGCGACAGCAAGTACGTCGGTTCCATCGCCAAGATCGTCAAACGCATCAGCCACTCTTTACCACTACATTTGGACCCTTCCGGATATGTCCATGTTTCATTTTTTCGCGCATCAGGAGATCCGCTTTCGGGGAAATGCGACATACAGGATATACCGGCGGCGTTTCACGGGCCGATTCAAACAGGTGTCCGTGACGGTGGTCGTGCATCGAGCAGTTCGACCAGCGGGGGGATACTTCGCGCATGCGATGCGGCCTGCATTTTTCGATCAGTACGTCTTTTATACGATACATACTTCGTCGCGTCATCCTCCTATTCATCTCATTGCATTTCATCCGCGGACGGCAACTTCTTTTGCCTACATCATCGATTTTGGATGCTTCTCGCTTGCTTGCGCTCTTTACTTGATTCGCCGCATCCTGCTCACCGGGGTTGCTGCGATATTTTTCTAACGATCGCGGTATGTTTCCGGGAGGCATTCTGACCGCGTTACTATGACGCTGCCATGCATTAAAACAATACCGTTTCTACGACGACTGCTGCCCGATCATTTTATTCGCTTTTATTTTGCTAAAAACGCCTCAAATCATGAAAAAACATGAAAACAGGTCATCTTTTATAGACACAATGCATAAATCTATAAAACGCCTAAAAACATTGATTTTTGGCAAAATATATAAGATTTAAAGTATTTGCTCGAGCCAAGATAAAAAACGCTGAATTTCCATGTTTTTTGCGCTTTTAAACCTATTTACATTTGCTAATCGCATCCGCTTTTACCAAAATCTATATTTTTCTCTTATATTTCTTTATTTAGCATTTTTCTGATTTTTATCTGTATATGCTTTTCTGTGACTGTTTTAAGGCAATAAAAAAGACCGGAAGTTTCCGGTCTTTTTTGCTAGTTCAATAACGGTGTCGTAAAAATAAACACCGATGCCAGTCCGATGACAATACACATCGCTAAAAACACACCGATTCCTTCCAATGTACGCGGATAACCGAAGTGAAATTTTTCCCCCAGCGGACCGCGACGCAAAAAGAAAGAAAAACGGGTGCGCTTTTTGAACCAGCGCGCCTTACGCTCTTCCCCGATCCATTCGGCTGCGATGCCAACCACGACCATCGCCGCCAGCATGCATAAAAACAAACGATAGAGGAATTGCGTCGGGCTCATTTGTTCCAAAATTTCCATACGAACCTCAATCAAAAGGTAAAGAAAAGGCCTCGCAAGCGAGGCCTTTTCATACATACGCTACATTCCTGTTATTTGCCCGGGAAGAACGGCCAAACAATCGGAATTACGATCATCATAACGACGAAGCCTACGATACAAAGCGGAATACCGATCTTGAGGTAATCGTTGAAGCTGTATTGGCCAGGGCCAAGTACCAGCGTGTTCGGAGGCGTTGCAACCGGCGTCGCAAATGCGGCGGAGGCTGCGATCGCAATGCTCACGAGAACGGCCTTCGGGTCCGCATGTAAGGATTGCGCCATCGAAATGCCCAACGGTGCCAACAGAGCCGCCGTTGCCGTGTTGTTCATGAACTGCGTCAGGATGTTGCTCAAAAGGTACATCGCCGCGCAGACGATCAACGGGTTCGGGCTTGCACCCAACGAGCCAACAACCGTATCCGCAATCAATTTGCCGGCGCCCGATTTATCCAATGCGGTCGCGATCGGCATCATGCCTGCGAACAAGAAAATCGTTACCCAGTCAATCGAAGCATACGCTTGTTTTTCTGTCATACAACCAGTCAGTACGCAGATGAGAGCGCCGATAACGGCCGCGGTCGTCAGCGATACGTGCAAGGTTTTCGAGAAGATCATGACGATAACTACGCCGATTAAAATCAAGAGCGAAATTATCTGTTTCGTCTTATTGCCCGATACTTCGGAAACTTCCTGTTCTACTTCCGCGGAAGTGTCGATATCATGGTTCGGCAGTAAGCGTTTGCCGATCGTCAAAGTGAACAGGACAGTCGCAATACAAAGCGGAATACCGGCAAATGCGAATTCGAAGAAGCCGAAAGTCGGCAAATGCGCGTTAGACAGTGCACCGGTAACGATAATGTTCGGCGGCGTACCGACCATGGTCAGCGTACCACCGGCGTTAGCGGCGATCGCCATCGGCATCATGAAACGCGAACCTTTCAGATGAGCTGCCGCGCAGATACCGGTAACAACCGGGATCAGGGATGCGGCGGTACCGGTGTTGGACAGTACCGAGCTCATGATAATCGTAATGGCCATAACGCCAAACATCAAGCCGGTTTCACTTTTACCGGCCATACGTACAACTTTTTCACCGATAAGTTGCGCCATGCCGGTGTGGAACAAAGCCGCGCCGATAACGAACATGCCGGCGAACAAAACAACTGTTGAGTTAGACAGACCGGAGAAAATCATTTTTTCCGGGATAACACCCAACAAACCCAGCGCAATCGCGCCACCCATCGAAGTAATCGCCAAAGGGATAATTTCAGTAATAAAACAGATGGCGACCACTGCAAGTACCGATAATGTGATCATTGCAGGACTCATAAGAGTACACCTTCTTTTTTGTAATAACTAGCAAATAGTCATTGGGCAAAGGTATAAAAGAAGGGCTCGAGGTAAGGGAATAAGTTGCGGATGCTAATTAATGAGCACCTGTTGCGCTCAACATGGCAAGCATGGTGCCGGCCGCTACCGCCGTACCGATTACGCCTGCAACGTTCGGACCCATGGCGTGCATCAGAAGGAAGTTAGCCGGGTTCGCTTTCGAACCGACTACCTGCGATACACGAGCTGCCATCGGAACGGCGGAAACGCCTGCCGAACCGATCAACGGGTTCGTCTTGCCGTCGACCATCAACATGATCTTACCGAAGATGACGCCGCCTGCTGTACCGGCGATGAAAGCAACGAGACCCAAACCGATGATTTCCAAGGTTTGAACGTTCAGGAAGCTTTCTGCCGACATGGTACAACCGGTACCCAATGCCAGGAAGATCGTGACGGTGTTCATCAACGCGTTCTGCGCCGTATCGGACAGACGGTGCGTAACACCGGATTCATTGATCAGGTTACCGAACATCAGCATACCTAAAAGTGCGGTAATAGACGGAAGTAATAAGCTGATGAAGATCGTGGATGCGATCGGGAACACCACTTTTTCAAAGTGCGATACGTGACGCAACTGTTCCATGACAATTTGACGATCTTTTTTGGTCGTGAACAATTTCATGATCGGAGGCTGGATCAACGGAACCAGGGACATGTACGAATACGCCGCTACCGCGATCGCGCCCAAGAGTTCCGGAGCCAATTTCGAAGCCAGGTAAATCGAAGTCGGGCCGTCGGCGCCGCCGATAATACCGATCGCAGCTGCCTGCGGAGCGGTAAAGCCCAAGAACATCGCGCCACCCAAGGCAACGAATACGCCGATTTGTGCCGCCGCGCCGAGCAAGAGAGTTTTCGGGTTCGCAATCAGCGGACCGAAGTCCGTCATCGCGCCGACACCCATAAAGATCAACGGCGGGAAAATTTCAAACTGAATGCCCGCATGAATGAGGGCAAAAACGCCTTCTTCAAAACCGTTTTTCGGCAAGTTGGCAAGGATACAACCGAATGCGATCGGTCCGAGCAACAACGGCTCAAATTCCTTGACAAATGCCAGGTAGAGCAACAGTATGCCGACAAAGATCATGATCGCATTACCAATACTGAATACGATAATGCCGCTGTCATGCCATACCGAAGTCACAGCTACTATGAAATCACTCATACTGTATCTCCTCTTCTATGTTTTCTGGTAAGTTGAGGTTTTAGCCCAACGCGATCAAATCGTCGCCCGCTTGTACGGTAGCATTGGCTGCGACCAAGATACTTTTTACCGTACCGTCACTCGGAGCATAGATTTCGTTGGCCATTTTCATCGCTTCCAGGACACAGAGGAGATCGCCGGCTTTAACAGCCTGACCTTCTTTTACGTCGACGGAAAGGATTTTGCCCGGCATCGGAGCTTTTACCGTTTCCGCGCCGGCCGGAGCCGCTTTCGCTGCCGGAGCCGGAGCTGCTGCCGGAGCCGGAGCTGCTACCGGAGCCGCTTTCGGAGCCGGAGCCGCTTTCGGAGCCGCTTTCGGGGCTGCGCCTGCGCCGAGTTCGTTCACTTCTACATCGTATTCTTGACCGTTAACGGTTACAGAAAATTTTCTCATTGTACATCCTCCTACTAAAAAGTAATTCTCCAAAACAAGGTATTGCTTAGTAATTGTCTACTCCAGACAGACGCGCCGCTGCTGTCCAACCGGTATTTTTGGCCGGTCGAATGGACGCAATTTGCGAGCTCGAGTAGCCCATTGCTGCTACTGCTGCGGTAATCACCGCAACCACTTCATCATTATCGGACGCAGTCGACGTTGCTGCCGGAGCTGCAGCTGCTGCCGCGGCGGCAGGTGCAGCTTTCGCTACCGGTTTAGGAGACGACTTTTTTTTTCCGGTCGGATCCACAAGTCGAATGATCGTCATGAGCACCCACAGCATAATCAACACAAAGAATACAATAAACATGTTGATCAGCATAAATACCCAAGGATTCAATTCACTTCCCATTCACACCCATCCTTTCTCTTTAGATTTTTCCTATACTACGTTATGCCGCTAAGAGATTATAACGGAATATTGGCGTGTTTTTTCGCAGGACGGGCTTCGCGTTTGCTGGCGAGCATGGCCAACGCGTTGATAACGTACGGACGCGTTTGTTTCGGTTCGATAACTGCGTCAACAAAGCCGCGTTCGGCTGCTTTGTACGGAGTCGCGAACTCTTCCACATATTCTGCCGTCTTCTGTTCTTTATCCGGATCTTTCCGGAAGATGATGTTGGCAGCGCCTGCCGGTCCCATAACCGCAATTTCCGAAGTCGGCCAAGCGAATACCTGGTCCGCGCCCAAGTCCTGGGAGCACATCGCGAGGTACGATCCGCCGTAAGCTTTACGGGTAATTACCGTTACTTTCGGCACGGTCGCTTCCGAGTACGCAAACAGCATTTTCGCACCGTGGCGAATGATGCCGCCGTATTCCTGCTGTACGCCCGGCAAGAAGCCCGGTACGTCAACCAAGTTTACGAGCGGAATGTTGAAAGCGTCGCAGAAACGGATGAAACGGCTGGATTTGTCGGATGCATTGATGTCCAAGCAGCCGGCCATAAATTTCGGCTGGTTGGCAATGATGCCGACGGTTTGTCCGTCAAAGCGGGCAAAGCAGGTAATGATATTTTTCGCGTAGTGAGCGAGTACATCATAGTATTCACCGTTGTCGACAATGCTCTTGATAACATCGTACATATCATACGCTGCGTTGGAGTTGTCCGGCAACAAGGCGTTGAGGCTTTCGTCCATACGCATCGGGTCATCACCCGTGTCAACAATCGGAGCTTCTTCCATGTTATTGCTCGGCAGGAAGCCCAAGAGATAGCGGATCTGGTTCAAGCAGTCTTCGTCGTCTTTCGCGATGAAGTGCGATACGCCCGAAATGCTGTTGTGGGTCATAGCGCCGCCCAGTTTTTCCGCCGTTACGTCTTCACCGGTGACCGATTTAACAACGGCCGGACCCGTGATGAACATTTGGCTGGTGCCTTCGACCATGTAGATGAAGTCCGTCAATGCAGGCGAGTAAACCGCGCCGCCGGCCGACGGTCCCATGATGGCCGAAATCTGCGGAACGACACCGGATGCAATCGTATTTTCAAAGAAAATACGGCCGTAACCGGACAATGCGTCAACCGCTTCCTGAATACGAGCGCCGCCCGAATCGTTCAGGCCGACACACGGTGCGCCCATTTTGAGCGAAAGCTGCAGGACACGGACGATTTTGCTGGCGTGCATTTCGCCGAGCGAGCCGCCTTCTACCGTGAAGTCTTGCGCAAATGCGTAAACGAGTTTGCCGTCAACGGTACCATAACCGGTAACAACACCTTCGCCCGGAAGATCTTTTTTATCTTGGCCGAAGTTTACGCAACGATGTTTTACCAAAGCGCCGATTTCAACGAAGGAGCCTTCGTCAAAAAGGATTTCCAAACGTTCACGCGCAGTCATCTTTCCTTTTGCGTGCTGTTTGTCGATACGGCTTTGGCCACCGCCCATGCGGACGTGTTCCAAATTTTTATGAAGCAATTCAACTTTTTGTTGGTTTACCGACATTCTTACACCTCCGAATAATGGTAGGGAAGGCCGCCTCATCGAGGCGGCATACTCCTATTATTGACGCTCCGTAAGTTCGATCAAAAGACCGTTCGTAGCTTTCGGATGTAAGAACGCGATGCGGCAGCCGCCGGCACCGTAGCGAGGTTTTTCATCCAACAGACGAACACCGCGAGCTTTCAAGTCTTCGAGAGCTGCGTCGATGCTGTCAACACGCAAAGCAACGTGTTGGAAGCCGTTACGATGTTTTTCAATGTAACGGGCGATCGGGCCATCCGGGCTGGTGGATTCCAAGAATTCGAGTTCCGCATCCCCCAGTTTGAAGAAGCTTACGTTAACTTTCTGTTCTTCCACCGTTTCGTCTGCTGCTGTCGGATGAACGTTCAACGTTTCCTGGAAAACTTGTTTCGTTTTCTGCAGGTCATCCACTGCAATACCGATATGGTCGATGTTCATAACTTTCCAATTCGCCATGCTTACTCCTCCTTTTGCAATAAAAAATAAAATTATTTAATGGCTTTTGCTACGATGGACTCAACGACTGTGTAAGGATCCACTTTCCTTGCATAGACTTGTTCCACGTAGTTATCAAATTCACCCGAGGACGTAACTTTTTCCATTACGTGACGGGAGATTTGCTCTTTGACCATCGCGATAATCTCGTTGACTGTCCGTTCGTGTCTGCGTTCCTGCAGAAGACCGGACTCTTCCAAGAATTCACGATGTTCGTCCATTGCCTCAATGACGTCTTCCACGCCTTCGTCACGACTGGCAATGGTGCGTTTGATCGGCGGACGCCAATCCACCTCTTCCGAGTTCAAATCGAGCATCATTTCGATTTCAACGTTCAAACGGTCCGCGCCGTCGCGATCACATTTGTTGATCGCAAATACGTCGCCGATTTCCAGAATGCCCGCCTTAATCGCCTGAATATCATCGCCCAAACCGGGTACCAGTACAACCAATGTGGTGTCCGCATTCTTGACGATATCGACTTCGGATTGGCCGACGCCAACCGTTTCAATCAAGACGACATCCATGCCGAATGCATCCATCAGCTTGACTGTATCCGCGGTTTTCTTGGAGAGTCCCCCCAAGCTACCGCGCGTACCCATACTCCGAATAAATACGCCTTCATCCAATGTCAAATCATTCATGCGAATTCGGTCACCCAAGATCGCACCGCCGCTAAACGGGCTCGTCGGGTCGACTGCGACAATGCCGACAGTCTTACCTTGTTTACGGAAATATTTTACCAGCTTGTCGGTCAGGGTCGATTTGCCTGCGCCCGGCGCACCGGTAATACCGATAATCCGCGCATTACCTGTATGACTATAGATTTCTCGAAGTATATCGACATATCCGTCTGCTTCGTTCTCGACTGCAGAGATAGACCTCGCCAAGGCCAGCCTGGATCCATTCCAGAATTCCTTCATTAAATCCATGGTTTTGCCCCCCTTGGTCAATTACGGACCTGTGCTCCCGCCGTAGCGGGAGCCGGTACCGTCTATCAGTTCTTAATGAACGTTTTCTTTGATGAATTCGATGATCTTCGTGGTCGGAGTGCCCGGTGTGAAGACAGCTTTTACGCCGGCTTCTTTCAGTGCCGGGATATCGCCTTCCGGAATAACGCCGCCGCCGATAACGAGCACGTCATTCAATCCCTTTTCTTTCAAGAGTTCGATAACGCGCGGGAACAGCGTGCCGTGCGCGCCGGAGAGCAAGCTCAACGCAACTACGTCAACGTCTTCAGAAAGAGCCGCTTCCGCGATCTGTTCCGGAGTCTGACGAAGACCGGTATAAATAACTTCAAAGCCCGCATCGCGCAACGCACGAGCGACTACTTTAGCACCGCGGTCGTGACCATCCAGACCCGGTTTTGCAACAATTACACGAATTAATTTTTCTGCCATGATTGGTTACCTCCCGTATCCTTTCAGCAATAGCGTATCTTAAACCGTAGCGTGCGCCTGGTATTCACCAAATACGCCGCGCAGTACGTTGCAGATTTCACCCAAAGATGCATATGTGCGTACGCAGTCGAGGATCAACGGCATCAAGTTGACGCTTTCATCTTCGGCGCCTTTGCGCAATGCTTCCAAAGTGGCCTTGACAGCTTCCTGATCGCGACCGGCTTTAACTTTAGCCAATTTCTTAGCCTGCAGTTCGCCAACCGAAGTGTCGACTTTCAGCAAGCCTTCGACCGGTTTTTCTTCGACTTGGAATTTGTTGACGCCAACGATAATACGGTCGCCGGATTCAACTTCCATCTGCCAACGATATGCCGATTCCTGAATTTCTTTCTGGATGTAACCTTTTTCAATCGCGACTACCGCGCCGCCCATTTCGTCGATCTTACGGATGTAGTCTTCCGCTTCTTTTTCGATCGCATTGGTCAACGCTTCTACATAGTACGAGCCGCCCAGCGGATCGACTACGTCAGCCAAACCGGATTCGTACGCAACGATCTGCTGCGTGCGCAACGCGATTTGTACGGATTCCGTCGTCGGCAATGCCAACGCTTCGTCGCGGGAGTTAGTGTGCAAGGACTGCGTGCCGCCGAGAACAGCCGCCGCGGTCTGCAACGCTACACGAACGATGTTGTTGTCGACCTGTTGCGCCGTCAACATCGAGCCTGCGGTCTGCGTGTGTACACGCAATTTCATGGATTTGTCTTTCTTCGCGCCGAAACGGTCTTTCAGGATGCGCGCCCAAAGACGACGGGATGCACGGAATTTTGCAACTTCTTCGAGTACGTTGTTGTGCGCGTTCCAGAAGAAGGACAGACGACCTGCAAATTCGTCGATTTCCATGCCGGCTTTCAGTGCCGCTTCGATGTATGCAATACCGTCAGCGATCGTGAAAGCGATTTCCTGCGCTGCTGTCGAACCCGCTTCACGAATGTGGTAGCCGGAGATCGAAATCGTGTTCCATTTCGGAACGTTCTGCGAGCAGTATTCAAAAATGTTGGTGATCAAACGCATCGACGGTTTCGGCGGGAAAATGTAAGTGCCGCGAGCCGCATATTCTTTCAGGATGTCGTTTTGGATCGTGCCGCGCAGCTGGTCAGCGGATACGCCTTGTTTTTCCGCAACGGCAATGTACATCGCCAAGAGGACGGACGCCGGAGCGTTGATCGTCATCGAGGTCGAAACTTTACCCAAGTCGATCTGGTCGAACAGGATTTCCATGTCGGCGAGCGTATCGATCGCAACGCCTACTTTACCAACTTCGCCGGCACTCATCGGATCATCCGAATCGTAACCGATCTGCGTCGGCAAGTCGAATGCGCAGGAAAGGCCCGTCGCACCGTTTTCAATCAGGTAACGGTAACGTTGGTTTGATTCTTCGGCCGTAGCGAAACCGGCATACATACGCATCGTCCAGAGACGGCCACGGTACATCGTCGGCTGTACGCCGCGGGTGTACGGGTAGCTGCCCGGCAGAGCCAGATCGCGTTCATAGTCAAACCCTTCGATATCGAGCGGGGTGTAGACTTTGTTGTGCTTCATGTTCGGACGTTCCGGGTGTTTGGCATACATCTTAGCGACTGTTTCTTCGTATGCCTCCAATTTGGCCTTCAAGGATTCGTTAGCCATGTGTTCATCATCCTCCTAAAAAATATAAATATATATCGGTCTCTTGCGAGACTGACTAACCACAACGCAGCCGCAGCTTAAGCTGTCTTTTCAACGATGCGGGTAAGTCCAAAAAAGGATCGGGTCTTACTGTTTTTTCATGCTCTTGTTATCGGCTAAGCGCTGATGGAAATCAAATGCTTCTTTGAGAATATGCGGGGTTTGCGAGTAGCCGCAAGCTTTTTCCGCACGTTCCAGATAGTCCATCAATTCCGGACGGTAATCCGGATGCGCAATGTTTTCGATAATCACGCGAGCGCGTTCTTTCGGCGAGAGGCCGCGAACGTCGGCAACGCCCATTTCGGAAATGTAGACGTGTACGTCGTGTTCCGTATGGTCGATGTGCGAGCAGAACGGTACGACACAGGAGATGTCGCCGTTTTTCGCGATCGAGTTCGTGAAGAAAATGCTCAGGCCACCGTTACGAGCGAAGTCGCCCGAACCGCCGATACCGTTCATCATCTTCGTGCCCGATACGTGCGTCGAGTTGATGTTGCCGTAGATGTCCATTTCGAGCGCGGTGTTCATCGCGATAACGCCTAAGCGACGGATGACTTCCGGGTTGTTCGAAATTTCTTGCGGACGCAGAACGATCTTATCGCGATATCCTTTGATACCTTTGTAGAAGCGTTTCAGTCCGTCCGGCGAAGGCGAAAGGCTCGTGCCCGAAGCCATCGTCAATTTACCGGCATCAATCAGGTCGAACATGCCGTCCTGGATAACTTCCGTGTATACGGTCAGGTTTTCATACGGAGAATCAACCAAGCCGCTGATTACGGCGTTTGCTACGTTACCTACACCGGATTGCAACGGGAGCAGGTTTTCCGGCAAGCGACCGTGTTTTACTTCGTTTTGCAAGAAGTCGATGAGGTTGCCGCTCATCTTCTTCGCGTCGTCACCAATCGGGGCGAATGCGCGTGTTTTGTCGGTGATGTCGCACGGTACGATCGCAGCGATTTTGCTGTGGTCCACTTCGATGTACGGAGTACCGATGCGGTCGCCGGCTGCTTCGATCGGAATCGGTTTGCGATGCGGCGGGTTAGCCGGCTGATAAATATCATGCATACCTTCCAATTCGAGCGGTTGCGAAGTGTTGACTTCGATGATAACTTTTTTGGCTTCCGTGACGTATACCGGCGAGTTGCCCAAGGCGGTCGTCGGAATCAGGTGACCTTCTTCAGTAATCGAGCATACTTCGATGATGCACCAGTCTAATTCGCCGAAAAAGCCCGCGCGTACTTGCTGCGCTACGTGGCTCAAGTGCATATCGATGTAGTGCACTTTACCGGCATTGATCGCTTTACGCAATACAGAGTTTGTCTGGTACGGGAAGCGGCGGTTCATACCGTCACATTCAACCAGAGCTTGGTCTGCTTCCGGGCCGACCGAGGCGCCGGTCCACAGATCAATTTTGAATTGCTCTTTCTTAATCCGTTCTTCCAATGCGAGTGGTACTGCTTTCGGGTAACCGGACGGTGTAAATCCGCTGATACCGATATGATCATTCGGGTGAATCATGGCGGCCGCTTCTTCTGCGGTCATGACTTTGCCGAGCAGATCTTTACACCGAATTCTGTCGCGAATGTCGTTAATATCCATTCCTTTACCATCTCCTTAAAAAACAACGGAACACGCTATGCCGTACATAGTTCCGAGAAACAAAAAAGGATATCGCCGCCGTCGACGATATCCTTTTCGAGGGAAGAGAAATAGTCAACGGTACCGCAATGCGATAAATCTGGCGTCTCCTAAATTCTTGAATCCCCTCCCTTGTGGACCAACTCCGTATTTTTTGCGAAGATCTTTGTAAACCAGACCATCGCATGTTATTCGTCTACATGATAGTCGATGAATTTTACCTTGTCAATCGTTACTATTCGTTTTCTAATCTTTCTAAGGCGCTTCGAAATGTCATTCGATTATTATTACAAAAACATTGTCGATTAATTGTAAACCTTGTTATTCTCTTTTATTATATCAGCTATTCATTTATTTTTCAGCGTCGCCTAAGCTTTCTCATTTTTTCTTTTACCGTCTCCCCAAGCGGCTCAGCGTGCTTTGCAATGCGCATAGTGTCCAAAACGTAAGCGCTACCGTTCGGTGAAAGAAATTGCAATCGAACAGACCGTTGATGCTCATGCCGATCACGGCCAACAGCGCCCCCAGAGCCAACGCCCGCGAAAGATGGCTGACGCTTGTCCGATAGCTGCGCCACGCCAAGACGCCATGCCCCCAAAAAGCCAACATGTATAATACGAAACCGATGATGCCGGTCTCCGCGAATACCGTCAAGTACAGATTATGCGCGTGGTAAATCACAATCGACGGATCCTGCATATAGTAATCATAGCGGGGATACACAAGCGGAAACGCCGCCCAGCCGATGCCGGTCCACCAATAATCGCCGATCATTTGCCATGTGCTGCGCCAAAATGCGAAGCGCAGGTCCACGGACGTATCGCCGCCGTGAAAAAGCGAAATGAAGCGCTCCGTAATTTGTCCGTGATGCAACCAAAGAAATGCGGGCACGGCCAACAAGCCCCATGCGACTCTCCGGTCATAGATGATGGCGGTAACGGTAAGCACTACCAGCATGCTCACCCACGCGCCCCGCGAATAAGTCAATAATAACACCAGCAAAATCAGTAACAAAAGCGCCGCCGTCAGCAAGCGTTTATATCCGCGCTCATAGATCGCAGTAAAACTCGCCAGCACGCTCGCGATCATCAGCAAGTACGCCCCCAGCAAATTGGGATTGCCCAGCGTACTGTACATACGACGCAGCAGTAGCGGGAAACGCTCGCGATCCACCCACTCCATCGTAAAGCCGGCAAACCCGCCGAAGAAATACTGATAGATACCGATGACGCACACAATGACGGCGCCGGCCAACAAGTAACTCAAAAAATGCACACACTGCTCCCGCGTGCGCAACTGCCATGTCACCAGTAAATACATCGCCGCGTAGGTGCCGCAGCGGTAAAAAAAGTTGTATGCGCTGGCGGAAGGTTCCGGCGCCAACCAGGTGGTGCAATACGCCCAAGCGGCAAACAGCATGAGCGCCACTCCCGGCCAACGCAAGGCGCGCAATCGAGCCGGCTCACGCCAAAGCAACACCGCCATAACGGCGCATGCCGAAAACAGCGAAAGCTCCAGCCCCATTTGCCACCAGGGCATAAAAAAAGCCGCCGCGTATAATAACCCGCTGCACCATTGCGATAATAATCGGGAATGCGTCCGTACCTGCATGCAGATTCGTTCCTTTCGTAATAACACTAAGTTTATTATAATGCGCGGTATGCGTTCTGTCCACGCAGACAGCGCTAAGGCCTTATGTTGTTCCGTTCTTTGCTCTGTAAAGTTATCAATGGTCGATAAATAACTCCTTTTTCATTTATTCATCATGTTTATTTATATTTCGCAAAGAAAACATTCTTTCCATACGATATTTCATTTTTCTATTTTTGTGAATTCTTCCATTTACTATATATAAATGTTTTTATATATAAAGATAATATAATCCATATTATCATCAAAATTGATACTTATCAGAAAATCACCTTCTCTTTCCTTGCCGCATGATGGTTTTAGGTATGCTACAATAGCAAAAGGAGGAATGCACATGAACAAAGTCAAAATTGGTACAATGGCGGTTGCCTTTATGTACACGATTTACCATATCAACAGCGTCGGTTTGAACATCGGTAACGGGCTGGTCCTCGCTGTGGTTTTGTTTTGCATCGCGATCGATTGCTACCGCTATGCCAAACGGCGTGCCACCGAAGATAAACACGATTTGTACCGTAAATAAATCGAAAATATCTGTCGAACTATATTGATTTATTTGCATATAATGACTATACTAAAGGTAAGAATCATTCATATTAACAACAAGGAGGAATGTAACAATGAGCATGATCGGAAAAAAACTGCCGGAGTTCAAGGCAGATTATTATCAGGCGGGCGAATTAAAGCAACTCACCCATGAGGATGTTTTGGGAAAATGGGCGGTATTCTTCTTTTACCCTGCCGATTTCACGTTTGTATGCCCGACAGAATTAGCTGACGTGGCGGATCACTATGAAAAACTGCAGGAATTAGGCTGCGAAGTTTACAGTGTTTCGACCGATACGCATTTCGTTCACATGGCGTGGGCGAAAGAATCCCCGAGCATTCAGAAAGTCCAATACAAAATGATCGGTGATCCGACCGGCAAATTGGCTCGTTACTTTGATGTCATGGACGAAGCGGAAGGCAGCGCGCAACGCGGTTCGTTTGTCATCGATCCCGAAGGCGTCATCCAGGCCCTGGAAATTCACGCGGACGGCATCGGCCGTAATGCGGATGAATTGGTTCGCAAAGTGGAAGCGGCGCAATTCGTTGCCGAACACGGCGACCAGGTCTGCCCCGCGCGCTGGCACAAAGGCGCGGAAACCTTGAAACCGGGTAAAGATTTAGTCGGTACGATTTAACTTTAAAAAGCCACCCTTAGGTGGCTTTTTTGTGTCGTGCAGTAAGCGCGATCGCGCGACAGCAAAGCAACTTTTTTGTATTCCGGTGCAGAATAAAATTGACAATCGCCTCTAAATTCGCTACACTAGGAGAGTATTCATGCACGCGGAGAGGTGTCCGAGTGGTTGAAGGTGCATGATTGGAAATCATGTGTACGGCGCAAACCGTACCGGGGGTTCGAATCCCCCTCTCTCCGCCATTTACTTTCGGTCAGTACCGTCAAGTAAATGAATTACGAATAATATCAAAAGGCCCGCGATATCGCGGGCCTTTCTTATATGTCTGCCAATATCAACGCAACACCGGGCGCGAGCGCTTATTCTTTCACGAGGACTTTTTCTATTTCGCCGATGTACATGTCATGGAAATCGCTGTCAGGATAATGCTTGTCAATGATTCCTGCGTCGATAAATCCGGTGGGAAGCAGCGGCGCCTGATATAATTTGCGGCAAACGACCACAATCTCAGCTTCCGCAAAGTAGGTATAGTCTTCTTCAAATACGGGAGTAAGACCGACTTTGGCGACTTTATCCTCATCACGCCCCGAATGGCTGCCCAAGTAGCCCATCTCTTTTTTATAGCCGCCACCGAAAAGAGAGAGCGTGTACCGATCCGCACGATCAACAAATTCTTTAGTGTAACGTTGCGGGCGGATATAGACGATCGCCGTCGGGCGTTGCCAAATGACCCCGACATGTCCCCAGCTTGCGGTCATCGTATTGTAGCCTTTGGCTTCATCGCCGGCGGTCACCAGCCACCATTCGTTACCGATCATTTGCGGAGTGACTTGCAGTTCTGTTACGGAAATTTCACGCATAATAAGCCTCCTTCGAGCATTTTCTTTTATTATACAACCACTGGAAAATCGAGTCGATTTTCCAATTCGCGGTTTATGCCGCACGAAGAACGGCCGTTTTTCAATGCGCATGCTATAATGAATACAGATACATCATAAAGTAGCAGAGGAGGAATACCTATGAGTTGTCCACATAGTAAGTACGATGTCACCAAAATGGATCCGCATGAACGCGCCCGCTATGAGTCGGCGATGCGGCATGTCGAGGCCGCCAAGGCGGCGGGAAAGTCGACGGATGAATGCCATACGATTTTTCAAACGATCATGAACCGCAAATGGGATGATCCCGTGCCGAATGACGAGGCGCACCGCGACTACGCGGAACGGGTAGAGCGCGCGAAAAAAGCGCGTGACAACGGCGCCGGTTGCAAGGAAATCGCCGCGATTTTACACGGCGAAAAATAAAAATATAACTTTTTTCCATATAGCGGTGGAACGATTCCGCCCGAAAGGATCAGCATGCATTGTGAACACCATGATCACGATATCACGCCGGTGACCTCTGCCGAGAAGGCTCGTTCGGAACGCGCGACGCGCGAGGACGACGCGTATTTTGACGGCGTGGTCCGCAACGACCCGCCGGAAACGATCGTTCGCCATGATGATGTCCGCCATGATGAAAGCGAAGATGATGCGCATCAAGAGGGCGTTGTCGTTCGTCATGACGAGGCCTGAGCAGGCGAAATCGACACGAAGGAGCCGGACATTCGGGGAAACGCGAGCGATCACTACGCGCGCGGACCGGTGACAGCGTCAGTCACATCATAAATAAAAAAACAAAAGGGCCCCGGTTCGCTTGGGACCTTTTTGCTTTCTTATTTTCCACATGCCGCGGGGAAACCGCGCGTGTCCCAAACGCTGTGAATTTGGTATAATAAAGTAAACCTATGCAAAGGAGATCGCTTATGTATATAGAACGTGAAATCAACTTACAAGACGCTGCCATGCACCAAGGTCTGATGGATTTTCTGGCCGGTTTTGAATTGACTTTTTCGGGGAATATCGACTATTCCATGGGGATCTTTGACGATGATCGCCTGATCGCGACCGGCTCGCTGAGCGGGCGTGTTTTACGCAATATCGCCATTGATCCGGAGTACCAGGGAAAAGGTCTGACGCACCGCATTCTCGACCATCTGATGGCGGAAGCGAAACGGCGCGGGATCACCAGCTACCAGATCTTTACGAAACCGGAAAAAGTACCGGTTTTCGAACACTCCGGCTTTACCTGCGTCGCGAAAGCGGAGCCGTATGCCGCGCTGCTGGAGTACGGCGATGATACACTGGCGGAATTTTTAGAAAAAACGAAAAAAATTGTCGGTGAACCGGCCGGTCCGGTGCGCGGGTCCATTGTCATGAACTGTAACCCGTTTACCAAAGGCCACCGCGCTTTGATCGAGTACACATCCCAACAGTGTGATGATGTCGTATTATTCGCCGTGCAAGAAGACCGTTCGCTCTTCCCGTTTGCGGATCGTTTAGAATTGATTCGCAAAGGAACCGCCGATCTCGGCAATGTCAAAGTAGTTTCAGGCGGTGATTATATCATTTCGAACGCCACATTCCCGACCTACTTCATCAAAGGCACAGAGGCGCTCGATGCGCAGACGAAACTCGACGCGACCGTGTTCGCGGAGCAGATCGCGCCGGCGCTCGGCATCACCGTTCGTTTCGTCGGTGAAGAACCGACCGACAACACAACCAGCGCGTATAATTCGGCGCTCGGTAAAGTCTTGCCGATGAATGATATGGATTTCAAGATCATTCCCCGTATCCAAAAATCGGGTACTATCGTCAGCGCCTCTAAGGTGCGTGCCGCACTTGCCAACGATGATTGGGAAACGGTCGCGACGATGGTTCCGCAAACCACGTTGGACTACCTGCATTCGGAACGCGGCGCCGCCGTCATTGAAAAAATCAAAAAAGACGCTGCGGCTAAAGCTAAGCTTTCAAAGTAAAACAAATACCAAAAAAGACGTCCGTACGGACGTCTTTTTTATTTAATGACTACGCCGAGGTTGGCAAAGCAGCGTATTTACTCCTGCTCTGTCATGGGCGATGCAGTCGGCGTCGATGACGACACCGGCTGATAGTTTTTCAGATATTCGACGGCATCCGCGTAAATGCGCTGCACTTCGTCACGCGTCAAGACCTTAAAGCTGCCGAGCTGCGGACGACCCGCCATCGCGCGATCGGTCAGCTCTTCCAAATTGAATTCGATATCTCGAACTTCCTGCGAAGCGACCGGACCGAGCATATCGATTTGGGCAAAGAATTCTTCCGTAAAACGAATTCCTTCCAGCGCGATTTCTTCCTGCGTGCCGAAATCGCGTTCAATGTTCCAGACGGTTCTGCCGTACCGATAGAAACGATGCACATCGGCAGTGTAAACGTATCTCGCCCATGCGCACCAAACGGCCGCCATGCCGACACCCGAAGAAATATTGTACAAACCCAGCAATTCCTTTTGCAATTCATGAACGGTAATATCCGCCTCGCCGTTGCCGGAACCGGTCAAGTCGTTATGTGCCAGCGCGCTCGCCCACATGACATTGGCTCTGGCGTCATAATTATTCATTTCCGTCAGGATGGTCTGCGCGTTGCGGATCAATACGCGCAGCAGCGCTTCACAGATATTATCCGTCAGCTCCATCGTCGAATTATGCGTAAAGTAGTGTTCCATCGTCATGATCATAATTTCGGAAATGCCGCTGTACAGTTCCGCTTTGGAAAGCGGGTACGTCAGCATTGGATTCATGATCGCAAAGCGCGGCCGTGCGCCCACCACATTGATAATGCGGCTGACGCGCTGCACTTTATTAGTCAAATGGGTTACCGCGCTCATTTCGCCGGAACCCGCCATGGTGGTCGAAATAACGCCTACCGGCAAAACATCTTCGGCAACGCGTTCGCGGGTGAAATAATCCCAAATATCGCCGTCGTTGACGATGCCGATCGCGATAACTTTCGCAAGATTGACGACCGCAGGACCGCCCAGCGCAAGTATAAAATCCACATCTTCAATCCGACCGAGAGCAATCCCTTCGTTCGCCTTGCGGCGTGTCGGCGGCGGGTATACTCCGCCGATATCGTTGTATAAAATGCCCGCTTCATCCAACGATGCCTGCACGCGCTCCAATAAGCCGTGGCATTGGCTACATTGTCGGCCATGAATAATCAAGACCTTATGTGCGCCTTCTTTGCGCAACAGCTGACCGACTTCACGCTCACGATCCGATCCGAAAACAACCTTTGTCGGAACGTGATAAGTAAAGTTCTTCATGGAATTCTCCTTTAAAAATACTATTAAGTGATAATAATCTAACTCTATTATATGCTTGTCCTATGGGAGCGTCAAACAAGGTCTAATTTCGCTCGCGAATAAAATCGCAGAACTTCTGCGCGATCGTCGTCAATTTGCGATCTTTGACCGTATAAATATGTTCCGCGCCCATGATTTCTTCCGTCGCAATCGGCATGGTGGTAAGACCGATACCGGCATCCTCCTCCGGTTCGCCCATAATCACCGCAATCCCCATGTTGCGCCGCGCCCAATGCATCGCAAACAGATTCGTGCTGCAGACAACACGAATGTCCTGATGCAAGCCGCGTTCCCGGAAAAAGCTTTCCAGGCGGGGCGCCAGACTGCGCGTCACGCAAAGCGGAACACCGGCGAGATCCTCAATGGTCAAAGGCTGCAACGGTTTTTTGAGCCATTGCTGCTGATTACTCATCACGGCGGAAAGTGACCGGTAGCGAATGGTGAGTAACTCAAATAAATAACCGCGCGGAATCGGCTCATTCATAACGCCGATATCGGATACTCCGTTTAACAGCGTTTCCGCCTGTTGATCCACATTGCCCTCGGAAAAAATGGAACGAAACTGCGGATTCTCTTCCGTAAACGGCTTTAAATACGTGTCGATAAAGCCGTTTACGGCACCCGGTGTAATCGCGATGCGCAAAGTACCTTCCTCGCCCTGCGCCACACTTTGCACCTCATACTTGAGTTCGTCCGCCAAACGGATAATATCTTTGGCGCGGCGATAGAAAAGCTGCCCCGCTTCGGTGAGCTCGATGCGCCGACCGCCGCGGTGCGTGATGATCAAATCCGCCTTGTAATTGGTCTCAATTTGCTTCAATTGCGCGCTTAACGCGGGCTGTACCATGTTCAGTCGCTTCGCCGCCTCGGTCAATGTCTGCGAGTCGACCATCATAATAAAATTGCGAAAATATTCGATATCCATGCGCGTGCTCCTTTCCCATTGCTTTCCCCGGCAATGGTCAAACAGAAGGCCGGAATAAATGTTCCCGACGCAAGCTTACAAATTTTCCCGCACCGATGATCACATGATCGAGCACCGGTATATTTAATATTTCACCGGCGGCGTTAAACCGCTCGGTTAGTGCGATATCCGCGCCGGAAGGCGTCGGATCACCGCTCGGATGATTGTGCACCAGAATCATCGCCGCCGCGTTCCAACGGATCGCGTCTTTCATCGCCAGCCGCACATCGGCGACGCTTTGATCCAAACTGCCGCGTGACTGTTCCACCGCGGCGAGCAAACCGTTTTTCGTGTTCAGATAGCAGCAGTAAAACACTTCCTGCGGCAAATCCCGCAACCGCGGCAGAAAATACCGCGCGACCGCCTCCGGATCGGAAAAATCGCTGCGCGTTTGCGGTTTACGTTGCGCCAGACGTTTCCCCAATTCAATCGCCGCGCAGAGAGTCGCCGCTTTACTGACGCCGATGCCTTTAACCGTCAAAAGATCCCGCCAATGGAGTGAGCCGTAGCGTGACGGATCGCCTCCGATCCATTGGTCTTCGACCGCGCGCGCGAGTTCGATCACCGACTGACCGGGAATCCCGCTTTTTAAAATCAAAGCAATCAGCTCCACTTCGGTCAGTTGCTCCGGCCCCTGCGTCAAAAGCTTCTCGCGCGGCCGCTCTTCCTCTGTCAAATCGCAAATGCGTGCCATTACCATTCCACTCCGTTTTCCGTGAGCAGCCGATACGTCGCATGTAAGGGCAGGCCGACCACATTGGTGTAACTTCCGGTGATGGCGGAAATCGTCAATGCCGCCGTTCCCTGAATGGCGTAAGCGCCGGCTTTATCCGTCCATTCGTCGCCGGCCAAATACGTTTCCAGCAACGCTTGCGGCCAAGGTTCCATCTTGACTTTGGTGGTTACCGCCCGCGTGATCGCTTCTCCCGAAGACAAAAGCAACGCCAGTCCCGTAACGACATAGTGCGTCCGACCGCCGAGCGCGGTAAGCATGGCTCTCGCCATCTCCCGATCGCGCGGCTTACCGAATACCTCATCACCGCAAACCACCAGCGTATCCGCGCCCAACACCGCCAGCTGCGGCATGCGGGAAATCGCCTCGCCGGCGCGCGCCTTGCCGAGCGCCTGTTCCTGCACCAAGGCCGCCGGGTCATGTTCACTTCGGTTGCGTTCCCGATACTCCGGCGTAATCACGGTAAAATGAGCGCCCGCTTTTGTTAAGAGCTGTTTACGGCGCGGTGATGCCGATGCCAAAATCCACATTAGAGCCTCCGAAATACCCATACGGCAATCATCATGCCGATTACGCTTAATAAATTCGGCGCGAATCGAATGCCGAAATCAATTTCGAGTATCAAGAGATTTAAATGAATATTTTGAAAGTCAAGCAAGGTATACTGCCGAACTAAGTACGGCATGATGCCGGAGAAGGAGGCTGACCCCAAAAGATCCGCCAAAATCCCGCCCAAAAGCGCGCCGACAAAAAGGAATAAAAGCAGCATCAAGATGCCGCGAGTACCACTCCAACGCATTACTTCGCCTGCTTTCTTGCGGCTTTCAAACGCTCGACTTCATCCATACGTTTGCTTTCGTCCAAAAGCACATGGTAGGTGGTTTCCTCTTCGGTAATCCCCACCCGCCCCGGCAAGTATTCATTCAAGCCGAGTAAAAATTGCGGTTCCGCTTTAAACAATGCGCGACCGAATTGCGGTTTTTTGCCCGGGCGCGGAATCTTACAGAAAAGCGCGTACAACGGGCGGGAGTCCAACAGTGAATACCAACGCCATTTGTAGCGGAACTTCACGTTATTTGCGACCCGCGCTTTGTGCGTATGCACACCGTAAAGACAGTCGTACGGAATTTCCGTGCGATGCGTGCGAAACCAGGTGCGATATTCGCAGATCAGCGCCGTATCCGTCAAACGCAAGTGGTAACTGGTGAGCGCCTGCCCCAGTAAATAGTAGAGCGCAAACAACACGAAAACAATGCTCGCGTAATCAATGCTCCCCCAGAAACTTTGCGTCTCCTGATAATGATCCATCATGCGCCCCAGATCCCAGATGAAAAAGACCGCCACCAGAAAAGCGACGCCGATCACCGGCCAACGACTGCCCGAATTGTCCGACTCATCTTCATATATCGGATCACCTACTACCGATAATATCTGTTTTGGAAAAACGGGATTGGCAGTCGTCCCGCGATGCTCTTCCGTCATTTCCGGTTCCCCATTCTGATTCATGCTATTCTCCTTTGCTCGCTGCCGGGCGCATAGGCGGCTCTTCCGTGTCCGCTTCATCTAACAACTGTTGAAATGCATCCGCCGGGATTAATTCCGGCAACGCCCGCCACGGTTCATACCCTTGCAATTTTTCCAAACTGCGTGAACCGGTAGCGACCGCAATGGTATACGCGCCGATTTTTTTGCCGCATTGAATATCGTGCTCCGTATCACCGATGATAAATATTTTTTCCAGCTCCGCACCCCACTTGGACCGCGCCAACGCACCGGCGCGCCGCGCGACATCAATACGATTGAAATCATCGCTGGCGAAGCCGCTGTAATCGAAATCAAAGTAGCTCGCCAAACCGTAATGGGTGAGCTTGAGTTCCGCGCCGCGGCGACTATTGCCCGTCAAAAGCAACTGATCATAATCGGGCAGGCCGCTGAAGTACGCCAGCAGCTCCTTGACATACGGTAGCACTTTGCCTTTTGTTTCTTGCATATATCGCAGCAGCGTCTCTTCGTATTGACGGCTGAATTGATGCACATCGTCAAGCGTCGGTTCTTTTTGCAGCGCGTGCCGCAAAATTTCACGGCAAATAAAGTTGTCCGTGCGTCCCCCCGCATCGAATCGCGGCAATGTCGCATCCGGTCCCATCATTTCCGTCAACGTATGCTCAATCGCAAGAAAGCCGGCATGGCCGGTATACACAAGCGTCTGGTCAATATCCCAAAAAAGTACGTTCATGCCGTTCCTCCCTAGCGATTGGCGCTGTTACGGAAAAATAATATCTTATTTATTTATTATAGCATAATCAAATACCATCAGCGCCTGTGACGCGGCGAAAAATGAAGGTGTACAATACGCTTCAAAAACGGTGGCAGCAAAAAGAGACATGCCTTGGCATGTCTCTTTTGTTTTCAGATATTGTCATAGACGGCGCGATGCGCGATACCCGCCACCACTTCGTTAAAGTGCAACACACCGATCGTGCCGTAAATCGCGACAACGAGATGATCGCCTTTGCGGGCGATGGCGATTTTGCCGCCGATATTTTGGCCGAGCGCTTTCATTTTAATCGCCTCGACCGCCGACTGGACTGCGCCGACGACTGCCCCTTCACCGACGTGGGTATCGGAAACAACCCCCGTGCGCTGGGCGGCTACCACCGCATGCTCAATTAGTTTGGGCAAAATGGTGAGAAACACGCCGCCAAAATCCACCGCCGCCGTTTTGAAACCGGCTTCGGCATATTCTTTACGTAATGTGGTTTCTTCCGCGCGTGAGGACGTGAGCGCCAACTTCATGGCCGCACGGCCGACGTCGCTGCTGGAGTATTCATGGGTACTCATATGCGCCTCAGTCTTGCCGTTCGCGAACCGCTTTCTGCAAGTCCGCGATGAAATCTTGCAGCGCCACATCGTTGGTCTCTTCGCCCGCGCGGTTGCGGATGGAAATCGACTGCGCTTCCACTTCTTTATCGCCCAGGATCAACATGTACGGTACTTTTTCCAACTGCGCGCCGCGGATTTTATAACCGAGTTTTTCGTTGCGTTCATCCGCCTGCGCCCGCAATCCCGCCTGATTGAGTTGACGAGCTACTTCGTTGGCGTATTCCAGATGACGTTCCGCGACCGGAATGACTTTCACCTGTACCGGCGCGAGCCAGACCGGGAATTTACCGGCGTAGTGTTCAATTAAAATGCCGATGAAGCGTTCGATACTTCCGAAACCGGCGCGGTGAATCATGACCGGACGATGTTTTTCGCCATCTTCGCCGATATACGTCATGTCAAAACGTTCCGGCATCTGCATATCCAACTGGATCGTGCCGCACTGCCAGGTACGTCCGAGCGAGTCTTGAATGTGGAAGTCCAGTTTCGGTCCGTAGAACGCGCCGTCGCCGGGGTTGATCTTGTACGATACGCCCGCGGATTCGATCGCGTCATGCAAAACGGTCGTCGCCAGTTCCCACAGATCATCATCGCCCATCGAATCTTCCGGACGCGTGGAGAGTTCCACATGGTATTCCAAACCGAAAGCGGAGTAAATCCGATCAAAAAGTTCGAGTACTTTCAGTACTTCTTCTTTCATCTGGCTCGGCAAAATGAACAAATGCGCATCGTCCTGCGTGAAGCAGCGAACGCGGAACAGACCGTGCAACGCGCCGCTCATTTCATGACGATGAACCAAGCCGAGCTCGGCGACCCGCAACGGGAAATCGCGGTAGCTCTTCGGCGAATCCTTGTAGTACAGGATACCGCCCGGGCAGTTCATCGGTTTGATCGCGTAATCTTCTTCATCAATCTGCGTGAAGTACATGTTGTCACGGTAATGATCCCAGTGACCGGAGCGCACCCACAGATCGCGATTCAAAATCACCGGAGTGGAAATTTCATCGTAGCCGTATTCGTGATGCAGCTCCCGCCAAAAGGCCAGCAGCTCGTTGCGCAAAACCATTCCTTTCGGATGGAAAAACGGGAAGCCCGGGCCTTCCGGCTGGAAGCTGAACAAATCAAGTTCTTTGCCCAATTTACGATGATCACGGCGTTCCGCTTCCGCCAACACGAACAGGTAGTGATCCAATTCTTCCTGGCTGCCGAAGGCGGTACCGTAGACACGCTGCAGCATTTTATTTTTTTCATCGCCGCGCCAGTAGGCGCCCGCGACGCTCATCAGTTTGAACGCTTTGACCTTGCCGGTCGAAACGACGTGCGGGCCCGCGCAAAGGTCGGTAAATTCGCCCTGCGTGTAGAAGGTAATGGTTTCGTCCGCCGGCAGATCGCGGATCAGTTCTTCTTTATAAATTTCTCCCTCGGCTTTGAAATGTTCCATCGCCGCGTCGCGTTTCATCACTTCGCGCACGAGTTTGTAGTTTTCCTTCACGATCTTTTTCATTTCTTTTTCGATCGCGGGGAAATCTTCCGGCGAGAACACATGCTCGGTGTCCATGTCGTAGTAAAAGCCGTTATCAATCGCCGGTCCGATCGCGAGTTTCGTATCCGGCCACAGACGCAAAATCGCCTGCGCCATAATATGCGCCGCCGTATGACGGATCGCGTGCAGGCCTTCGGGGCTCGCGCCGTCAAAAAATTCGACTTGAGCGCCGTCGACGACCGGACGCGATAAGTCCGTCAACTCGCCGTCGACTTTTGCGACGACCATTTTTTTCGCCATGCTGTTGCTGATCGCTTTCGCGACATCCAGCCAGCTGCTTTCGTTTGCTACCTCGCGTACGCTGCCGTCCGCCAAGTGGATTTTTGCCATAGTATCTGCTCCTTTTGCAATAAAAAAACTTTCGCCCCAAATGGGACGAAAGTTAATTCGCGGTTCCACCCAAGTTAATCCGTACGGATTCTCTCGATCGTGATAACGGGTCTGCCCGGCCGTTCATTTCCGAACGGCGACTCCAAGGCGGTAACAATCACTGTGGTAACGAGCGCTTGCAGCCGTGACGCTCTTCTCTTGAGTTACCTGGCAATGACGGTCATGTCCTTTTCGTGGTCATTGAAATCTTTTGATATTGTCAGTATTGTACGTCTATTTCTGTGATTTGTCAAGCGGCGGCAATGGCGGCGGTAATGTATCGGTGAACGAATCTTGCGGAAGTGTCGGACGTGCTTTGCCGCCGGAGTAGTTTTGAATGACGACAATCGGTGTTTTTTGGCTGGCGTTGCCGAACGGATTATCAATCAAAAGTTGCGCGATTTCCTGCGCGTCGATGCCTTTGCTCGTGCCCAGTACCGCGCTTCTTTTCAAATCATTCACATCCGCAATCACGGCGCCGTGGCAACCGAGGCGGTCAGCGATTTCATCGCAAACCTCATCCGTTTCATCCGGACCGTACACGATGCATTTGTCAAACGGAGGCATCGTTCCCGTGACATCGTCAACCAGGGACGCCTGCCGGCAGTGCGCATACCATACGCCGCGTTTGCCGAACAGTTTCGCGATAAAGCCGACGATGAACCAAAAAAGCATGCGCCATTCGCCTTCCGCGTTCATCGCGGCCTGCATACCGTAAATCGTCGACATCGAACCTTCCGCCGGCACAAAGCGATTCATCAGTCGCGCCTGCCAGGAAACTTTCAAATCTTCCGGACGTACATAGCGGCCCTGCGTGATCGCGACTACGCTTTCCGCCACGCACACCACATCATGCGGCCCGATCAAAAAATGTCCGTACTCATATACGGCATCGACAATGTCGTCCGCCGCCGTCAAAATACGCGTCGGGATCGGGATGAGTTTCATCTGTTCGTTCATCAGCGTACCCCTTTCTCCTGCAACAGCGCCTGGCGCAAATGCGTGCCGGAAACAAGGAAGCGGGTGCGTTCATAACGGGCATCGCTGCGTCCGTACACGTAGTAAAGTACATCGATCGGAAATTCTCCAAGATCACCGATGGCGGTAGCGATCGGACCCTCCAATGAACGTAAAGTAACGACAATGGTCAAGAGAGCGTCTTTTTTACGCGGCACAAGGTACGCTTCCCAATATCCATCATCGCGAGGTTCATCCGCTCGCGATAAGCAGGCGTCGACGCGTAATGACGGATACTGTTCTCGCGGCAAGTAGGCGCGCGGAAAGCAATCCATCACGGTCCCCTGTTGACGACCGATATTGCGCAATGCCGCTTCGATCGTAAACGTCACTTCCGTCGGCGTCACCTTCGTAACGACCAGCGGCGGCTGCGGAACGGCGCGACGATAGCCTTTGCGTTCACCGCGACGCGCGCCGGGGAAGAACACCTTCCACTTCGCATCGCCCTGCCGCGCCACATGCAGCGCCGCCAGCAGCTGCACGACGGCGATAATAACAAGAACGGCAATAATTACATTTAATAAATAATAGCCCCACATTTTTGCTTCACTCCTCGATCGTCACTTGACGGGCCGTGGCGTTCGGTCCGAATAAGCGGAAAACCCACATGGCCGCACAGCCTTCCTGCGTAAATGTATACTCCGTTCGACCGTCACCTTGCGACTGCTCGCCCAACGCGTGACGAGCCGCTTTCGCTGTCGCCTGCGCCGGGTCGATGAATCGACACGCCGGCGCCAGCTCCTGCCAATCTTTTAGGACCAGCGGATAATGCGTGCAGCCGAGAATCGCCGCGTCACATTCAGAAAGCAACGAACGGCATTCTTCCAGCAGCTGTTCGATCTCTTCACGGCGATAGTGTTCAATGGCCGAGGCCAAGCCGGGACAGGCGTGCGTCACCACATCCACCGCCGGATAACGTTCGGCTAACGATTGTTGGTACGTTCCCTTGGCGATCGTCGCCGGCGTCGCCAACACAGCCACGCGTTTTTCCGTAGGTAACAACGCCACGTCCGTCTGCATGCCGATCACCGGTATGGGCAGCTCGTGTCGCAGCAAATCCAGCGCCTGTACCGTAATCGTATTGCAAGCTACCACCAGCCCCGTAACTCCATGTGCCAACAGCCATTTACCCAGCTGCAGTGCGTACTTTTTAATTTCCTCCGGCGATCGTGTGCCGTAGGGATTGCGCGCGGTATCGCCCAGGTAGAAAAAATCCGCCTGCGGCATCGCCTGACGCAGCTCTTTCAATACGGAAAGTCCGCCTACACCGGAATCAATAACGCCGATCATTCGGAATCTCCCGGCTCCATCATCGCCCGCAAACGATCATAGTATTTCATCGGCAGGCGCAAAATTTTGCCGGTTTGTACCGACGTAAAGGTGCCTTTCGTCTTGCCCGTGACGATCAACGTGCCGTCTTTCGGACGCACGATTTCATACGCGAAGATAATTTGCGCCCGCGTCAGCTTGATGAGTTTCGCATGAACTTCAAGCTCATCATCATAATACGATGAATGGTGGTAATCGACTTCCACATGTAAAATCGGAAAAACGATTTCATCACGCATCATGTCGCCGAGCGGAATTCCCGCCTGACGAAAAAATTCCACACGCGCGGCTTCAAACCACAAAATATAATTGGCATGGTGTGTGACCTGCATGCCGTCCGTGTGATAAAAACGTACCCGTACGGGGTAGGAAAACATAATCATCATCCTTTATTTCATATTCACATTCATAATACTATTTATTGTAGTCTCGCGCCCGCGTAATGTCAAAGCGGCTTGCCGTTTTGACGGCGCTTGCGTATACTAAAAACAAAAACGAGGAACTTGCCATGATCATTATTTGCCCGTATTGCAAAAAAGAGCTAACCCTGTTTCAAAGCCAGGTAGAACGTCGACGCGGACGCATTCGCTGCGTCGGTTGCAGCGCCGTGATCCCCTATGATCTCGATAAGAAGAACAGATAAAAAAAGAACCGCAAATAGGCGTTTGTTGCTGGTTGCCTTTTATCGTGGGGGAACAATGGGGGAAAACTATTTCAAATAAAAAAAAGCGGAGCAGGAAAAATCCTGCCCCTTTTTTATTTCACTGCCGCCGCAATTACAGCGGCTACCGCTATAATCTGCCATGCTCGTTTTTTTCGCTCAAGGCTTGTCCGCTTTTTCAATTCGTCTTTTTTCCACCGCATCAACGACTGCTCGGATTCTTTCAAGGCTTGCTCTGTCTTGCTCAAGGATTGCCGCTGCTCGATCTGCAACGCTTTCAACCGATTTATTTCCGCTTTCAATTCGTTGTTGCTCACGTTCAAGCCGCCCGATGCTACCCTCAATTCGTTGATTAAGCTCTGCCGCTCGTTCGTTCTCATCTCGAGCTCGTTCAATTCTGACGTTAGCGTCTGCCATTCCTCCGCCGTCAAAGTCACCGGAGCCGCTTTCGCCGAACAACCACCAAATAAAAATACCGCCAAGAATAGCGGCAACAAGTATAAGGATAATCTTTTTCTTTGCAATCGTTCTCACCCCTTTTATAGTATGTGCAATTTCTTCACATACCATATATAGAAAACAAGTTAAATTTGCCATATGTCAGATTTTACCGACTTTATGAAATAAGGGATCTCTTTATTTCATGTTTTAGCGATTTTATGACATAAGCAATTATTCTAAAGAAACGCTTTTTTATCCAACAAAAAAAGCACTCTCGAGAGTGCTTTAAATTTATTTAAAAATACATCTTCAACAACAGTTTAATATTTGCAATATCCGCCTTTTCAAGCCTGCCCATTTTTCTCACTAGGTCAGAATCGTATAAAGCAATACGCTTTGACAGCCTCACAGTTGACTGACATTCAAACCCCACGGATTCCCATCGGAGAATCTGATATTCACCTGGAAAATTTTTGCGCGGCTCATGCGTCGTAACCTTGGCTCCGATAACAAATGCTTCATTTTTGTCCAATATTACAGCCGGTCGTTCTTTCCAATCGTCTGAATCTTCATACTTGAAACGAACCCACCAAACCTCCCAGACATCAGCCTTCATCGGCATCGTCCATTGGCAAAATCAGCACGCCGTTCTTATCATGATACCCGATATATTCTACATCAATGCTAGGTCGCGATTCGCGAGAAAGATCTTGTGTGTCAAAAAACTCTTTCATCAATTTTTTCTCTATAACGACATTTCGCGCGTTCTCATCATACACTTGTCTCCAAGGCGTTCCTTTTTGATGAGTTAGCTCTCTAAGCGCCCATGCAGAATAGCGAAAGTATTTGCGCATTACGGCAGTAAGCAGGTCAACTTGCTCATCACTGAATACAGACGCATCATACTTGCCGCTCACGTGTTCAATGGGACTTGGCCCGTACGATTTAAATGCATTATACACTGACGGTGCTACCGGACCATGCTGCCATGCTTGCAGATCTTCTTCAAACAAAGGTTTTTCCAGACATGACAAGCTATACCCTTGTGCAAAATACAACAATTTATTCAACTTCATGTTGCTTATCCTTGCTCCAAGAACACGGGAAGAATTAACAAAATAATTCGCCACATCAATTGCTTTCAACATGGTCTCACCTCCTCCTACCAAAATCAGTATACATTTTGCTCATCATCAAGTCAATTCCGCCACGACGCTATTTTTTTCAACTTCACCGCCTTTATTCTAACTTCGTGAAAATGCTACTTTTTACGAAGTTCGTCATTTTAACTTCATGAAAACACCGATTTTTACGAAGTTAAACATTTGCAAATTAAAAGGACTTGCGTACTCATCCACGTAGGCAAGTCCCCGCGGCTCCCCCGTAGGATTACCGCTATTCAATTACATTATATCACATTACACAAAAAAGACCTTGCCGCTCGCGTAGATAAGCAAGGTCTTTGCGACTCCTCGCGTGGACTTGTCGCTTTCACCTGCTTACATTTTAACACGCTTTGAAAAAACAACTCCCTAAATCAAAAGCAGATATTTCCATTTCGGAAACATCTGCCGTCACCACCTATGAAAAAACCGTTATTTTTTCCTAGCGACCCTCGCCACCTATGAAAAAATACACGATTTTTCCTACATCGTACTTTTGCCGCTCCTTCGCTTAAAAACATCACGAAAATTCGCGCGTTTTACCAACTTTTATTCACAGTCTGGCATAATCAGTCACGCCGCGCGCTATTGCCGCAGAAAAGGCGTTTAACTGCGTTTTCAGAAGTTCGAGGTCGTTTGCGTTATCAATGAACGCCAATTCGATTAAAACGGCCGGAGCATTGGTAGAATTTAGCACCCAAAGGCGATCTCGTTGCTTAATTCCACGGTCAAGCGTATCAATCGAATTAATAATCTGAGATTGAATACATTCGGCTAATACTTTTCCCGATTCCGACTTATAAAGCGTCTCTGTGCCTCTCGCCATCGTGTTGAATGAGTTACAGTGGATAGACACAAAAACGTCAGCTTCCCACGCGTTCGAAGTTTCGCATATTTCGCTCAAACTGTCGGACTGGAGCATAGCAGCCTTGCAACCGGCGGCAATGAGATAGTCCCTCAACTGTTCGCCGCAAGTTAAAGCATAATCACATTCGCGATCCCCTGTTACCGGATTGACCGCCCCCGGATCCGGCACGCCGTTCGGAGCATGCCCCGGATTAATAAATACTTTCATTGCTCATTCTCTCCTTTCACATCTTTATTTTCTTCTCGACTTTATCTTTTACGAGATCCAAAAAGCGACCCATAGCAACGTTGCCACCGTCTCTCATGTTTTCCAGAATAGATAAAAATTCCGATGCGCCTAAATACATCCAGACGAGATTGACGGCGAAACCCGCTCCGGTCATGAAATCCCAGCAGAAACCAGCCGCCGTGGCAATGGTATAGGTCAACAGCTTATAAAAAAAGCCGTTCCGACAAAAGCGCGATGACACACGCCCCTCGGCGAACGCTACCGGAATAGCTATCCACTTATCAAAGCCGGATATGTTCTCCGGCTTCGCCCCTTTCTCGATGAGCATTTGATAAGTGATCGCGCTCCATTTCGTGGTGAGGTCGATCAGTACCAATAAAATAAACACGCCCAAGACTTGAACGTGTTTAAGATGTATCAACCAAATTGCCCCGCTACCCAACGCGGAGAAAGCCGACTTCACCCACCAAGCGTCGGCGAGCTTCGTCATCGCCTCCGATACGCCATGAATTATTTCGTTCATCTCTTTAACCATAAAATCGCCTCATTAAAAAAGCACCCTCAAAAGGTGCTAATATACACGGACCCATGACATGGTATCCCAGTTGACTTTTTTAGTTCTATTCGCATTGTACACGGTTGCCGTTGTAGGTATTTTAACACCTCCGGTCGGCACCCAATTTTCGGACAGAATAACCGTTCGCAAGGATCTGCACTCATCAAATACGAAGTTATCCATGTCAGCACATTTAGGAATAGAGACTGCAACAAGTCGAATGCAGCCGTGAAACGCCCAGCTTGCGATCTTCGTACACTCGGGAAGTGATATTTCCGTAAGGTTTGAGCATTGGAAAAACGCGTCATTCGCTAATGTTATACAAGCGGGTAATGATACGCTTTTTAATTGACTACAACCGCAAAACGCTTTAGTGCCGACATATTCGCAATTCGGAGCGGCCGCCCCGGTTATTTGAGCGTAATTATAAAGTGCCCTTTCTTCAATTTGCGTCACACTTGCGGGGAACTCAAGGTTTTCCGGCTTATTCAATTCATATTTCTCCGCAATTGATTGTGTGACGATTTGAATGCCGTTCGGAATACAGTATTTTTTGAAGATAACAGGTATTTTTTCTGTGTGCGTCCGTCCGGCGTAATCCACCCATTGAATGGCTATTTCTGTTGCGCTTGAATCAGGAACGGCGGGCAATCGCCACAGCCCATTACTATCGGATATTGCCGTTTTCCCTTTGAAGATAATTTTTACATTAGGCGATGCAGTACCCGTCATTTCAGTTGCATCTTCTTCTATGACGTCAACCTTAATTGGCGAAAGTCGAACAACCGGAAAAATCGTTTCCAAGCCGCGGAAATTATCCATGTCATAATTGCGCTCTTTTAACCATTGATAAAAAGATTCGACACTTGCGCCGCCTTTTAACTGATACCGTTCATTGCTTTCCGTTTTCGTGTAAACGTCCGCCGCATTTGCTTTGCCTTTCAATGCGTTTTCTGTTGTCGCCTTGTCCGCCTTTGTTCCGATTTCGTTTGCGACAGTAGTGGCAAAGTTCGGATCATTCCCCAACGCTTCCGCCAACTCTTGCAACGTGTCCAGCGTTTCCGGCGCACTATTGACGATATTAGCCACACGACCGTCAACGTATTCAACGCTCGCATACGTGCCTTTTAACTGATATTTTGCGTCGCTTTCCGCTTTCATATAGGCGTCGCCCTTAATCAGATAGTCGCCTTTAGGCTGAAACGTCGTATCGGCGTCCGCTTTCGTATAAACGTCGACCGCGTTCGCTTTCGTTCCTACCTCTTTTTTTGTGGCGAACGTGGTGTCCGTTTCCGCTTTCGTGTAAGCATCAATCTTGTCCGTCTTTTGTAAATATCTTCCGTCTGCCTGTGTCTTGGTATAAACATCTGTCGCCTTCGCTTTTGTGTTTACTTCTTCTTTTGTAGCAAACATTTCGGCGGCCTCTGTTTTGGTATACGCGTCGATTTTGTCCGTCTTTTGTAAAAATTTCTCGTTTGCCTGCGCTTTTGTATAAACGTTGGTCGCGTTCGCCTTGCTTTTTAACGCCGTCGCCGTGCCGCTTTTATCGGCAAACATTGTTTCCGCTTTCGCCGCCGTTAGAAAGTCACCGCCCGCGATCTGCTCTGCTTGCTTTGCCGCGTTTTTTGCTTCTGTCGCACTTGTGGCGGCTGCGCTTTCGGATTGTTTCGCTTGTGTTGCCGATGCGCTTGCCGCCCCTGCCGATTGTCCCGCACTTGCGGCGGCGCCGCTTGCCGTTTGTGCCGCCGTTTCCGCATTCTTTTTCGCTTCTTGCGCGGCCGTCCGTGCCGTCTGCGCTTCCGTGCGCGCGCTTTCTGCGGCCATCTGTGCGCTTTTTGCGGCCGTTTCCGATTGCCCCGCCTTTGTTGCCGCATTACTTGCCGTGCTTGCCGCCGTTTCCGCTCCTTGTCGCGCGTCTTTTGCCGCTTGCGCGTCGGCTTTTGTCGCCGTTTCTATTTGCGCAAGTTCTTCGGTCCGGCTAACAACGTCGGACATGGAACGTTCAAGCCTAGAAACAGACTGATCATAGGCCGCTTTCGCTTGTTTAACCGCGGCTTCCAGTCCGTCATATTTTTGCAACGACACAACCGCATCTTCGCCGCGTTTTACAGTTTCCTCAAGTCCGCCGACCTTGTCTAGAATTTCATTTGACCGCGCGTTAAATTCGTTTTGTTTTCGCGCCAAATTGTTTTGAACGTCTGTTTGTATGTCGGTAATTTCTTTTTTTGCGTTTTCGGCGGCCGTCTGTGCGGCGGCAATTTCTCTTTGCGCTTGCGCGGCCGCGTCTTGTGTTGCCTGTACCGCGTTTTTCGTTTTATCTTCTGCCGCTTGCGTCGCCGTGTTTACGTCATTCAATGCTTGCCGCGTCTGCGTTTCAATACGTGCGACGCCGCCCGATACCGCACCGGCAATTGTGGCAAGTGAATTGTTTAGCGTTTCCGCCCCCGCCGTTACTTGTTCGCCCGCTCGTTTGGCGGCTTCCTCCGCCCTGTCCGCCGCCGATTCCGCACCGGCACGAATAGCCAATAATGTTTTTTTCTCGCCGGCAAAGTCGGGCAAATCTACCACGTCAAAGCCGCTTGCATCTGCGTTATATTGGAGGAACGCGAACGGCCGCCCCGCCGGTACAACGCCGTCAAAGTCGCCGACGCCGACCTGTACAAGGCCGTCCCGGTTAATCTCTTGTAAGATCATCGTAATTTTATCCAGCGCCTTTTCCACGGGTTCTTCGGCAAAGTCGTATTCTTGCGATTGTTTCGTTTCCCGCGCAAGTTTAAGTTTTACGCCCTTAGCTAACGGCGCGCCTGTCGTCGGATATTCATACGATTTTTCGCCGTCGTGATATTCATAATTGCCCGTAATTCGTTCCCACTTGCCCTTGTTTTCCACATAGCCGACCACGTCTTTCGCATCGTAATACCGATACGGAAAAGGGAACGACCTTTGTCGGCCGTCCCCCACGTATACCACGCTCGTTTTTGTTTCTTGGATCATTTAGCTTTCCCCGCCTTTCTGTCAAAAATAATGTCCGCCACCGCTTCGTCCCACGTCGCATCGGATTCCGTACACGTCACGCGCAACAGCGTCCAGAAACCGTCGGTCAACGTGTCAGAAAATCCGACAAGTCTGTTTCCAACGCGCGACGCCGACCGCCCCATGTCGATCCAGTCCCGTTTGTCAGACCCTACGGCATACGCCAAATCTTGCAATTCGTCCATGACACGCAACGCAACCACTTGACTGCCGCGTCCTTGGTAGTATTCGCCGAGCATTGTGTTCATGGTAAGCGTCGCCGCAATATTCACGCCCGGAATACCGCCCGTTGCCGTGCCGACAAAGTTTTTCAAATACTCTTTGCCAAAGTATTCGACCCAGTCGTCGTCATCGTCGGGGCCGCGCCCCGTCGCCGCATCAATTGCGCCGTGCAAAGCCGTTTCCAGCAACGCCTGTAAAAACAACCAATACAACACGGTAGACATCAGCGGCACCGGATTGCCGTTGTCTTTTAACGCGTACCCCGCTTCAATATGCGCATTTAAGACGACGGAGAAAAACGTATAAAACGGAGTAAAGAATTTCATGATGCGGCCTTTTTGCACTTTTGATTGGTCCTGAATTTCACCGCTACCCCAAATGCGCCGCACCGCCTCATCTGCTTTTGCGACTGCCTCCGCGTCAATCTGTTCCGCCGTCAATTCGCCGCGCTCCATTTCCGCGCGCACCGTATCTTCATACACGGCTTGCCACGTCGGAAGTGAAAACATTAAGTCCGTTTTTGTAATTAGCCAGTATCCAAAACGATCCACCGCCTCTTTTGCCGAATACGCGCCCTCAGCCGCTTTTGCGGCTACGCCGTCTGTTCCCACATAAGACAATTCTTTGCCGGATACTTTCATGTCCCGCGCCAAATCACGGTCAAGGTTTTCTTCACGTTCCGCAATAAAACTTGATTTTTCTTTAACCCTTCGCGTAATTCGTTGCGGGTGTCGTATAAATTTAAGCAACGCTTGCAACGTGCGCACTTTGCCCAAAGAATGCGCCACCATAGCAATGTTACAAACGTTTAGAAGTGCCGTTGAAGTTCGGTATGCCATGACGGCAAAGGTAGAGTTGCGACGCAACAAGTTGGCAAACTGTTCGGCGCTCGATTCGCGCACCAACTCTTCCCGCCACGTGTCGCGCACCCATTCACGCAACATTCGATACTGCGACTGCCCTATGACTTTCTGCAATGGTTCAGCCAACGTCGCATGGTCCAGCAGATGCGCTACGTCAAGCACGGCTTCGCGCATGGAAATATGCAATATAGCCTCATTGACCGCGCGCGGCAATACGTCAAGCGACAACAACAATTCACGATTCACCACCGCTTGCCGCTTTTTCGTCGCGCCTAGACCGGCGCCAAATACCGCATTACTTGACATCTGTTTCGCCAATTCATTCGCTACGTCCATGTCCGACGCCCTTTGCGACAATTGCGGATCGTACACAATAGGGTAATAACCGCCGTCAAACTTGCGTCCGTTAATGGTAAACGGCACGGCTTCCACCTTGCCCAACGGCACGCCCGTTTCCCGTTCCAAAACGCGGCTTCGTTCCTCATAATAGCCGTCAATAAATTGCCAAATCTTTTCAACGGTGTCCCAGTCTTTTGCCGTCAGAATTTCGCCGAAAGCGACGTCCATTGTCATTTCGTCAACGCCAAACGTATGCAGTACGCGTTTCCTGTTTTCCGCCGCGCCCCAATTCAAGGCCGCCGTCAATATTTCTTCTTTTGTGTATGCCCTCCGGTTGCCAACTTGGTATTTTCGTTCTTGGCGCATCGCGCGCATCTCGTTACGTGAATAGCGCCGCTCGAATATCCGGCTCAAATTCCTTTTCGCGTCGGCCGTCATTTCGCGCTTACGGTTCGCCGCGCGCGCGATCGGATCATAGATAAAGCGATGGAACGAATCATCATCAATCTTTACCCCGACCGCCCGACCGTCAAGACGGTTCATAATAATTTCCGGCTTAATAAGTTGCGTTACCAATTCGCCCGCCAATTGCTCCATACGGTCAGCGCGCGTCATATCGTTACGGATCTGTCGCAAATCTCTGTTATCTTCCCCATACCGCTTTTTAAGTTTAAGGGCCAATTCATTCGCCGCGTCGGCGATGCTTACATGTTCGCCGTTCTTGCGGACAATAGCCAAGCCGTCATGCATGCGCCGCCCTGCCGTGTAAACCGCTTGCAGTACCTGCACCGTCTGTTCCCACGTTTCAAAGGGCATCTGCCGCCATGTCTTTTCGTTTCGTCCGTCGGCCGCAAAAAGCGCCTGCAAAGCCGGAGAAATAACCGGATCACCGCCCAAGCCAAACGCCATGTCCGGGTTTAATAATTCTTCAATCGAGGACCATTCAAAGCCGTCAATCGGCGCTTGTGCATCTGTTCCCGTCAGTCCTAATTGGTACATTAAATGATGCACAAAATACCGGGACTGCGTGTCAAGGCGGATCGGCTGCTGCGAACGCGTCATTCGTTTAAGATTTTCACGTAACCGGCGAATATCTTTGTCCACCTGTTGTTCCTGCATTACCGCGTGTTTGGCAAGATACGCATGATACAATTGCCGCTCTTTCATTTCCGCCGCTTGTGCATAATCACCGCGCACCAGCGCTTTCGATGATAATGTGCCGTAATAGGCGATTTTCCGTTGATACGTTTTCCACGTCAACGATTCACCGATAGGCGCTTGTCGTAACGTTTGCGCCGCTTGTTCTTCAATCAGGCGTAAACGCCCCTGCGTACTGTCGCGAACGTCCCGCAAACCTTGCAGACGCGTGTTGATTTCTTCCCGCGCCGTTTTCTTGATTGCTTGCACCTTCGCCGCGTTTTCCTTGCGTATGTCGGTCAACTTCTGCCGCATTTCCGCAAGTTTTTGCGCGTGTTCTTCCGCATCTTCCGCGTGACTTTCTTTTAACTGTTTGACCAGCGCTTGTTCGCGCTCCAGTTCACGCTCCGCCGCGCGTTCGTTTTGGCGAATTTTGGACAGTTGTTTTTGCGCGTCAACGACCGATTCGCGCGCGCCCTCGTGTCCTTTTAATTCAGACCGCAAATAGGAAAGCACCTCGGCAAGCCGTTCCGCCTCCGTCAAATATCCGTCAGCCAAAGGTTGATCTTCGGACTTGACATGTTTCAGCATTTCTTCTACACTAATAGCAGAAGAAGCTACTATCGAGGTATCAGTGACGCTGGAGTTATACTCCCCGGCTGGTTTAAGCCCGATAGTAGCTTCTATTTTTGTTGCCTGCGAGTCATAATAGAACGCCCCGTCCGACCGCTTTTTCAAGACACTTCTCACTACCAACGTTTGCCCTTGATAGTACACTGGGGTATGCATAATCCACACACCATGCACGCGTCCGTCACCGTGTCTATCAGTTTGGTATTGCGTTAGTACACCATTCGCCAGTATTTGTTCCAAGTTCCCCAATACGGCTAATGCCTCCGCGCTTCTCGCTGAGGCCGTCGCATGATCAATTCCTTTTCGCGGAATTTGAATCAGGCCCAACTCCGGGTGAGCGACATGCTCCGGCACATGCTCTTTCAGCCACGCTTTTGCCTGCGCCCGATACTCTTTCCAGTATGGATTGTCCGGCAAAGCTTTGCCGCGCTTGCCGGCCGCATAGGCTTCATCTCTCGCCTGTTGAGCTGCCAGCAATTCCGCGCTCGGAACTAACGGAGAATTTTCAGGCAACGCGACATCTACCACCTGCACATCAGGCTTTGCCAACAGTTCCTCTCGTGTTGGCGATTCCGGCAATTCGCCGGGGTGCAGTCTTCGTTTTGGATTTCCCCGTTGCGGATTGTCGTTCAACTTGCGCAATTGTTTCATGTATTCGCCCGCAAGTTTATTGCGTTCACGGGCAATGTATCTCGTTTCTGCCTCCAGTAGGTCCGCTTGTCCTAATTCGCCCGTCATGTATTCTTCCACTTGCGCGCGAATAGATTCCGGGTTCATTAATTCGTCGGTGAATGCTTTTCTCTGTTCCTGTTCTTCACGTTTCAGGCGTTCTTCCAGCGGCCCGCCCGCATCTTCCAGCGCCTTTTTGAACGCCGCCGCATCAGCATAGTATTTATTCAGGACATCTTCGCCAAATTGTTTTGCCAGTGCCTCATGCTTGTATATTTCTTCTTTTTGTAATTCTTCTGTCCGCGCCGTGCGCCACGATTGAATTGCATCTTCAAGCACTTCTTCGACGCCTTTGCGAATTTTCGCCTCCACGTCTTTTTCCACTTTTTCCGCGGCTCTTGCTTTCAGTTTCGCCAAACGCGCCGCCAGTTTCGTGTCCACGTCTTGCATCGTGTCCAGCGCTTTTTCTGCCGTGTAGGCGTCAATCTCTTCCTGCGTTGCCAACATTCTGTCCATGACATTGCGAATTGATTCCGGCGGGATTTCGCCCAAGTCCAGCAAGTTTTGGTATATTCCCACAAGCCAACGGCGAAAACGCCGAAAAACGGCCTTTAAGTCGCGCGACGGCGCATTTCCGTCACGTACATAAGCCTCAAAGCCGCGCGCCCACTTTTCGTGTGCCGCCCGATTGTCCGCCTCGTCTTTCCAGCCTGTCCATTCCTTGACCGTTTGCCAGTCTTTTTTCAGCCACTCCGGCGCGTTTTCTTGCGCTGCCATTTGTTGTAAATCTTCCAAAAAGACATGCCCGGATTCATGCACGAAAGTAGAAAAGTTAGCGTCTTTACGGAACAAGAACAACATTTGCCGGCCGTCACGTAACGCCGTCATACCGCGAACGTGTCGTTCTTGTTGTCTTTGAAACAACACGTCACCATGTTTTTTCTGTAACTGTTGCGCCGTTTTAAGCAATACCTCATTGCGATTTTTGCCGTCATAGGTAACAACGCGCAAACCTGCATCACGTAAAATTTTGCGCGTTTCTCTTGTCGTTCCCTTTGGAACAATAGCCGCGTAAAACTCATCAAGTCCAACCGCTCTTTGCTTTTTCACTTCAAAATATTCAGCCGGCGCGCTTGTAATATCATTTACAAAGTCACTCAGGGCGTTCGCATTTATTCCCGTTATATTCTCTTTGTCAAGTTCATTTTGCCATTTACTTTTTGGACTGTTCAAAACAATGTCGGCAATGATTTCCGCCTTTGCGCCGCCCGCTTTTTGCGTTAAGGATTCCCATTTTTCGTTAAGTTTTTCTTTCCATGTTTCCATGTCCTCATGACTTGTAATGCGATTCCGGTCATTTTGTACTTCGGTTAGGTTTTTGTATTTTTTTGCATGCGCCGCACGAATGTTGCCAACTCCGTAATACATGCCTTCTTCATTGCGCGCCTTACCGCGCATAATTTTAACGATATTATCCAGCGTGTAATCTTTGAAACGCTGTCGCCCGCTTGCAGTATATCCGGTTAAAATGCGCGCTTGTTTTGGTATGGCACGATACAAAGGCGCAAGCCATTCCTTAAATTCTGAATGGTTGTCTATCCAGTATTTATATCGTGCCTCTGTGCTTGGCAAATCTTTTGCCGTCAGTCCTTTTGTCGCAAACCATGCTTTTTGTGCCGTTTCGTTTTCATCAAGTCCGCTTTTAGAAAGAACGCCGTCAAGTCCGCCGGCTAATGCCTTCTTTAGGTCTGCCAACGCCCCCGCGCCAATATCCTCACCGCTAAACTTTTTCACTAAAGGTGTAAAAAAAGAAACAAGTTCTTTTTCCGCACCTTTTTCCAACTTGTAGTCATAAACTTGCGGATATCTTGGCGAATATACATCTGTGTCAAAGGTCGGATTTTCTTTCTTTTTCGGGTTAATAAAGTCAGAACCAGCAATTAAAGTAATATTGCCAAAACGATTATACGGAACATCTGCGCGCGTAATAGCGATTGACGGCACGGCAATTCCGCCCAATTCGGCAATGTGCCGGATCTTCGCCGCCGTCGTATTGTGTAACGAGATTAACGGCCGTTCTTGCGCATCTGCTTGAAAATATTCAATGCGCGATTCCGCCTTCATAAATTCCCGCGCAACCGCTTGATACCGTTCCATGTTGTCTCTTGCGTCTTTTTTGTAGTGGTTAATATCGTCTTTTGCGACAAGCTCCGCCGCTTTCGGCGATGCTTGAAAAATGCGTTCAACCTCTTGCGGAGAGAGTCTCCGTTCTTTCGACAAAAAGGACGCCACCGCCGCCGGCGCATCTTTTGCTACGTCGGTAATAAATTCAAGACGCCCTTTTTCGCTCAAAATGTTTTGCAGTTGTCCGGCCGCCCGCGGCGCCTCTACAACAACACGGCGCAAAAGGGAACGATTATTTTTCAGTAACGCCGGCGCAAATTGCGACAATACGCCGGAATTTCGGCGAACCGCGCCAACAATAAAGTCCGGATCACTCTTTAACGTTTCGCCGACATATTCAAGCGCGCCAATTCCGTAACGGTGAACGGCTAACAACGCTACGTCTTTATCATTGCGCGCCTGTTCGGGCAATAAACGGAACAAAGCAGGATCATTCTCCACGACTTCAAGCCATTCTTTTTTGCCTTGCGCTTTTGCCAATTTACGCGCGGCAATTCGTTTTGGATCTTTTTCGTCCCGCAATGTTTCCAACTTGTCCATGGTAATGTCGCCATTGCGGAGCGCCTTTATTAGTGCCGTCTCTGTCTTGTATTCGGTATAACGAAGATAGCCTTTCGCCTTTTCTTCCTGTCCTTTTTGTTCCAGTTCTTCCAGCGTTACACGGCCGTCGTCTACTGCCGCAATTAGGCCCTTATCCGTTTTGTACTTGGTGTATTTGCGTAATTCTTTGATGCGTGTTTCAAATTCCCGACGTTCTCGGCGCGCTTCTCTTTGTTGGCGTTCCTTTTCTCTGTCGCCTTTTGTCGCCGCCAGTTCTTTTTTGTGTTCTTCGATTTTCTCCTGGTAGTGCGCCAAGGGAAGGTCAAGCGCCTTGAAGTCAAGACCGTAAAAGTCTGTCGTGTTATATAGTGCCCCGGTATGGTGCCAGCTCCGATAGGTTAAAAACTCTTGCCTCAATAACCACGCGGGCAATGCTTTTATCTCGTCAACGCTGATTGCCGTTTCCGCTTTCGTCTCATCAAGATAATCCAAAACGGCCTCGATGATTTCATCTTTCGTCCATTTGCTCATCGGCTTTTCGCCCAAGTCATACGCCGCGCGTGCTCGATTGCTCATTGATTGACCGTCATAACCGCCGTCACCGTATCGGTTTTGAAAGTATTCCCGCGGAGCAATACCGCCGTTGCGTTGCATTAATTGCGCCGCCATTTTGTCCGCCGCGTCCGGTGTATATTCGTTCATAGCGAAAAGCGGGTGCATGTCAAGATAGTCCGTCGCGACAAAGTCCGTATGTCCCATGTCGTGCATCATTTGCGTAAACACTTTAGCGCGTTTTGCCCACAAGTACGCCGCTTGATGCGCGCTTTCCTGTGCGTCTCCGCCGACGCTATCCATGTACGTTTTGACATCGTCGTACACTTTCATTTCGTCCGGCGACAAATACATGCGCAAGGACACGGCCTTTTCTTTTTGCAGTTCATCAAACGTATCTTTGTACGCGTCTATCGTTCGCAACGCTTCAACCATTTTGCGCCCGTTTTCAATCTGTTGTAATGCGTCTTCGTAGTCCTGTTCGCTCTTGATTACGCCGTTTGAATAATACCGTTGCACCTGCTTTTCTTCTTCATCGAGCATAATGTCGTAAAACTCGTCTTTGCGCGGCTTGCGTTTGTGCGTTGCGTAAAAATCTTTGTACCATTGCGGATTGCTTGACGCGCGTAACATTCTGTCCTGATCGTAAACAGTATCACGACCGGGGACTAACTGAATTTCACCGTCCGCCAAGTCGGTGCGCATCACGGAAATAGTATCGGAAAACGTCTGCTCGATATTGTCTTCAATTTCTTTGCGCACCTTCTTGCGCGCCGCGTTCAAGTCCAGCGGATTTGTCATCAACACTTGCCGGATCGTCTCTTTGTCCGCCTCATCTGCCGCCGAAAATTTATCAGACAATACGCGATCGGTCGCATGGATCATTCTGTCAATATCGTCTTGCAGTTCTTGCGCGTATTTGCTCGCGGCCATGTTTTCCCAATGCGCCGCCATTTCCGCTTGTGTCGTTCCGTCTTGCGTCCATGCGCTTGCCTTATCTACCGCCGCCCGTTCCTGTTCCGTAAAATCTTCCTGCAAATATACGCCAACCGGCACTTCCAAGCGGCCTTCCGTTTCGATTGCCGTCTGCAAGGCTTGTTCCGATACGATATTACTGCTTACCATGTTATTTAAGATATTGCGCCCGTCCTCTGTTTCCATAAGCGCGTTCGCATCAACAAAAAAAGCGCCAAGACCTTGTTTGTCTGCCGCCTCTTGTACCGACTTTGTATATAATTCCGGATCTTTTTTGAATAGCGCGCTCGCTTGTTTGTCCGCTTCAAGGTCGCGCAACATTTGCGCGCCGACGGTATGAACGGCCATTTCCTTTTGAATTTCATAGTCCGGCCGCAACATGCGCGCCGCTTTCGATACAAAGCGAACGTTAGCGCCCGTGCCCAATACTGCCGACATACCCAAGATAGCCGGCGCCGCCGTGATACCCGCATCAACCGCATTACTGATGATTTCCGCAACCGGCATCTTGCGCGTGCCTTCACTAGGATCGGCCGCCACGTTCCACGCAATATCCGACACCGCTTGCTGTGCGACTTCTTCCGCCGTTTCTGATGCAACGCCGATTCCCGCCGATTTTGCGAAAATCTTCGCCACCTCGCCCACACTTTGCGCGGACGCAATGGAACGCGCCGCGTTGCGGATAATCGACTGCGCGCCCGTCGCCGCCGTCCGTCCTGCAATCTTGCGCGCGCCCATGCTTAAGGCCCTGAGACCCATACCAAACGACGCAAATTCAATTGCCGCGTTAGTTATACCAACAGCCGTGGCCGCCTTTGCCGCCGTTTCTGCGGACATCTTCCCGTATTCCCCGCCGGTACGATATTCAAGATATGACAAGCCGCGCTCCATTTCGTTCATACGGTTAAACAGGCCCGCACGATACCCCAAGCCGGCGCCGGTAATAAAGCCGGGAATTGCACCAACACCGCCCGCCGCCGCACCGGCCGCCGCGCCCATTAAAGACCCGATCATGATTTCCTTGCCGGAATTAACGGATTGATTGGCCATCATGTATAGCTGGCTTGACGTGTCATGAATGATACCGCCGTCGCCCGACTGCGACATGATATACTTCTGCAGATTCTGAATTTTTGCGTCTAATTCGTCAGTATTTTTGCCTTGCGCCTCTAACTCCATGCGTTCATTGCCCATAGCGGATAATTTAATTTGCGCGTCCATTTGGCGAATACCCGACGTAACATTATCCACAACGCCCATTGTTTGCTTAACGTCGGAATAATTGTGTACACGAATTGCCCGTTCCGTCTGTGAAATGTCGTTCCAGTCGCTCCACGTTTGCGCGAATTCGTCGTCACGCTTGCCCATTTCCAGCGTTTGAAAAGTGTTTTCCCAACGCTTCAAACTTTCTTCACCGGAAACAGAAACGACGTCGGGAGACACTTGCAGACGGTCCGCGATCTCTTTTGCGCGGCGCGAATAGTCCTCTTTGCCCCAAAAATAAGAACGCCCGATTTCACTATTTCGCACTTGTTCCCACAAAGTTGGCGGCTGCTCGATCGGCTTTGCGTTGACCAAGCTGGCCGCCGCGTCCGCCTCTTGTTGTATCGGAGACGGCGCAATTTTAGGCATACCAAAGCCGGACGAACGAAACGCCGCGTCTGCCTGTTTTTGCCGTTCTTCTCTGTTATCCATGTATACCCCCTATTGTCCAAGGCCCCCGTACGCTCCGGAACGAACGCCCTCAAGCCATTGCGGCACCTGATCCGCGCCAACGTCTATAAATTCACCGTCCGGCGCAAACATGCGAATAAATATTTCGCCCCGTTCGTTGCTTACTTCTTGCGCGTTAGAATACCCGTATGTACCCAACTCCGCACGCGTGATCTGCGTTTGCGGGTGATGCGCAAAGGATATATTGTCCGTCATTAACCGCGCGGCCGTTTGTTCCAGCCAAGCCGGCGGCGGCATTTGTCCTTGATGTTCTTGCTGGTACTTTACCGCCTCATTATTAAGGGCAACCGATGCGCCCGCCCACATTGTGTCAAAGTCGCCGCGTTTATTGCCTACTAGTTTTTTTACTGCCGACTTAATTGCGCCGTCGTTTGTGTACCGATATTTGCCCGTGCCCTCATTGGCCGCCGTTAATTCATTGCTTAATTGCTTATATTGCGCAAACGTCGGTTTTAAGCCGTGGCGTTCAAAAAAGCCGGTCAGATCTTCTTGATCTTGAATTTGACGCGTCGCAATCAACTGTTTTATACCGTCCATTTGCGAATCGTGTATCTTTGCGCCCTCCGCTTTAAGCGCCCGAATAGCGGGCCGATAGGCGCGCTTTAAGTCCTCATTGCCCGCCGTTTGTTCCTGCAAGAATTGCAATTGTTCTTCCGGCGTCATTGTTTCAAGTGCATCTTCAATACTGTCTTTTTGACGCTGCAAGTCTTGCCGATACGCGCGTTCTTGTTCCGCCGCTTGCGCTTGAAACGCCCGCCATTCTCGTTCTTCCTGTTCAAACAGTTGGCCTTCCGTTAATTGCCCGCCGCCCATACGCGCCTGCACCGCGTCCATGTATTCTTGAATTGACGGATACACTGTTCCGTCGTCGGATATTTGCGGCCGATTAAGCGCCTCTTGCGACCAGCCTGTAACCGGTGAGCCGACATACCAGCATGCGGCCATTTGCCCCGTGTCGCCGCCGGTTAAGTCGTAATACTCTTCCGCCATTGCCCGCGCGACTTTTTCTTGATTTTCCGGCGTTCTCGGCGCGTTTGCATCAAGCCCTGCTTTTGGCGCGTACGTCTGCCATGTACCGTCGATAATCTGATATTTGCCGCGGGCAACTCTGCCGGACGCGGCGTTTGAGTTGTTTTCCACGTTATAGTCGCCGTGGCTTTCCTGCCCACAAGTCGCCGCCAAAAAGCGTTCAACAATTTCTGCGCGACTGCCTCCGCGTCCTTTGTTCTTTTCACGGAACACCGCGGAAAACGCTTCCCGCGTGACCTCCCAAATTCTTTTGCCCTGTCCTGAAAAATATGTTGCATAATCGGCGGCGTTTTCTTTTGCTTGCAATACGCCTTTCTTTTCTTTTGCGGCGCTTTCCAGCTTCTCTAATACGTCACCGGACACCAAGCCCGTTTCGCGCGCGTGTTCAATCGCCGTCAGTGCCTTCGTATAATTGCCCGCATTAATTAATGTTCCGACCATTCTGTTCGTTACGTCTGTATAACGTTTGCGCTGTTCCGCTTGATAGCCGGCCTCATCTAAATAACTCGACTGTAACGCCAAGCCTTGATCGACGCCGTCATAGGCCGCTTTTATATTGCCCGTATTAATAGCGGCCGCAAGCGTCGCTTCCATTTTGTTCGTTGCCGTGTCCGCGATCCATTGTTTGCGGCCCTTTTCTTCCCACCCCAAAATGTCTGCTTCGTTTGCTGTAAGTGATTTTTCCACCTGCCGTTGGAACAACTCCTGCCCGCGCCGCGTTTTTATGCCCGATTCGCTCAATACTTGCGCGCGAATATCTTTTTCCGCCGTCAAATAATCTTCACGCGTGCGCGTCGCGTTTTCCCCTTGTCGGTACGCCATTCCGCCGTCACCGTATAACACTTCATTCGTGCGGCGTATGTATTCACTTTGCGCATTAGCAACACGCAAAGCATCATCATCTTCCTGTCGTTTGATCTGCGCTTCAATGGCAATTCCCGCGACTTTGCCCAATTGCCCCCACGTCGTGTCGTTACCTCCGCGCGTTTCAAGGTTACCGGCAACGCCCGTTCTTGCTTGTTGCACGTTTCCGCGCACAGAAGGCGTATAAGATTCCAGCTTCATAACTTACCTCCATTTACCAGCAAGCCACGGCGTGTGGTTATCTTTTAATCTGAATTTACCGCCTTGTTTGTATATCGTGTAATTATTATTTGTCATAATGTCGCCAAGCCGCACAGTCGGATCAGGCGCCGCATTGCTATAATTGGTCGCCCCGACGTTTGACCGCAAGTCGTGATATTGTTGCGCGCCGCCCAAGATCGTGCCAAGCATTGCCCGGCGTCCTGCAAGTTTTGCATTATACGCGCCCGCCCTTGCTTGTTTTGCTTCCTGCCCGTAATTCCAGCCTTGTACAAATTCGTTGTATACGTCATTTCGCTGATTCCGCAAGTTGGCCGCCTTGTCGTCTAAATATCCACCATACGACGCGCCCAAGACGTCCATTAGCGACCCGCCCATTTGCAAGCCGGCCGCGCCGCCCTCCGCTGCGTTTTGTCCGGCAATTAAGCGCATACGATCGCGCATGCGGCCTTCTTCCCGCCCGTATTCTTCCGCAATCTGTTCTTGTCGGCGTTCGCTCATTTTTTGATTCGTTAGCGCCGCCTGTTCTTGCGCCCGATACATATTAATATTGGCCTTTGTTTGCGCCCGCTGCCCCATAAGTTGCGCGCCAACTTGCGCGACCAACAACGCCACCGGATGACACATTTTTTATTTCCCCCTTATCTCGAATTTTACAAACCGCACGCCACCAATTTCGACCGTTTCGCCAAACGTCGCACCAAGCCATGCAAGCCACCGCAACGACGGCGCATTGTTGGCGCTCACATAATTCCAAAGCACCGCGCCTTCATTAAGCCATTTATTAATTACGCGCTTGCTTTCCTTTAGAAAAAACTTTGCGTGTTTTTCTGATCCGATGCGCCCCAAACACCAAATTCCGACGCCCTTCGCGCCAATCACCGGACCGCGCCCGTATACCCAAAGCGCGTCGCCCTGTTCGTCCAGTACGACAAAAGATTCACTTTGCGCGTTATAGGCCGACTGCAGCACGGCCTCCACCGGCGACAAGCCAAACGCTTCGCATTCTTCCACATCGTGCGGCCGCATGTTCGCGCCCAAACGATGCAGCACAGACACGTCAACACTTCGCGCGTTAACCGTTATAACCTTTGACATGACCGCCACCCACAGAGATCGAACGAATAATCGCCAACACGTTCAACGGAAACGGTTCATCGGACGAAACGCAGACACGCCCGCGCGTGTTAAAGCCGACGTCAATATTCGGCATAACCGCCAAAATATCCCCCGTAAAGTTTTCCGCCGACGGATACGGTAATGCGTCCATGTGCTTAAAATTGTGGCCGATTTTACCGCCTTTTGAGTTGGTTACGCGCAATGTCACCTCATTCACGCGCACCGTTCGCGCCTGTACAGTCCCGTTATTCAATTGCAATTCGACGCCCGGCTGCTCTATCTTCGTTTCATAGGAAAGGCCAGCGGCGCCCGTGTCTGTTTCTGATTCTGTTTGAATCCTTGTTTCGTTTCCGTCCGGTAGCCGCTTATTGTTGACTACCGCCGCAATGGTCTTGCCTTGCAGATGCGGCACTTGAATTGTGCCGTTTTTCGCTTGTACGTAACTGTCCATGTAGACATTACAGCCTGAACGAAAGCGCTCAATACACCGCTTGCCGTTACGCTCGACAATAACGTAAACCGATTCTTCCCCGTTTTCCTGCACCGTTTCAACCCACAAGAATTTCCCGTCTGTCGTCCAATGCGACCAACCGTAAACGTCTTGTTCGCGTATTAACGTCAAGCATAATAAAATACCGTCATCGCGCACCATGTATAAAACAGAATCCGGTTCTTGCGCGTAAGCCGCCGTCACAATGGAGTGGCCTTGCACCAAGTGTTTCGCTAATAGCGTCAAATCGATCCCGTTGTAGTTGTCGGATTCGTACGAATACCCCATATCACGCACCGTCGCGCCGCGCGCTTGCACGTATACAAGCCGGTTGCCGATATATACCGGCTCGCACTCTGCCGACCCGCGCATGGTCTGCGTCTTTACTTGCGCCGTTTTCGGCGTAACCGGCTTATCCCCCGGCACGATCCATTCGTTCCCGTCCGTTAATACGATTAAATCCTGCGCCGGCACAAGATGCAAAATGTTATACATTTCGCGCGAAATTAAAGACAACGCCACGGCGGAATCGTCAGTTACTTGTCCGCCCGCTTTTTCTACGCTCAAATTGGCGTAATCGCCCGTCCGGCTTAACCACATTTTGTGTGGATAGGCCTTTGTTCCCGCCAATACCAGCCTGTCCTGATAAAAACAACAAGTGCGCGGATAACCGCGCGCCTTGTCCCACGGACTGATGCTGAATAATTTTGTAGTAGTAGTAGCGCCAAAGGGCTTGATGACAGATACGTTCAAGGTAGATGCGGAGCATGAATTAATAACGGCTTCGCCATCATGCACATAGGGAAGGCGCGTAAGCGTAACCGTCAAGCTTTCGCCGCTCGCCTGGACGGATATGCGCAAATACATTTCCTCCTCAACCGTTCCAGATTCCGTCGCGTTAAAGTTTTTATCAGAAGAATAGCGGCGAAATTCCCGCCACACGTTATTAGATGAATATCTGTATTCCAAAATCACATCGCCGGTCCAAATCCCCGCCGTCGTAACTTTCCATTGTTTGCCCACATAAACCGGAACGGAAGTAAGAACCTGCTGTGTATCTTTCTTTTCAAACTGCACCTTTACCGATTCCGCCGGCATATGATGAGCGATCTGTATGTGCGCGCCTTTAAGTTGTGAATGAACAAATCGGGAATACGCAGTTACGTCAACACTACTGCCAAATGTTGAACTAGGCGTCACGGTCGCCGAGCTGTAGTCATCTTCGTTTTCAAAGTACATGTGCGTAAATTCATACGGCATTAATTTCCAACCGCCCGTCCATGAATAGCCGCCGTCCCTAATTAGCGCATACACGGGCAAATCACCCGAACAAATAAACAAAGTATCCGCCGACTGTGCAAAGCGCAATTTTTTAAGCATCGCTTGCGTGAACGGCGCATCAATGATTTTGCCGCTATCTTTCCCATTGTGCCAAACGCGAATATATTTATCGCCAAATTCCAGCAGATCCCCATTGTCGGCATCGCGCGCGAAACGCACCAAAATAGCGTCTTTGTCTGAATACAACGCCTCGCCCATAAACTCACTACCGGCCCGCCGACACACCGCACCATAGGGGCGAATAATCGCGTTTTTGGCGCGCAATAGTGCCGACTTGTATTTTTCCAAGTCTACACGGTTCGCCACGTCGTAAGAAATTTCGCCCGTCGTGAACGCCGGCTGAATCGCGTACATCGGGCCGACACCTTGTCCCATTAGCGCCACCTCGCATTGCTATACCGATTAAGCGGCTCAGGATCTCTTTGTCGTTCTTTTGCCACCTGCGTCATCGCCATGTCCAGCGCCGCCCGATATAAATTAAATTGTTGCTCGAACAGGCCTTGATTGCCGACAAGCCGCATGCAAAGATCGGCCGCAAGTTTACGCGTCATTGCTTCCAAAAATACCGCGTCCCATACGTCCGGATCGGTTACGTCATAGACATAGTCCGCCCACGCGTCGTCTATGTCCGTCGCAATGACCTTTGTGCTATTGTCCAAATTAAACACCTCAAACTGCGGCCGCTCGTCCGGCGTCGGCGTTCCGTCTGTCAGTCGGTAGATATACAAACACAATTCCGGATACATATACACGTTTTTATGTCCCGGAAATTGTTTGTCCGGCATCTTCGCCAAACGTTCCACACGGCGGGCAAATCCCCACGGATATTCGCGCAATAGCATGCGCCGCGTCGCGTCGTAATACAATTTACACGCCCGCGCCGTTTCCGTTTCTTCGTGTACGTCTCGAATTGTCCCGACGCCTAAATGAGATAGCGCTAAATTGCAAATATCGGTTATCGTCATTGCTTGTTCCTCCTTATATGTTTATTAAAAAAGACGCTAAAATAAGCGCCCTTTTGACTAAACATATAAAAAAACAAGAGGGAGCTTACGCCCCCTCAAGTTCCTTGACGGCTTGACGGAGCTGCGCCAATGTCGCATTTTCCGCGTACGGAATACCCGCGGCGTCTAAACGCGCGCGGCACTCGTTCGCCGACATCGTGTCAATACTCCGCCGCCCCAACCGTCCAAACACCAAAGCTTCCATTTAGATGTCCGTATCCATTACCAAAACGGCGTTCATTTTCGCCGCGCCCAATGTGCCCGACGCCGCCGCTACATGCAAACGAACATAGCCGAGAACGCCCAACGGCAATTTCGCCGCCAGCTTGCGTTCGCCTTTCGCAAGCGTAAACGTGCCAAGCGTCTTTTTTCCCGCCATTGTTTCTTTTTCCGACGTTTCCACCGTGACGGTAGCATCATCAGAAAGCGGCGCCGATACCGTCACGGCCAACCACAACGGCTGGACGGCGTCGCCTTTACCCAAATAGACAACATCAGAATCAATGCCGCCCGTGCCTACTGACGCAACGTCTTTTTGCCAAAGAAATGTATTTTCTGCATCGTAAATCATTAAGACCCCTCCTTATTTAATGACCGCTTCATCACTACGCAACGCGTCCAGCTTGCGAACAGGAATACCCGCTAAATACAGGACCTGCTGACCGTCGGCAAGATCGCGGCGCGTTACATGTACGTTATTCTTATCAATCAAATAAATTTCTAAGAACGAATACACATCATCGTTGACATACGCCACCGCGTTCACCGTATCCAAGTTGCGCAAACGATTTTTCGCAAGAATAAATTTCTCAATCAAGGAACGTTTGCCGTCGCTGTCAAGGCTTAACAAATTGCTTGTGTTAATGTTACGAACGGCCGCAACGGCGCGTTGATCACGTACCGCAAGGCCCGGTTTCCAAGTAAACAAAGTGGACACCGCGCGGAACTTGCGACCGTCCGGATCTACCGCGTCATTTTCGCCCAAGTCGCGGACTTTCAGACCGGCATACGTATTGCGCGGATAAATACCCGTCACGGTACGTTCGCCCCAGCCGACAATCCAAATCGACGTGTTTGTTTTGCCCGTGCCGCCGGCCGATACAACCTGATACCCCGGATCGCCTTTTTCGCCTTTCAGGATGTTATAACGAACGCCTAAGCCGTTGAATTCGTCCGGGTTAGTCATAGAATCACCATAAAGAATATTACGCGCCACCGCTTGCCCAAAGCCTTCAATATGCGCGACATCTTCCGAACGACGGAACTGCGCCTTGTCCGGAGCAAGCGCCAACAATTCAATATCCACTTCCGAACGCGCTTCAAAAATGGAGCATGTATCGGCGACCTGTTTTGTAGTGGACTTCGACGGATCGACGCCACGATTGATGCGACGCAGCGACGGCATCGGGACCGACGTGCGCACCGTCGTTTGGTTACCCGTCGGCAAGTTACCCTCAAGCCACGGAATATCGTCAAGAATCGGATTCGATTCGTTCAGCGCTTCCAGCACCCAATCAATTTCCCCCTGCGGGCCTGTGCGTTTGCGCAAGTCCGAAAGCGTTAATGCTAAATTTCCTACTGTTGCCATGTTTTCAACCCCCAATTAGTAAATGTCAAAATTAGTATTCTTATAAAATCCTGCGACGTCGCTCGTGTTTGCCGTGCCGCCACGATTCGCGCGGCCGTCGTCCTCCGCCACCATTTGCCCAATCTGTGCAAATAAGCGGATCGCCTCCACACGGTTACCGAAACCCGTCGCGTCAAGCATTTCCCGCAATTGCGGAACGTTCTTTTCCATGTACGTAACACCGATAGCGGCTTGTGCCACCGTCGCATCGAATTGCCCGCCTAACTCTGTGCGCGCCTCGTCTGCCCAGCCCTCAATTTCTTGCGCTTGTGCCTGCTCGTATTGTGTTGCGACTTCCTGCGCCACTTCCTGAACATACGAAAGACCGTACTTCGTGACGGCATTCGCTTGCTCTTGCGACATTCCAGCCTCTTTCAATACTTCCGAGTACTGCTCCGCGCGTTCCGCGTCCAACTCTACCCCGTCCACACAAAACTCCGCAAAGTCGTAACTTTCCGGAACTGACGATTCCGCCACGTCGGTTTGTTGTTCCGTTGCGCTTGCAGTCTCTTCCGCGTTTGGCGTGTTCGTGTTATCGTTCGCCATTTCTTCCGGCATGTTGGATCATTCCTCCCTTCGCAACTTCTGTAATTCCGTAATTTTTTCCACGTATTCCCGTTCTGCCAGTTGCAACGCATCAACATGACCGTCACGGATAATTCGCCCGCGCAATTGCAACCCCATGTCCCGCGCGCCCTCGTTAAAGTATGTCCACGAATTACCCGTCATTGTCCGCTCAAATACATGACAACTGTCGAACAGTCGCATAATAAACCAGCGGCCGGACCGCGTTTGTAGCACGTCTTGCAACGCGTCACGATCCAGCCGATTCACCATTTCCGTTTCGCGGCGTGCGCGCCGTTCTTCTTTTGTCATCACGGAGCGCCACCCCCGGCATTAGGCATTCCCAGCCATTCACGAATTGCCGGGTTACCGTCGTTCGCCGCGTCGGTCAAGTTTTTCGCCGCTTGCGCCAACGGCGCCGCCTGTTGGATACTTGCCATTTGCGCCGCTTGCGCTTCTTCCTGTTGTTGCGCCTCCTGTTGCGCCGCAATAATCTGTTGCGCTTCTTCCGTTGACCTAAGCATCGCCGCCGGCGCGCCGATGTTGTCATGGTAGACGTCTAGCATCGCCATCGCGTCAATCTTCGTCAACACTTCCGGGAACATTTGCGCGACCTGTCCGGCAAACGCCAATGTCTGTTCAATATTGATCAGCCCGGACATCTTTTGCGCTTGCGCTAACGGTGAAATATATTCGATGCGCACTTCTTCTTCGCCCAACTGTTCCGCCAACTCCGGCGGCAACGGCGGGAACACTCCGCCCCGATCCAATATCCCGTATACGCGTTCGAGCGTCGGATTCAAGAATTCATATTGCAACCGTTCAACAACCGGGCCTAACTGTTGTAACTTCTCTTGCGTGCGCTCCATAATTTCCCGCGCCGTCATTTGCCCGCGCTCAATCTGATCCAGCATCAAGAAAAGATCCGCCGCATACGCGCGCCGCACCTTTTGCTCTGTCTGTTCAATTTTCGCTTGCACCGCTTGCACGTTTAACTGTACGTCAAACAACGGCCGCACACCGTCCGCCACGGCGTTAACCGTGACACCGCCCGGGAACATGTTCACACTTGGCGACGTCGCCCCGCTCGTTTGCATCGGCGGCTTAATTCCCATTTCAATCGCCGTCAAAATGTCACGTTCCATGACTTGCAACATCTTGCTATCGGCTAATGCGTACCAGCCGGCGCCCTTTGCATACGGTTCTAGTCCTATGACTTGATACCGCGCGACCGGCACGGGCCATTCTTCCATACCGCCAAGCGCCAAATATTCATCAGTCGGCGACCCCTCAACCCAATATAAAGACCGATAGGGCATCGACTGCGGACCAAGACGACCGCCCCGCCGTTCCGTGTTAGGCTCGACCAGCCAACACACGATAAACATTCGATCGCTTTTATTCTTTGCGGCATCGCGCACCGACTGCGGCGCGTTCTTTTCGCCAAACTGTTCAACGATCTGCGCGGCCGTCATGCGCACTTTACGCGCGAACGTATTGACGCGCCCCGTCGCATCGGTATCAAGTGCATAGCTTCCGATAGGATAATGCATGAAATGGACACCGTCGGCGGCGCTAAAGATACCCAGCGGCGCTTGCCCAAACGGTAAATCGTGATAACAACTATAAACAGCGTGATAAAAGTTACTCCGCGCCAAAACGTTTTGCATAATCGCCTGTCGCTCGTCAAGGATTATCCCCGCTTCTTTCGGCGTGTCCTTGCCCGCAAGTGCCAGCTTAAACCATTGACGCGAAGGCGGCGTTAGTCCGCTCATCACACCGCCGGCGAAAATTGCGGCGGCATCGCGCGCCGTTGAATTGTAAATCTCTTCCGATTCACCGCGCGCCTTGTTTTCCTCAAAATCACCGTGAAACGGCAATTCATATTTGCGGATCTCTCTCCACCATTTCACATAAGGTTCACGTTTGCGAAACAGTCGGTCAAACCGTTTTTGCGCCTTTTCTCTTGCCGGCCGCTTTTGTCCTTTGTATTTAGCAGTCGGACTTCTTGCCAGTATCGTTTCCATGATTTACCCTAATGTCTTTTTCCCGGCTACGTCAGAACTTCCGAGAATCGTCCCCATGGAACGCGTCGATAAGAAGCCGCGTTTTTTGCGTTTGTTTTCCGCTGCCATTTCTTCCCCCGTCGTGTCGTCCGTCACGTTGACGGCTTGCGCTGTCGGCGCCGGCTGTTTAATTTCCGGCATACGAGGCGCACGAAATCCCAAAGCGTTAGCAATAAATTTACACATGTTTTCTCCTCCTTAAAAAAATGAATATTGCGTGTTGGCGCGTGTTTTCCGCACCGCGGCTAACCGACTCGCCACCGGCGCCGCAAACGTTAAAGCGGCCGCGTCTGCCACGTCAGGAGATCGGCCGCTACGTTCCTTGATTCTGTCTTTCTTTTCCAATAGTATGCGCCCTTTCGCATCGTAACCGTATTCCGGTATGGACAACTCCGCTTGCAGTCGCTCATGTTCCGGCAAACTTCCGCCACGTTGCAACCATGCGCGCATATCGTCCCACATTTCCGCCCGACGGTTCACGTATTTATCATCTCTAACCGCTTTCCCGCCGAACGGCACTTCTATTATTGTGTACCCCAATTGTCGCAAACGGTCAATTACGCCTTCACCGCGTCCCGCGTCAATGAATACCGCGTCCGGCTTATGCGTTTCAATTTCCCGCGCGATAATGTCCGCAAGTTTCATATTATCCACGCCCGAAAACAGGACCGGCTCATACATACATAAACCGCGGCGCCGCACGATGCAAGAACTATCCGCACCATACCGCGCAACATCAACGCCCAGAACAACCGGCGCGCCTGTTAAATCTTCCTCAATGACCCGCCGCGCCTTTGCTTGCGCTACTAAATCAATCGAAATAAGGACATTAAACGCCGACGCCGTGAAATCGCAATATAACTCCTGTCTTATTGCATCGTCGGACATGTCCCGCTTCATTTCTTCAATTTCTTCCGCCGGCAATATACCGCTATCGGCTACCGTGTACTTGCATGTATACCACGTCGGATCTTGCAAACCGCGCTGGTACATCTCATAAAAAGCATTTTGCCCTTTCGGCGTACCAATAAACGTTGCCCAACCGGAACGATCAGCCAGCGCCGGCCGGATAATCTCGTTCCACACTTCCGGTTTTATTTGCGCGTATTCGTCTAATACAACGCCGTCCCAATAACTGCCGCGCAATGAATCAGGATTGTCCGCGCCTTTGATATATATGCGCGCCCCCTGTCTATTGTCGTGCCGTGACGGCAATTCAACAAACAACTCCGACTCATTCACCAGCCGCCCCGGTATCGGCGACGTGTAATATTTCAAATACGCCCACGCTATTTGTTTCGCCTGTACTCGAAACGGCGCAATGTACGCATATTGCGGCGACGGATTATCGCACAATATTGCCTGTTTTAACATATGATTAATCATTCCGACGGTTTTGCCGAAACGACGATGCGCAACCACAACGGAAAAACGCGCTTTTTCCAGCCCCGTGTGAATGTCTGTTTTCCACAATGCGCGCGGCGTGTACGGTATAACAACTTTACTCATCGCTTGCCCAGCCAAACTCTATTTGTACCGCGCCGCCGTCTGTTCCGGTTATCTCCGCCCGCTTTTTAGGATTAAACGCGTCATCTGTCCGTTCAAGATACCATTTAGATACATCAACATCTTCCGCTTCAATCGCTTTGTGAATGTTGTATTTTGCCCGCAGTCCTGTCCGTGCGCTCCATTCTGCTACTTTGTCAGTAAACCCCGCATTTCGCTCGCAATGTTTATAATATGTCTCACGGGAAATTCCCGCGAAATCACAGGCTTGAGTGACGTTTGCGCCAACGGTAAAAGCCTTTTCTAGTTTCCTGACAACGTCCGGCGTCACCGCAAGCGGCCGACCGTCTTTTTTCTTTTGTTTTTTTCTTGCCTCCGCCATTGGTTTCACCACCTTTAGGGCAATAAAAAAGCACCCCCGGAAGAGTGCCTATAATTTCACAATACCAGTATACCTCATAGCAAGGTAGTTTTTGGTAGATACTTACGGCGGAAAATACTTTCGTTGGTACGCATCAAGCGCATAACCGTGCATGACCTTTATTGTTGAATGCTGATAATGCATTATTTTAGCCACTTCATGCAAACGTAGCGGCACGGTATTCGCATAGTACAGAAATAGCAGCGTTCTATATCGTATATCTGTAATTGCGTTGATACGTATCAAAATGCGCTTTTTACGTTCGCTATATTCATCTATAGCTTTGTCTATTTCTTTGTCCATGTCGGCCAATTTTGCCGCGGCGTTGGCTATGTCTGAATGGCGCGTTCCCGATACCGGCTCAGAAAGTGGACGGGCAAGGCTCGTGACACGCGCGGCCAGCTTTTCTTTTTCCGTGATTAGCGCGTCAATTCTCACATTAAGTTCGCGCAGCCCCTCAAGCTCCGCCCGCGCTTGACGGTTATCCTTAATCATTCGCCCGGGCCTCTCTGAACCAGATCGCTCGCTCCAGTGCCTCCAATGCCTGACTCGTGTAAAAGTTTTGCTGGGGCGCGGCCAAATACAGAATGGCAAAGGTAAGATCTAAATCAAGCCCTTTATCCGCTGCGTATTCCATCGCACCGATGCTTTCGGAGTTCTGGTGCTGGTAATCAAGATATCGCTTAATGTACCAGCGGGCTTTGCGCAAGTCCTCTAATTCGGTATCTTTAGACTTTTTACCGGCACGAGAGATATACTTGACCGCGTTCCCCAGATGATAACCAAGCCGCCAGGACTCGATCGCCTCAATCGTTTCAAATTTTCCGTCAGTATAATGCGACGGGTGATTAATGATGTCGTTATTCATTTTTCTTTTCTCCTCGATGTCAGACCCCTTAACTTCCCAACTGTTTTTGCTGTATTCTTTACTCGCTTGCTCCAGTATGGTCGCCGTCACGTGATAGAACACTATCGCCATAAGAGAAATAACAAAAACAAGAGCCATCAATATCGCCTCACCGGTTAAAGTCTTTTGCCCATTAAAATGCCGACAAACTCTCTCATCATTTCATCGTCAATTTTTCCATATCGTTTAGTCAGCCAACAACGAATGGCATAGATAATCTCCTTCGCATAATCTTCTTCACAAAAAAACGCGTCCTCTTCATCCTCAAATAAGCCACCTGCTTTCATACCAAACCAATAGCTAGTAATGTTCTGCACCTCTTGCATTAATACGCCGCTTTTATTTACCTTCTCAATCATCTTGACCGCCCCTCCACTCCCGAAACATATCGAACCAATCGGCCGCACTCATTGTGATAAGCCATTCACAGTTGTTTTTTCTGTGCGCCACAATCGGCACGCGACCGCTCTTTGTAGAGTCTCGACGCGCTTGCGCCATCGCATCGTCAATATTTAACCGTTCCACTCTCTTGACTTCCACATGCACGCCCGGAAGGCCGACCACGTCGGCGGCCTCTCCCGTATTTCCGCAATATTGCGCCGTCCTGCGTACTTCCCAACCATTAGCGCGGCAAAGTCTGGAAAACTCCAACTCGCCGCGCTTTCCTTTTTGCTTTCCGTTAGTCATTTTTTCCCTTTAACTTCTCGTTTTCTTTTAGCAACTTACCGCACGTATTAAGAATCATGCTTATTTTTTCTTGCTGTACGTCAAATATGTTGTTGACCTCCTCGATGATCGTTCGCGCGGGATTTTTAGGTGGATAATCTTCAAAATCCTGAGAATAAAACTCGTAATAATCTTGTGCCGATACCCTACCGTCAAGGATCGTCAGGCGGCAAAGATTAATAAAATACTTATCAACCCCCATATACGCCTCCTCAACTTCAAGGTATTTTGCTATTGCCTTTTCTCTGTCCTCGAAAATATATAGCGCTTCCACATCGACCCCAACATGTAGCCGTTCAATGATATATAATTCTGTCATTTTGTCCGCCCCTTAAAACGGAATATCCTCATCGTTAACTTTTAGCAACCCGCTCGCCTTTACCTTTACCTCGTCGCGATTCGTATTCGTGCCGACTACCTCTTTATAAATTCCATAGGCCGTGATCTCTGTAATATACGCGTCTGTTCCGTCTTTTTTCGTGTATTTACGCGTACCGATACGCCCTTTTACCATTACCACGTCGCCCGCCGTCAGATGATCGGCGGCTGCCTGCGCTTTATCACCCCATAAAACAATGTTGTGACGGTCGCTAAACTCTTTACCGTTAAACGTGCGCGACGTTACCAACCTAAACGACGCTTTTGTGGATCTTTCCCCACTAAACGCTTTAATTTCACCGTCAATAGTACCTACTAATGTAACCTCATTCATTGTCTTGTCCCTCCGCTCGTTTCTTTACCACTACCACCGAATGACCTTGTTTGACTTCTTCCACTTCTTCCATTAGCGCCCTTGCTACCGCATCAGGTGTCAGTACTGCCGTTTGCCACTTCGCGCACCGACTAATCATTTTTGCTGTCCACCCTATAATTTCTACATCGTCGGCGCACTCGCCGAGCAACGACCCCCACATTAGATATAAATATTCAAGTGCTTGTGACGGCGAATGACCGCCGCGGGCAACCTTTTTCAATTCTCGATTAAGCTGTTTTCTATCATCATCAAACCTCATGATTTATTCCTCCGTCGCCTTGTTTCTCCATATCTGCACCAAAACCTGAATAATATTGTTTAATTTGTTCCGCCACTTCCGTTAGTCCCTTTGCTACCGCATTAGGCGACAGTATTGTCGATTGCCATTTTGCGCACCTGCAAATCATTTTCATTGTCCACTCGATAATTTCAGCGTCATTATCACACTTAAATAACGCCATCCCAAACATCTGATACA
>OKMX01000048.1_pt1 | contig 73584 bp, 57 predicted proteins | sample 1613551 | NCBI WGS metagenome assembly OKMX01 (sample SAMN04436865, study PRJEB24849) | human gut metagenome | biome: human gut; feature: NICU; material: stool | host: Homo sapiens | place: USA: Saint Louis, MO | collected 2011-10-01 | reverse complement strand
TCGACATACGACTGCCACAACCCGCAATCTAACCCACGAAAACAGCAGAAGCCTCTCATATATTTCATCTATATATGCATCTGTCTAATGTACAGATGATTTTTCGCGAAATCTAAGTGTTGAACCAAGCTATATGTTACACTTATTTCAGTTATGAAATGAGGTATGTGCATTATGACTGCAGTAATAGAACGTGAACAGCTTACAGAACGCGATTTGGATCAGGCGAAGGCGTGCCGAGAGCTGGTGCAAAAAGGCTCTGTACTCGCTGCAATTTTGGATGGCATTATTGACGATAATGTACTGGTGGTTCGCAAGGACGAAGAATTATCCCCTGCTCAAGCTGCTGAGATTCTTGGCGTGAGTCGGCCCTATGTGACTCGTTTGCTGAAGTCAGGACTGCTCGAATCTCATATGGTGGGCAGTCATCATCGGATTACGGTACTTGCTTTGCGGACGTACATGGTTAATCGTGATGCGGGACGTAAGGAATACGCCCACGCAATCAATTCTCGGGCAAAGGATATTGCCGATGCGGTTGACGAAGTCGCTCCGGTGTCTGAGACAAGTCGAAATCGTATGCGTGATTTAGTTGCAGAGCATCGCCGTGAAGCGATCAAAGCGAGTAGTGCCGCAGTTTCTCCTGCAGAGTGAGGATTGTCTCAGACGAATCGTAGTGAATCTATTGTCTGTGCGATTTACCCGGTATGCGTCAAGTCATGACTATTGCTCAGGCGTGTAATTGCGTCTCAGATACTCCTTGACTTCCAGTATGTCTTGGCAATCGGGGCATACAGGAAGTCCTGAGTATTCATCTCTGGTTGGCACGAACCATTTCCCGCACAGAGAACGGATGAGGGTGCCTTCAACATATGCGTCGGGCAGAGTCTCTTTGGGTACGCGATGTAGCATAGATTCTGGCTCGGTGTCGCCTATCGTCTTGTATAACGATTCGGAATCATCGAGGAAGTTCGGGCTTGTGATGCGCTTGATGTCGTCTGGTTCCAGCAGCACGAATGCTGACATAGTTGCGCGCCTTTGCTGACCGTCGCTGTATGTCTTCAACGACGTTTCTGCTGGCTGATTGGGGTCTTTGGGCTGGCAGATGGCGTTAAAGCATCTCAAGAGGATGCGGTGAAGTCGGGCGTATGGAGAACTGTTGTCCTGTTCCTCGACCGGAAAATCAAGGGTCAATTCAACGAATTGATTGACAGTTGCTGAGTCGTCATCGTCATCTTGCTGAATCTGAATACTGGCCTTTGCGAGGGCTCCTGAAATCTGATAGGGGATATCCAGCGCTGAGAGGGCTTCGGACTGGGAAGTTGTTTGGCCCGCATAAATTCCTGCACGAATTTTGTTAAGCATCTCCTGAACGACTCGTCGCTCGAAATCCAGAAAATGCTGACGTTCTTCTTCTCGTTTCCGAACCAGATAATCTTCTTCGCTGGGCATATAGTTGCCGGCGTTGGAAGCCTTAATGATTGATTTGCAATTGCCTGAATGGAAATCCCCATGCGATCCGCAATAGACCATCCACGGGTCGCCATATTGGTCAAGAATGACGATGCCTCGCCAGCCGGTTTGCTTGTTCCTTATTTCATAGACTGGGCGCTTTGCCACAGCGCTAAATTCCGAATGCTTGGTGGCAGCGATTTTGTCACCAGCGAAAGCCTGACGAGCCATATTGAGCAGTGTGACGTCGAATGCGGTGAAATCAAGACCTTCGAACGGCGTTGCTGCTTCCGTCCGCATGTTCTGTTCAATGAGTTGTTGAGGGTTCTCTGAGTTGAAGAGATTATTGTCAATCATGCTCAACAGAACTTGAATTGTAGGGCGAACTGGTCTCATGATGATTAACCATAGTCGGTGATGCAGCTTAGTCAGTGATTGATATCACATAGAAGTATTGCTCTTTTTGGCTCCCCTCGTGTCTGGACCCGTAATTCCCCCTACGCTCCCGGCAATACCGCATGCAGCACGGTCGTCACCACCAAGCTGATGATGGCCGTCACTGTCAGCGAGAAGCCGGCGAGCTTGGCGTTGCCGGTCAGCGAATCGGTGAACTTAGTTGAGAAGATCGTGATTGGGGCGAAGGAGCCCAACACGATGATCTCGCGAATCCTCATGTCAAACTGCCGACCGCGCCGAGACGCCGGGACAGTTCCGTGCCGGCAAGCCGCAGCTTGGTCTTAAGCGACCGCTCCTGTTCGGGGCGCAGCGATCCGCTCACGAAAGTGAGAGCCAGCCCGGCGATGGGAAAGTCGTTGTAGTCGCGCACGGCGACGGCGTATGAATCAAAGCCGGGCGTCACGTCGCCGTGTTCCTCGGCAAAACCGATGCGCCGGGTTTCGGCGAGCGTTGCCTCCAGCTCCTTGGGCGATTTGGGGCCGATGCCGGTGCGGTCGGTGAACGCCTGACGATTGGGATATAGCGCGCGGACCTGATTGCGGGGGAGTGCGGCCAGAATGGCCCGCCCGGTGGCGGTCAGATGGCTGGGCAGGCGTACGCCCACGCCTGACACTAGCGGCGGGCGATGCGCGGCGCGCTCCTCAATCACATAAATGATTTCGTTGCCGTGCAGCACGGCCAGATGTCCGTTTTCGCCGGTCTCGTCAACAAGACGCGCCAACACCGGATGCGCGACCTGCGATACACGATGTTGGCGAGAATAGGCCGATCCCAGCTCGAAAGTCTTGAGTCCGATGCCGTACGCGCGCTGCTCGGCAAGGCGGGTGACCAGTCCGTGACGCTCCAAAATCTCCAACAATTGGTACACCGTGGAGCGCGGAATGCCGAGTTCGCGAGCGAGCGTGGCGGCTTGCGTCTGCCCATTGCTCGCGATGAACTCGAGGATGTCGAGCGTACGGTCGGCCGCCGGAGCCAGCGAGACACGTGGCGCGGATGATGATGTCTGATGTTCCCGTTCTGATGGCTTCACCTGCGCCCGCTTGACGGTACGTGGCTCGGTGAAGGCGTATTGCTGCGAGGCATGGCTCATATTTCCATCACCTTACATGTCTGAGATTTCAGACACAAGATGGACGAAGTGGCTTATGGCGGGCATCCGACTGAGGTGAAATGGCCAAGGTTTGATTACTCGGGGAGCGATTGGTCGCGTTTGCGTCGCCTGCTGTTGGTGGGCAGGTGCGGTGAGCGAATGCGGGCAGTCGCGGATCCCCGGCGAAGCATATGCCGTATATGCCGTATATGCAGAATGCGGAATGCGGCACATATATAGAAAGGTATGAGCATGGCAGAGCAGACGGTCACCGTAGGTGTTGGAGCGCTGAGCATCGAGGACGTTATCGCCGTAGCGCGCGGCGGTGCCAAAGTGGCGATTTCGGACGAATCGAAGCATGAGATGGCGCTGAGTCGCGCGGTTATCGATCATTTGGCCAACGACACCGTGCCGCATTACGGTATCTCCACCGGATTCGGCGCGCTCGCCTCCACTTCCATCCCCAAGGAACAGCGCGCGCAGCTGCAGAAAAGTCTGATCCGCTCGCATGCCGCCGGTGCTGGGCCGGAAGTGGAGCGCGAGGTGGTGCGCGGCCTGCTGGTGCTGCGCCTGAGCACCCTGTGCACCGGACGCACCGGTGTGCGCCCGGAAACCGCGCAGGTCTACGCCGATATGTTGAACGCCGGCATCACCCCGGTGGTCTACGAATACGGTTCACTCGGATGCTCCGGTGATTTGGCGCCGCTCGCAGCCTGTGCTTTGGTGGCGATGGGTGAAGGCGAGGCCCGCAACGCTGACGGCCTCAAGATCGGCGGCGGCGAAGCGCTGCGTGCGGCCGGCATCACGCCCGTCGATTTGAAAGAGAAGGAAGGACTGGCGCTGGTCAACGGCACCGACGGCATGCTCGGCATGTTGTGTATGGCCATCACCGATCTGCGCCTGCTACTCAAGACCGCGGATGTCGCCGCCGCGATGAGCGTGGAAGGCATGCTCGGCAACGACCGCGTATTCGCCGCCGACTTGCAGGCGCTGCGCCCGCATCGCGGCCAAGGCGATTCCGCCGCGAACATCGCCCGCATGCTCAAGGGCTCTGGTCTGATTGAGGCCGGCCGTCCGGGCTCCACCGTGCGTGTGCAGGACGCCTACTCGCTGCGCTGCACCCCGCAGGTGCACGGCGCCGCCCGCGACACCGTGGAATACGCGGCCTCCGTGGCGGGCGTGGAACTCGCCTCCGCCATCGATAACCCGTGCGTCACGCTGGACGGCCGTGTGGAGTCCAACGGCAACTTCCATGGCGCGCCGCTGGCCTATGTGCTCGATTTCCTGGCGATTCCGACCGCCGACGTAGCCTCTATCTCCGAGCGTCGTACCGACCGCTTCCTCGACGTGGCGCGCAACCGCGGTCTGCCGGCGTTCCTGGCTGGTGACCCGGGCGTGGACTCCGGTTTCATGATCGCCCAGTACACCGCCGCCGGCATCGTCTCCGAAATGAAGCGTAACGCCGTGCCCGCCTCGGTCGATTCGATTCCAAGCTCCGCCATGCAGGAAGATCACGTGTCGATGGGCTGGGCCGCCGCCCGCAAGCTGCGCCGGTCGATTCCGGCCTTCGCGCGCGTGCTGGCCGTGGAACTGCTGTGCTCCTGCCGCTCCTTCGACTTCCGCAAGCCGTACCGTCCGGGTGCGGCCGGTGCCGCCGTATACCGCGTGGTGCGCCAGTATGCCAACGAAATCGGTCCCGACGTGCGCGACACCTGGACCACCCCGCAGATTGAGGGCGTGGCCGAGGCGATTCTCTCCGGCGAAGTCCTCGCCGCCGCCGAATCCGCCGTCGGCGCGCTGAAGTAGCGGTGAGCTCCCTCATCAGAGGGAGCTACTGTTCACCCTCCCCACCAAAATCCAAAACTTGAGTCACATGCACTCAAGTTTTGGGAATAGAATGGGTTCCAGGTCGGTTGACCATATCAGACAACGACAAGCTGCGGTCTGCCGCAACGCTCGCAGGGCTTTCGAAGCCCGCGAGCCGCACTGCGCAGACCGCATGATATGGAGGAATACGATATGGAACAGAAGTTCACCACTATGGCCCAAGAAGCCGTCGGCGACGCGATTCAGAGTGCGTCCGCCGCAGGAAACGCGCAGGTCGAGACTCTGCACGTCATGGATGCGCTGCTGCGCCAGGAAAACGGCGTGGCGCGCTCTCTGATCGAGGCCGCGGGCGGGGACCCGCAGGCCATCGCCGCCGCCGTGCGCAACGCTTTGGTCGCACTGCCGAGCGCATCCGGATCCAGCACCTCGCAGCCACAGGCCAGCCGCCAGCTGACCGCTGCCATCGCCCAGGCCGAAAAGGAAATGCAGCAGATGGGCGACGAATACGTCTCCACCGAGCACCTGCTTATCGGCATCGCGGCCAGCAAGCCGAACCAGTCGGCCGAAATCCTAGAGAAGAACGGCGTCACCGCAGCTTCCCTGCGCAAGGCCGTACCCGGCGTGCGCGGCGGCGCGAAGGTCACCAGCCCGGACGCGGAAGGCTCGTACAAGGCCCTGGAGAAGTACTCCACCGACCTGACGGCCGCCGCCAAGGAAGGCAAGCTGGACCCGGTCATCGGCCGTGACCAGGAAATCCGCCGCGTGATTCAGATTCTCTCCCGTCGTACCAAGAACAACCCGGTGCTGATTGGCGAGCCCGGCGTCGGCAAGACCGCCGTCGTGGAAGGCCTGGCCCAGCGTATCGTGGCGGGCGACGTGCCCACCACCCTGCAAGGCAAGAAGCTCATCTCCCTTGACCTGGGCTCCATGGTGGCCGGCTCAAAGTACCGTGGCGAGTTCGAGGAGCGCCTAAAGAGCGTGCTCAATGAAATCAAGAACGCGGATGGTCAGATCATCACCTTCATCGACGAGATTCATACCATCGTCGGCGCGGGTGCGGCCGAAGGCTCGATGGACGCCGGCAATATGCTCAAGCCCATGCTGGCCCGTGGCGAGCTGCGCCTGATCGGCGCGACCACGCTGGACGAGTACCGCGAGAACATCGAAAAGGATCCGGCGCTGGAGCGCAGGTTCCAGCAGGTGTTCGTGGGCGAGCCGAGCGTGGAAGACACCATCGCCATCCTACGTGGTCTGAAGCAGCGTTACGAGGCGCACCATAAGGTGACGATCGGCGATGACGCGTTGGTTGCCGCCGCGACCCTCTCGAACCGTTACATTTCGGGTCGTCAGCTGCCGGACAAGGCCATCGATCTGGTTGATGAGGCCGCCGCCCACCTGCGTATGGAGCTCGACTCCTCGCCTGAGGAGATCGATGAGCTGCAGCGCAAGGTGACCCGTCTTGAGATGGAGGAGATGCAGCTCAAGAAGGCCGAGGACCCCGCGTCCAAGGAGCGTCTGGGCAAGCTGCAAGCCGAACTCGCGGACACCCGTGAGAAGCTCAGCGGTCTCAAGGCGCGTTGGGATGCGGAGCAGGCCGGCCACAACAAGGTCGGCGACCTGCGTGCCAAGCTCGACGACCTGCGCGTGCAGGCTGACAAGTTCACTCGTGAGGGTAACTTGGCCGAGGCCTCGAAGATTCTGTACGGCGAGATTCCGTCCATTCAGAAGGAGCTTGCCGCCGCGGAGAGCGCGGATGCTGAATCTGCTGATGCCGGCGCGGCCAACCCGGCCGATGAGCCGATGGTTCCGGACCGCGTGGATGCCGACTCGGTGGCTGAGATCGTCTCCGACTGGACTGGCATTCCCGTCGGCCGCCTGATGCAGGGCGAAAACGAGAAGCTGCTGCACATGGAGGACTACCTCGGTAAGCGTGTGATCGGCCAGAAGGAAGCCATCGCCGCCGTGTCCGACGCGGTGCGCCGTTCGCGTGCCGGCATCTCCGACCCGAACCGTCCGACCGGATCGTTCCTGTTCCTCGGCCCCACCGGTGTGGGCAAGACCGAGCTGGCCAAGGCGCTCGCCGACTTCCTGTTCGACGACGAGAAGGCCATGATCCGCATCGACATGTCCGAATACATGGAGAAGGCTTCAGTCTCGCGCCTGATTGGCGCGGCGCCGGGCTACGTGGGCTACGAGCAGGGCGGCCAGCTGACCGAGGCCGTGCGCCGTCGCCCGTACTCCGTAGTGCTGTTCGACGAGGTCGAGAAGGCCAACCCGGAGATCTTCGACGTGCTGCTGCAGGTGCTTGACGATGGTCGCCTGACCGATGGCCAGGGCAGGACCGTGGACTTCAAGAACACGATTCTGATTATGACCTCTAACCTCGGCTCGCAGTTCCTCGTGAACGAGGACATGGACGCCGACGCCAAGAAGAAGGCCGTGATGGATGCTGTCCACATGAACTTCAAGCCGGAGTTCCTGAACCGTCTGGACGACATCGTCATGTTCCACCCACTCACGCGTGAGGAGCTTGGCGGCATCGTGGATATCCAGGTGGCTGGCGTGGCTCAGCGTCTGACCGATCGCCGCATCACGCTGGACGTCACCGACTCGGCTCGCGAATGGCTGGCCAACACCGGTTACGACCCGGCCTATGGCGCTCGTCCGCTGCGCCGCCTGGTACAGACCGAAGTCGGCGACCAGCTGGCCCGTATGCTGCTGGCCGGCAGGGTTCACGATGGCGACACCGTGCTCGTCGACCAGACCGGCGGCGAACATCTGGAGCTCTCCGCTTGGGCGAGCGACCAGATCGTCTCCGACGATCCGGACGTGAGCGTGGACAACGTCACCGAAGATAAGTGACAATCACTGGCTCCCCTCTCTGAGCGAAGCTGTCAGCGAAGCTGACTGAGGGGGAGTCCGGGCTGGCGAGCTTCACTATATTGGCTCTCCTCTGAGGAGGAGGGCCTTTTCGCTACCATGGTGCTGAACTTCATACGAGGAGGGCCAGTGACTGGACGATTCGCGCCGACGCCGTCGGGGCGCATGCATATCGGCAACGTGTACGCCATGTTGGGTGCATGGCTTTCGGCCCGCTCGCGTGGCGACCGCATGCTGATGCGTATCGAGGACGTGGACAAGCCGCGTGTGGTCGCCGGTGCGGACCAGCTCATGATGGATGACCTGCATTGGCTCGGCCTCGACTGGGATGGCGAACCGATGTTCCAATCCCAGCGCACTGAACGATATGAATACGCTCTCGAATGCCTGCGCTCGCAAGGTGTGCTGTACCCCTGTTTCTGCTCGCGTGCCGACATTCGCGCCGCCTCGGCCCCCAACGAGGGCGACGGCTTTATGGTGTACCCCGGCACATGCCGCCGCCTGCTGCACGACCATCCCGACGAGGTCCGTGCCCGTCTGTCTCGCGGCGACCAGCATTCCATCCGTATCGCCATGCCGAAACCGGCAGTGGGAGAAAAGCAACGTACAGTGCCTGACGATTCCGCTGCGCTGTCGGGAGCCGTGCCGCCGGAACAGCAGGGCGATGCCGGAATCGTTGATGGTGTCGCATGCTTTAACGACCGTGTCTATAGTCCACAGCACTACGATTTGGCCCGCGAGGTAGGCGATTCCGTGATTCGCCGAGCCGATGGACTGTTCGGCTATCAACTGGTCGTGGTCGTGGATGACCTCGATATGGGTGTTGACGATATCGTGCGCGGCCGTGATCTGCTGCGCTCCACCGCGCTGCAAATGTGGATTCGCCAGTGTCTGTTGGCTGGTGGCTTTGAGCCGGAATGCGGCAACACGGAAAAGCCTCTCGCCGAGCACCCCGAGTATGCGCACCTGCCGCTTATCGACAATGCGGCCGGCCGGCGTTTAGCCAAGCGCGAACGTTCGCTAGATATGGGAGCCTTGCGCGCCCGTGGCGTGACCCCTGAACAGATCATCGGATACTGCGCCTGGCTGCTGCGTCTGCAACCCACTCCAATTCCTTGCAAACCCGCCGATCTGCTGACAGATTTCAGCTGGGAGCCACTGCGCGCCAACCACCCGGATCGCGCACTGAGACCGGATGATCCAACCACTCCACAATGGCTGGCAGAAGCGTTAGGCTAGAGGCAGCCCAACAGGAAGGATTCCAATGTCGTCGAAGCTCTGGAGAAACGTGGCGCTGGCAGGCGTGGCCGCCGCCGGTGCTGCCGTGTGGGCCGTGGCCCCGCGCACGTTCAATGACAAGCGTCGTAATTTCGTGCCCTCCATTCCGGAGGTATGGTATGCCCACCGTGGCTTGCATGATGCGGGTTCTGGTTTGGTCGGCTATACCGATATCGCTGATTATGGTGGGGATAATCCGGTTAGCGCCCAAGCCGATACCACTGAGCGATCCATCGCCGAAAACGATGATTATGTGTCGCTTGCCCGTCGCATGGCTGTCAAGGCCGGCTACGGCAGTGCGGATATGACCGGTCCGATTGCTCCTGAAAACTCGCTGGCCGCATTCGCCGCCGCTTGCGAGGCTGGCTATGGCATCGAACTTGACGTGCAGTTTACGCTCGACGACCAAGTGGTCGTGGTCCATGACGCTGATTTGTTGCGCGTGGCCGGCGATCCGCGCCGCATCGAAGACCTGACTTACGACGAACTCACCCGTATTCCGCTCTTCCCGAACGGCAAGTCAGGCGATTTGAAGGCCGCCCCGCTGCCGGGTGCCGACGCGAACCCGCCGCTGGTGGTCACGCCGTCCGCCGCGCCGAAGGGGTACTACCAGCATGTGCCGCTGTTCTCCGATGTGCTGGACGTGGTGGCCGGCCGGGCTCCGCTGATTGTGGAATACAAGTTCAGCAACAACAGGGCTTGGGATGAGCGTAGCGAAGAGCTCATGGAAAAGGGCCACGCCTTGCTTGAGGCGTATGACGGTCCGTACGTGATCGAATCCTTCCACCCGGGCGCGGTGAATTGGTACAAGGAGCATCACCCTGAGGTGTGCCGCGGTCAGCTGAGCTGGCCGGCGAAGCTGAGCAAGAATGGTGCGGCTGAATGGGCCGCCGGCTTACTGGCGCTCGACTGGCTGTCTCGTCCTGATTTCGTGGCTTATGACTGGACCGGTGGCGCTTCGCCGCAAGTCAAGCTCGCTCGTTCGATGGGTGCGATGCCGGTTTCATGGACCGTGCGCAGCAGCGATGAACTCGCCCAGTGCGCCCCCTACTTCGACCGCCACATCTTCGAAGCGTTCGTCCCCAACGCAGTGTGAGGTTGAGGGCGTTATTGATGTGCCCATGGGGCGGTTACAGGCTCATCGGGCGGTAACTTGCCCATGAGGCGGTTTGAAGAATATGTGAAACCGCGGAATTAAGCCATTTTGGCATACCGCCCCATGAGGATTTTGCCGCCTCATGGGGCAATTGCCGCCCCATGGGGGATTTCCCGCCCCATGAGGTATGGCGTTTTACTTGTGATACGGCTCGCCAGCGTTGATTTTATAAGCGCGATAGATCTGCTCCAGCAGAATCACGCGCATAAGCTGATGCGGGAACGTCATCTTCGAGAAACTCAGCAGAAAATCAGCACGACGCAGAATCGCGTCGTCAAGGCCGATTGAACCGCCGATGACCAGCTGAATATGGCTGGTGCCACGCAATCCAAGGTCGTTGATTTTGGCGGCCAATTCTTCACTGGACAGCTGCTTGCCATTGATGGCAAGGGCAATAACAAACGCGCCGTCCTTCAGATGCTTGGCGATGCGTTCGCCTTCTTTGGCCTTGATCTGTCGGTCAACGCCTTCGGAGGCATGGTCAGGCGTTTTCTCATCTGCCACTTCAATGATGTTGAGCTTGCAGTAGCGCGAAAGTCGCTTGGAATACTCGTCAATGGCGTCGCGAAGGTAACGTTCCTTCACGCGCCCCGGCGCAATAATATCGATTTGCATAAAAAGCCCATCACATTGGCTCCCCTCAGGGAGGGGAGCCAGGAAAATCAGTCAATTACACCATAGAGACGGTCACCGGCGTCGCCGAGTCCCGGCACGATGTAGCACTTGTCGTTAAGACGTTCGTCGACCGCGCACACCACGACCTTGAAGTCGATGGACGGGTCGATGTGCTCCTCGACGTACTTGATGCCTTCGGGGGCCGCGATGATGTTGATCGCGGTCACGTCCTTGGCACCGCGCTCGGCCAAGTAGTGCGTGGCGGCGACCAGCGTGCCGCCGGTGGCGAGCATCGGGTCGATGAGGAAGCACTGGCGGCCGGACAGGTCCTCGGGCAGACGGTTCGCGTACGTCACCTGCTGGGTGGGGTGCTCCTCGTCGCGCTTCATGCCCAGGAAGCCGACTTCAGCAGTCGGAATCAGGCGGGTCATGCCGTCGAGCATGCCCAAGCCAGCGCGCAGCACCGGCACGATGATCGGGCGCGGGGAGGCGAGCTTCTTGCCGGTCATCGGGGCGACCGGCGTCTCGATCGGCGCGGCCACCACGGACAGGTTGCGGGTGGCCTCGTAGGCCTCAAGCATCACGAGTTCGGAGACGAGCTCGCGGAAGGTGGAGGAGGGGGTGTTCTTGTCGCGCAGCACGGTGAGCTTGTGCTCGACCAGCGGATGATTCAAAACATGGAGTTCCATGATTCCCAGCCTAGTCCAAGTTTGCCGACCTGCCGAATTGGAACGGATAATGGCGTGCGTGAGAACCTTGCTGAAAGGTGTAAAACCGGGAACGCGAAAGGTGTAAAACCGGGAATCAATATGGTGCAAAACAAGGGTTGATTTACACCATATTGATTCTCCTTAGGTTGTTCAGCTCTTATTCTCGTCTGGGAAGGAGCCTGACGTTCGCAGCAAAGGTTCGGCAACGGCTTGAATCACAGATTGCGGCATATGGGACTCCTCAAAATCATGACGTGGGAATGCGCCGCTCGTGCGTTCGAGCGTGTACAGCGCGTTCAGTGCGTCTGCACCGTACGCGCGAATCATTGCATTGGCCCGTTCCTTGGTCAGGTAGTTGATTTGCGCGTTATACAGCACGGTGAAAGCATCACCGAGTGCCGGATCATTGGCATAAGTCAGCCCATTCGCCGCAGTGATGGTGATTGAGGCCGTGATCGGCACTAATGGAACCGACACGGACAGGCTCAACGTCGCTTCATCATAAGTGGTATCTGCTGTAATTGGCTCATCATCCACGGTAACGGTGACGGTGGCCGGCGCTACGCCGCGGAAGATGATGCACCATGACCGGGCTACGGGAAGGGCTGATATATTGCCCGTGGCCGGAGCGATGGTGAATGCCGCCGCATCTGCAGAGTTGGTGCCATTTGGTCCCCAGCCCAATGTCAATGTGGTGGACGCGGCTTTGGAATCGTCCGGCAGCGCTTGGTTGGTGCCGTCATCTTCTTTGACGGTGAATGCTCCATCGGCTCCGGGGAACACCATCACCATGACATGGGAGGGGTTGCTGGTGGAGTTCAGTCCGTTGGCATCTAATGGCTGCATAGGCACGATGCCTCCGGCCTTGGCGAACACTGGAATGCCATGTAAATCACGCCAAGCCTCGAAGCTCCTGCCGCTCTTGTATTTCGATTCATACCGACGGCCGGTGAAGAAATCGAACCAGGTGCCTTGTGGCAGCCAGACGTCTGTCTTGGCAAGCTGCACGTCACGGTCAATGGGAGAAGTGACTGGAGAGACCACCAATTCAGTACCGAAGCGGAACTCATGTCCGATTTCGTAGGCCATGGCGTTGTTCGGGTCCTGCCAATACATCGGTTCAACGAGAGGTCGTCCTGCCGCTGATGCGCGCCAGTTCATCGTGTACAGGTAGGGCAGCATTTCGTGACGCAGACGCAATGCGGCATTCATCGCATGACGGATCTCGGCATGGAAGTTCCATGGTTCTTTACCGTTGAACGGGGAATCCGTGGAGTGCAGTCGGTTGATCGGGCTGAATGTGCCGAGCTGGTACCATCGGGCCTCCAATTCTTCGTCGCGGTAGCCGAACATATGTCCGCCGATGTCGTGGCTCCACCATCCATAGCCAATGTTCGAGGCGGTGGCGGTGAAATAAGGCTGGAATTGGAGCGATTCCCATGTCACCACGGTGTCTCCAGAGAACCCGACCGGATACCGGTGAGAGCCTGGGCCGGCGTATCGGGAGAAGGTCAACGGCCAGCGCCCATTGCGTCCGGAATCCAGATAATGCATATGATTGAGCATCCAGAGCGGGTCGAGGCCCTGCTGTCTGGTCACGCCGCCTTGCTGCCAGTCCAGCCACCAGAAGTCAACGCCTTCATCCTCCAACTTGTGATGCAAGTCGAAGTATGTCTCCATGAATCGTGGACTGGTCACATCGAATTCCACCGGTTCCCCGCTAGCTGGATCTATGCCCATGTGCAGGGCGGCCCGCTCATAACCGTTCTCGAAAGCGCGAATGCCATCGCGCGGGTGTACATTAAGCGTGGTCTTGAGACCGTGCTCATGCAATGAGCGGAGGAACCGCTCGGGGTCGGGAAAGAGCTCACGATTCCATGTGTAACCGGTCCATCCGGAACCATACTGAGGATCGACGTCATCCACCAAATGCCAGTCCATATCGATAACCGCTGTGGTAAAGGGCAGTTTTTCATGTTCGAAACGGTCAATCAACGCCAGATATTCCTGTTCGGTGTATCGATGATAACGGCTCCACCAGTTGCCTAGCGCAAATCGAGGCAGCAGCGGTGTCGGGCCAGTCAGGCGGTAGAAGTCCTGTATGGCCTCGATGTACTGGTTCCCGTAGCCAAAGAAATACAGGTCAGTCTCTGGATTGGTGCGTGGCGTGACCCAAACACCGAACGGGTTGGCCTCTCCATTGATGGCATCAGCATCGGTGATGATATTGGAACTGGAATCATCGATTACGGCCCAGCCGTCACGCGAGAGGATACCGGGTTCCAGCTGGGTTGCTCCGTCGACAGTGTCGAGCGTACGTGCGGTGCCGTGCAGGTTGCCGTCTTGTGCATCTCCGTAGTGCCAGGTGTTCATTTGCGAGTTGGCCACTCCTTTCACCACAATGCTGAGGCCCTCCTTGCTGAACGGCTGCATGTCGTAAGTGAGGCGAAGCGTCGGAGTGTCGACGATGAGTAGCTCGTTGCGTACGGTATGGGTGAACTGTGGGGTGACGTCCCAGTTTCGATTCGCGACCATTTGTGTGGCGTGATCTTCGAATACGCCATCATCCTGCCATTCGAGTCGGATAAGCGACTCGGTGATCACGCCGATGCGCCAGCGGTCACCTTGCAGCACAGTATCCGGTCCCATGCTGGGGTTGATGCGCGGTTGGGGGAATGAAGGCATGGGAGCTCCTCTGCTGATTGTGATGCGATGATGAATAGGGACAATAGATGGACGTCAACGTATGACGAGTTGCGGGGGGAGCAGGAGGTGCATTCGGGCGTCTTCGCCGTGAGTGCGCTGCTGCTGCAGAGAATCAAGAATGGCTTTTGCGATGTCGTTAAGCGGCTGCCGAATACTGGAGAAGTTCAGCGAGCGGGATATTGGGGTGTCATCGAATCCGGTGATGGTTATGTCCCCGTGCGTTTCCATGTATACGCCGGCGGCGATGGTATCGCTGATGCAGACCACGGCGTCGAGGTCTGCATTGGATTGGCTCATGATCTGGAACGCCTGTTGCCCTGAGGCGACGTCATCATCAGTGAATACGGTCAATCGTTCGAGTTGCTCTTCGGAGCAGAGCTTGGCGGCCATCATGGCGTCTCTCCATCCGGAGAGTCGATCATGTCCGGTGCTGGATGGAGGCCTCCACCCAACGAATCCGATGTTGCGGTATCCGTTCAGAATGAGGTGTTGGGTGATTCGGCGTGTGCCGTCTCTCCCGTCCACGTCCACCCATGAAATAGTCGGATCATTGATGTCGGCGCCCCACGGGCGTCCGAACAGGGAGAAGGTCTGATTGTGCTGCCGTAGCCAATCGGGTCTGGGGTCGTCGAAGGTAACGTCAGTCAGGATGAAGGCGTCCACGTCCGATGTGGCGAGCAGTGATTCGAAATGTGAGATCTCGTCTTCTGCGGTGTCAGTCTTGTACAGCAGAATACGCAGGTCTCTCATATCCGTTTCGGCGGTGAGAGCATGAAGGAAACGATCGAAGATCGGCGAATCGGCGGGGTGGATGCCTAGAGCTACGGTGTCGCTGCGGCTGGTGCGCAGCCTTCTGGCCGACGCATTGGGTTTGTATCCGAGTTTCTGTATGGAATGGTGTACGCGGTTGCGGGTGTCCGGACGAACGCGCTGTGGCGTGTTGATGACGTTGGATACGGTTTGCGCGGAGACTCCGGCGTCTTTCGCCACGTCTTTGATGGTGATGAGTCGCGACTCGTCCATGGTGTGCCTCCTTGCTCGGCGCGCTTGTGTTTGACATATTTTCAACGCTGCGTTACATTATAACCAGAATTTGAACGTTAAAAAATAAGACACGCAGAAAATCAATGCTAAAACGACAGTTACTTGACTTTCTGCATGGAAGAAGATTCGAACGTTAAAATTCTCTGGAGATGAACCAGATCACAAAGTAGTGAAAGGTAAGGAGTATCAAATGAAGCGCGGACGACTGACGGCCTGTACGGCAAGCATCGCGGCGGTGGCAATGTTGGCGGCATGCGGCGGCGGAGGATTTTCGGAGGGCGACGCTACCGCCACCAGTGTGGACGAGCTGACATCGGATTCGTCGAAGCCGATGACAGTAATGATCTGGTCTTCGAGTGACGCCGAAGACAATGCGGTCAAGGACGCTGTGGCGGCATGGTCCAAGAAGAGCGGCCATAAGGCGAGCGTGGTGGTGTCCAGTGATATCGGCCAGCAGTTGTCTCAGGGTTTCGCGTCAGGCTCCCCGGCGGACGTGTTCTATCTTTCCCCTGAGCTGGTGGCGGGTTACGCGGCGAATGGGTCATTGCTGGCTTATGGCGACATGCTGCAGGACAAGAGCGACTATTACAGCAACATTCTGCAATCCTTCACCTATGACGGCAAACTGTACGGCGTTCCCAAAGACGTATCCACATTGCAGCTCGTTATTAATACAGACATGTGGAAGCAGGCCGGATTGACTGACGCTGATTATCCGCAGACGTGGGATGATCTGGAGAATGTGGCGGCGAAGCTTACCACGGCAGACCATGTCGGCTTGACCATGAGCGGAGAATTTGCCCGCATCGGTGTATTCATGGAGCAGGCGGGCGGCGGCCTGGTCAGCGATGATGGTACCAAGGCCATTGCCGATTCTGAAGGCAGTGTTGCCGGTCTGACTGAAGTGCAGAAAATGCTGAAGGATGACGTTGCCAAATTTGCCGACGACCTCAACGCTGGTTGGGGCGGCGAGGCATTCGGCCTCGGCAAAGCGGCGATGTCGATTGAAGGCAACTGGCTGACCGGCAGCATGAAGAAGGATTATCCCAATATCAACTACAAGTTCATTCCGTTGCCGGAAGGCCCCAAGGGCAAGAAGACCCTGTTGTTCACCAATGCATGGGGTATTGCTGCAGACAGCCAAAACCAGAAGGATTCCCTCAACTTGGTTGAATACTTAACGAGCAAGGAGACGGTGATGAGTTTTTCCGAGGCGTTCGGCGTTATGCCCGCAAAGAAGAGTCTGACCGATGAATGGAAGCAGCAGTACCCCGATCTCACGGCATTCGCCGATGCACTTGACTATGCGGTTGGCGTGCCCAACAACAAAGATGTGTCGACCGTAATTAACGATTTCAACTCGCAGGTCGGCGGTCTGCAGGACGCCGATGTGCAATCCATTCTCACCAAAACCCAGAAGAACCTCGAAGCGATTATGCAATAGACGGTATTCCTGGCGAATCGGCCGTGCGACGGATTCGCCAGGAACATCATCGGAACAAGGATGTCTCATGTTGAACGCAACACATCATTCGTCTGATGAGCGGAATGCCAAAAGTATTCGTAGAACATCGGAAGCCATTTCCGGTTGGCTGTTCTGCCTTCCCATCATCATTATCCTTGGCCTGTTTTTGTTTGTTCCCATCGTGATGGCCCTGTGGGTGAGTTTCTCCGATTGGGCTGGACGAGGCAATCCTTTCTTCGGCAATGTCCATTTCGTGGGGCTGGAGAACTACAGGCAAGTACTGACCACGCCGGGACTCTCTCAGAGCGATTTCGGAACGGCTATGAGAAACAACGCATGGTATACGTTGCTGGTCATCCCGTTGCAGACTATGCTCTCACTCGCCTTGGCGGTGATGTTGAACCGGAAGATTCTTAAGGGCCGAGGCATCTTCCGCACGGCGTTCTACTTCCCCTCGGTTACCAGCTCTGTGGCCATCACTGTGCTGTGGATGTTTCTGTTCAGCGCCACCGGTTCTATTAATGCAGTGCTGGGATGGTTCGGCATCAAGGGGCCGAACTGGTTCAATGATCCCCGTGGCATTGTCCAAGTGATACTTGGCTGGTTCGGTGTGCAGAAAGGACCCGCCTCATTGACTCAGCACGGGTTCTTGGGAATTACTTGGTGGGACTGGCTGGCTGGACCTTCCGTGGCCATGTTCGCCGTCATTTTGATGGCCATTTTTACCACTTCCGGAACTTTCATGCTGATGTTTATCACGGCGTTGCAAGCCATCGGTGATGAGACCGAGGAATCGGCCATTATGGATGGTGCCAACGCTTGGCAGCGATTCTGGAAAATAACGTTGCCCCAACTGAGGCCGACTATTTTCACCGTGATCATTTTGGGTGTGGTGAGTACATGGCAGGTATTTGACCAGATTTACACCGGCACCAAGGGAGATCCGGCAAAAACCACCATTACTCCGGCGTATTTGTCGTATTCCGCAGCGTTTCAAAATCAGAAGTGGGGGCAAGGTGCGGCCATTTCCTTCATCCTGTTCGTGGTCATCATCGTTATGGCGGCCGTGGTTCGCTTCCTGCTACGGGATCGAAATATGTCGAAGCGCAAACGCGCCTACTACGCGGCGATGAAAGAAGAAGCTAGAGCCATGTCCCGGGCTGGACTGACCTCTCCGGCAACATATACGGGTTCTACCGTGCAAGGAGGTACCAATGAGTGAGCAATCAATAGAACCGCGGCGGCGGAGCGATGCCCGTCTGTGGTGGAAAACGATACGACGAAACGGAGTGCTGCTATATGTGGTGCTGATTGCCATTGCGCTGATCTACATTATGCCGTTTATCATCCAGGTGAGTACGTCGTTTAAAACGGATGCGGACGCCTCTGCCAATCCGGTGTCGTTGGTTCCACAGGTGTGGACGAGTGCCGCGTACAGCCGATTGTTCCTACATTCCGATTTCCCTCTATGGTTCAAGAATTCGTTGATTGTGACGATTTTTGTCACCATAGGACGGGTGTTCTTCGATTCGCTGGCCGGATATGCACTGGCCCGTCTGCGGTTTCCCGGCCGTAACCTGATCTACCTCACTCTGGTGGCAGTGATGAGTGTGCCGGGAGTGGCGCTTATGATTCCGAAATTCCTGGTTATCAAGAGTCTGGGCATTTACGACACCTATGCAGGCATGATTTTCCCACTATTGGTGGATGCCGGAGGCGTGTTCATCATGAAGAATTTCTTCGAATCGATTCCGCGCAGCGTTGAAGAACAGGCCATGGTGGACCGTGCTGGCACCTTCCGTATCTTTTGGTCGATTGTGCTGCCCATGGCGCGGCCCTCGATTGTGACCATTGCAATCATGTCGTTCCAGGGATCATGGAATGAGTTGTCGCATTTCATCATTTCGACGCAATCGCCATCTATGGCAACGCTGACCAAAGGCGTGGCGACTCTGGCCAGTGGACAGCTGGGTCAGGGCAATCAGTATCCATTGAAACTCGCGGCAGCGGCAGTGATGACTGTTCCGGTCGCCGTGCTGTTCTTTATTTTCCAAAAACGCATTATGAATGTCACGGACGGCGCGGTCAAGGGATGACCGGCCTTCGATGACGATGATAAAGGAGCATTATGCCTGAAACACAAACATTGCAGCCATGGCTTCACGACAAATTGGTGCTGCTGCATTCCCCCTGCCAGCTATGGTCGAATGCCGATGGCTCCATTGATGGAGGTCCGGTGACGGGACTGTATGTGGGAGACACTCGTCTTGTGTCCACAATTGTCACGGATATTGATGGTGATATACCTGTGTCGATTTCGGTTCGTCGTGATAACGCAAGCACGCGAACGATGGTGTCCGTTCCGCGCGCATTGGAGGGACAGACGGCCGACCCACGGTTCCGGGTGCTTACCACTGAGCAGGTGGTGGAGTCAGGCTTTGAGCAACATGTTGCCATTGAGTCTGGCAGAGATGACGATGTTCGGGTAGCGGTTCGTGTGACGATTGTTCCCGATATGTCGACTATGCAGGAAATCAAAGGTGGAGCACGGTCTGAGACGTTACTGCGTGGCGAGATTCGTGCTGCGGTCGAGACCGATGGTCTGAGAATCGAGGATGGTAAGGGCAACGCATTCACGCTCCACGCGCCGGAAGGACATGTGGTGTGGAACGGAAATGAAGCCGTGCTGTCTTGGTGCATTGATGTTCCGGCGAATGACATGGTGCAGCTTGCTTGGAAGCTTTCAGTGGAGTCCACCCATGCCGCTCCTGTCGCCGCGGCGAGGACTCAATGTGGATGGGATGGACTCCGTGCCGTTGCGGCGGATACCCGCGTCTCCCGGTGGATTAATACGTCGCTGGAAGATTTGGCCGCATTGCGTATGACGATTGCCGATGATCCGAATCATGCTTTTCTTGCGGCTGGAGCGCCATGGTATTTCACCTTGTTCGGCCGCGACTCCCTATGGGCTGCCCGATTCATGCTGCCTTTGGACGTCACATTGGCGTTGGACACCTTGCACGTACTGGCTCGATTCCAGACGACCGCGCACGATGATGAAAGCAATGCAGATCCAGGCAAGATTATGCATGAGTTGCGCGGCGAACAGCTTGTCTCGCAAGGCACCTTTGTCGGTACTTTGAGCCTGCCCCCGCTGTACTACGGCACCATTGATGCCACCGAACTGTGGATTATTTTGCTCGCCGAGGCGTTGCGCTGGGGTGCGCCGGAGCAGGAGATTGAGGCGTTGCTGCCGAACCTTGAGGCCGCACTTGCCTGGCTGCGCGATTGGGGTGATTGCGATGGCGATGGATTCTTGGAATACATCGATCGCACTGGTCATGGCCTGAGCAACCAGGGGTGGAAGGATTCGGGAGACTCCGTACGCTGGAACGATGGACGCATTGCCGACGGCCCGATCGCCTTGTGCGAAGTGCAGGGATATGCTTATCAGGCAGCCATGCTCGGCGCGGATGTGCTGGAGAAATTCGGGCGCCCTGGGGCTGAGGATTGGCGCGCATGGGCCAAGCGGCTGAAGACCCGGTTTAACGAGGTTTTCTGGGTTGATGACGGCAATGGCCGCTATCCGGCGATTGCGCTGGATCGAGACAAGAAGCCGGTTGATTCCTTGACCAGCAATATTGGGCATCTGCTTGGCACGGGCATTCTTGATGAACAGGGTGTGCGCGATGTGGTGGCCCGTTTGGTTGGTGATGACATGCTCAGCGGCTATGGCGTGCGTACCATGAGCACACTGGCTGGTGGGTACTGGCCTGAGAGCTATCATTGCGGCTCTGTGTGGGCTCATGACAGTGCCATCGTGATGAATGGTCTTCGTGCAGAAGGCTATGAGGCGGAGGCGTTGCGTGTGGCCGACGGATTGGTTCGCGCTGCGGATGCCTTCGGCTACCAGATCCCGGAATTGTACTCCGGGGATTCGGGGGAGAACGGCCCCTCTCCGTATCCTGCGGCTTGCCATCCGCAGGCGTGGTCGGCGGCCTCCGCCGTGTCGGTTTTGTCGTTGCTGCTTGGACTGGAGCCTGGCTCTACGAAGCCGACCCCATCCAATTCTCCTTTGGCTCGGGGATTACGGCTGAATCGGAACTGAAATGGAGCATTATTCGGCGGGATTGGGGGTTATGCCGTTGCGCGCCGACCTTAGCGGGGCGGACCATTGACTCGGTCGTGGTTTTGCCCCGCTGAGACGGGCTCAGTGGGGTGGTCTTTCGGTTTAATCGTGGTTTTGCTTTGCTGACAGCGTAGAGAATGATGGGGATGCCGTTGTGATTGCATGAGGCATGCATTTTGAGTGAGGGAAAGAAGAGAAGCGCCGAACCGCGAAAGCGCCTGTCGGCGCAAGGGCCGCTCGCGGCGGCAAAAAATGGAGCCCGGGGCTTAAGCACGGTCCGACGCGGGTACTTAGTATAGCTTGCGATGGGTCTCGCCGCGCCGGGGAAGGGGTGGTGTTGGCCGGTAGCTGATTGTTGGGGTGCGGTTGGTGGGTTTCTCCCTCAGTCACGGGCATCGCCCGTGACAGCTCCCTCATCAGAGGGAGCCTGGAGCAGGGCTACTCCAACCGGCCTCTGCGCCAGAGGTTGGCGCCGTGCTGGAAATCCTTGGTGGTGGCCATGAGGCTGCCGGCGGTGTGCATAAGGCGGGCGGCTTTGGTGCGCACCGCCTTTTCGTCGGCATCCGAGGAGAAGCCGCCGTTGGCCTCGGCCCGGGTCACCATGCGCCGCGCCTCCACGCGCAAGCCCAACGCCACCACATCGGTAAACGCCGCCGCACGCTCAAGCGCCACGGCAAAATCGCCCACAAAAGCACCGGAGAGAATCGAATCGGCCAATCGCACGATGTCATCTTCACTGGGAGCCTGATCCACGCCGGCGATGGCGGAGGCGGTAGTGGCCACCGGCTCACCCAAGCGCCACAGATGCGCGATTGAGTCGCGATTCGATCGCATCCACGTACGCAACATATACAGTCGCCACAGCACACCAGGCAGCGAATCCGGCTCGGCATCGCTCCACAGTTCGGCGATTTCATCCACGCCGACCGTCTCCACCAACGTGAGCACCCGCTCAACAACCGCCGGGTCTTCGCTATGGCGCACACGATCCAGCAATGCGGCAGCGGACAGATGGCTCATCTCGCTCAACGCTTGCGGGTCCATGCCGCCGGCCAATCCATCGGCCACAGCCGGGTCGAGCTGAGCCGGGCGCGAAGGACGTGAAGAACCCATGCGAGCAGGTCCGAATGCCGCTCCGGCCGCACGCAACGAGCCGAAGCCTGGGCCCAGACTGCCGGCGGCACCATTGTGCGCGGCATGAGCTGCGGCGGCAGCGGCCGAGGAGTTGGATGAATCAGGAAATACGGGTCTAGTAGACAAGCGGTTGAACCTTCTGAATATCGATGATTTTGGGACCATGAGGCGTCGGAGTGACGAACAGCGCCACCGCCGTGCCGGTCGGCATGAACGGTGTCCTGGCGATTAGGCGTTTGCTCAGAGACGGCGCAACGCACATGCTGCGCAGGTGTTCGAACATACCACCAATCACCGGCCGGTGCATGCATATCGCTATGGGCTGACGGCGCTCAAGTGCGAACTCGATTTCGCTGAGTAGACACTCCCATGCGGTGCCCGGCGCAGCGGCGTATGCATCTTCGGTGAGCGGATCGAGATGAACCATGTCTCGTCCGGTCTGCCACGCGAACATCTCCAACGTCTCCTGGCAGCGCACCCAAGGCGACGTGGCCAGTCGGTTCGGATTGAAACACGCCAGCTCGCGGTTCAGCGCGTATGCCGCAGCCGCGCCGCGCGGCGTGATCGGACGGTTCTCGTCCGGGCCCTTCCACAGCTTGCGCGCTTCTGCCTTGCCGTGGCGCACGATAATCACCGGCACGGCGTCAAGCGCGCCCTCCTGCACTCGGTCAACGAATAGTGCAAGGATGTCCTTATCGGTGGAATGGCTGAGTTTCTTGCGGGCCTCAGCCGGCGTCAACCACAGGATTTCGTCGATTTCGCCGATGTCCGCCCGATGCACCGGGCCGAACGCATGGGTGCGCCGCAGATTGTCGATGGCGCTGATTGGCGTGGCCATCCAGAACTGGATGTGCTTGGTGTCCGCCGACCGATCCTTGGTATGGCGCTGTTTGCTGCCCTCTTCGGACAGCGGGTACTCGATGTCGCCCAGATAGGGACCGAGCTCCACGGACAGGCCCGATTCCTCGCCGATCTCGCGCACGGCGGCATGCCGGTGTGATTCGTTTGGGTCGACCTTGCCTTTCGGCCAGCTCCAGTCGTCGTATTTCGGGCGATGCACGATGCACAGTTCGATGCGGTTGAGTACGTTGTCCGTTGTGGCTGGGCTGTCGGTCTGTGCCGGGTCCGGGGTGGAAGCCGCGTCCGATGCGCCGGGTGCTGCCGTGGTCTCGCCGTCAGAATCCGTGGTGTTCGCGATGATGGTGCCATCGGTGGCAATATTGGATTTCGCTGATGGAGATGATGCCTGCGTCGGCTCGGCATCATCCTTCCACCGGTACAGAATACCGCCGGCGGCTTCCACGATTCGTCTCATACTGTTCGTACCCATCTCTTGTATTGTAGGTCACGTTGGACCGCTGCTACGTAGTTTTTGCGCGCTGAACAACGATGCCCGGCATCCTCTCGAAAGAGGAGCCGGGCATCGTAACCACCCTCAGTCAGCTTGCGCTGACAGGGAGCATCGAGTGAAATCAGTTATGCGAATTGGGGCGACGCTGGTGCTTGCGAATCAGGTATTCCTGACTATCGACCAGCGGGCGGCCCTCGTCGTCCTTGGTGTGCAGCACATACGTGCCGTCGGGCTGCATGTGCCAGCTCATGGTGGAGTCGGCCATCTGCAGGTCCACGTACTTGATGAGCTCGTCAATCTGCTCCGGGGCGGTGACGCGCACCAGAGCCTCGACGCGGCGGTCAAGGTTACGGTGCATGAGGTCAGCCGAACCGATGTAGACCTCCGGGCCGGAAGCCGGGCCCTCGCCGATCTGCGGGCCGTCCGCATTGCAGAAGGCGTAGATGCGGGAGTGCTCCAGGAAGCGGCCGAGAATCGAACGTACGCGGATGTTCTCGGACAGGCCGGGAACGCCGGGCTTCAGAGCGCAGATGCCGCGTTCGACGATGTCGATCTTCACGCCGGCCTGAGAGGCACGGTACAGGGCGTCGATGGTCTTCTCGTCCACGATGGAGTTGACCTTGATCTTGATCCAGGCCTCCTTGCCGGCGCGTGCGGCGTCCTCCTCGCGGCGGATGCGCTGGATCAGACCGGTGCGCACGGTGCGCGGGGCCACCAGCAGACGGTGGAAGCTGGACTTCGGCGCGTAACCGGAGAGCTGGTTGAACAGACGAGTCAGATCCTGGCCGACCACCGGGTCGCAGGTCAGCAGACCCAGATCGGTGTACAGTCGCGCGGTCTTCGGGTTGTAGTTACCGGTGCCTACGTGGCAGTAGCGGCGTAGACCGTCCGCTTCCTGACGCACGACCTCGATGAGCTTGCAGTGGGTCTTCAAGCCCACGATGCCGTACACCACGTGCACGCCGGCGCGTTCGAGCTTGCGGGCCCACGCGATGTTGGCGTCCTCGTCGAAACGAGCCTTGATCTCCACCAAAGCCAGCACCTGCTTGCCGGCATGAGCGGCGTCGATCAGGGCGTCGATGATTGGCGAGTTGGAGCTGGTGCGGTACAGGGTCTGCTTGATGGCCAGCACCTTCGGGTCCGCGGCGGCCTGCGCAAGGAAGGCCTGCACGGAAGTGGAGAAGGAGTCATAGGGGTGATGCAGCAGGATGTCGCGCTCGCGGATGGCGGCGAAAATATCCTGTGCGCGGGAGGACTCGACCTCGGCGATCTGACGGTTCGTGGTCGGCACGAACGGACGGTTCTTCAGGTCCGGGCGGTCCACGCTGCCGAGCTCAAAGAGCACGGTCAGGTCCAGCGGGCTAGGCAGACGGTATACCTCGTCCTGGCTCACGCCGAGCTGGTCGGCGAGCAGCTGGGAGAGGAAGGGGCTCGTGGTGTCCGTGATCTCCAGACGGATCGGCGGTCCGAAGCGGCGGCGCAGCAGCTCCTTCTCCATGGCGTTGAGCAGGTTCTCGGCGTCATCCTCTTCCACGTCGATGTCCTCGTTACGAGTCACGCGGAAGGAGCGGGCCTCCTTGATGATCATGCCCGGGAACAGGGATTCCAGATGCGCGGCGATGAGCTTTTCCATGGCGATGAAGCCGTAACGCTCGTCCTTGGACTCCTCATCGGTCATGTCGTCCACCGGCACCAGACGTGGCAGGTTGCCCGGGATCTTGACGCGGGCGAAGTGCGACTTGCCGGAGGCCGGGTTCTCCACAATCACGGCCAGGTTGATGGAACCGCCGGAAATGTAGGGGAACGGGTGGGCCGGATCCACGGCGAGCGGCGTCAGGACCGGGAACACCTGCTGGCGGTAGTAGCGCGAGAGGCGCTCCTGCTCGGAGGATGTGAGCTTGTCCCACGTCAGCAGGACGATGCGCTCCTCCTCCAATTCCGGCAGAATGGTGTCGATCGCGTAATGTGCGTGCTCGTCTTGCAGACGGTGTGCGGTCTCGCTGATCGCGCGCAGCTGCTGACGCGGGCTCAGGCCGGCGGCAGACGGCACGGCGATGCCCGAGTCGATACGGCGCTTCAGGCCGGCGACGCGGACCATGAAGAACTCGTCAAGGTTCGAGGCGAAGATCGCGGCGAAGTTGGCGCGCTCGAGCAGGGGCATGTCTTCGTTCTCCGCACATTCGAGCACGCGCTGGTTGAACTTGAGCCAGCTGAGCTCGCGGTCGAAGAAACGGTCCTTGGGCAGCGGTGCTTCGCCTTCCTGATCGACGCGGCGGTCGTTGTTGTCGTTTTCGGCAATATGCTCTGCGATTTGGCTGCGCAGAATTGCCTTCGAAGGTGCGTCAAATATCTGTGCCATAGCTTATATCGTAAGCTTTGGCGTGGCCGGAAAACGACTGAACGCGCCAGAATTCAACGGGTGTTCATGTTAGTTCGGTGTTGGTTGGTTTTGAGTGTGCTAGCGCCGCTCGCGACACGCCGTGAGCGGCGGTGAAACGAACGAAATCGAACATCGGACGGGTTCGATGTGAACGGTTCAGCTCGTTTTCCGATAGCCAGAAAGTGCGATTGAACAGTTGTGATAAAAAACGCACAACGACTCTCTGCAGGTTGCGAGAAACGGGAGTGATGAATAAATTATGAGGTACAAGAACAACTGAACAGAGCAGAGCCCACAAATAGTGTATGGTCACGAGGACTGTTACGTTGGACGGGCATTGGAAAGACTTACCGTTACAACGATGATGTTGTGCAGAGATTCTGCTCCAGTAGTTGAACTTGTAGAAAAGGCCCGCTCCGGCGGGCCTTTTCGTTTGTGTGTACAGTGGAGGGCATGACGGAAACACAGCGTACGCCAGAGGGGATGTCGTCGAAACCCCGTATCAAGCCGGCCGATGCCGAAGACGGCCGCTCGGTCTCTATCTCTGCGCGTCTCGGACGACTGCAATTCCACTATTCCGGCAAGTTCCGCGTGCTGCAGATTGCCGACATTCAGGATGGGCCGAAAGTCTCCAAAGATACCATCGCCCTGATTGAGGCCAGCCTTGATGCCACACGGCCTGATCTGGTGATTTTCTCCGGCAACCAGATCGCCGGCTACGATCCGGCGTTCGCCGATTCATTCCGTAAACGTCGCTGGTGTGACGAACCTATTGCCGGATCCGCACTGAACCATACCCGAGCGCTGGTGCGCAAGGCCATTGGCCAGTTCACTGAGCCGTTGGCGGCGCGCGGCATCCCGTGGGCTGTGACGTATGGCAACCATGATTTCCAATGCGGGCTAAGCAATGCCGAACTGGACGGTATCTATCGTGAGTTCCCCGGTTGTGTCAACCCGCCAAGCGAGACCTTGCCGAACCAGATTGCATACACCTGTGGAGCGGGTGGCGCTGTGCAGACGCTGTCTGGTGCCACTGGCTCCGGTGCGGGGGTTACTGCGAAGGCTGATACGCTGGGCGTCGTTGACGATGCTGGTGCCGATGCTGTTGTGCCTTCTGCTGTGTCTTCCCCCGCATCCGCAGTGGGTTCCGGTGAACCAGGCACCTTCGCGCTGCCGGTTATGGACGTTGACCATACGCGCAATGTGCTGGGTCTGGTCATTCTTGACTCCGGTGATTACGTGCATGGCGGCGGCTTCGGCACACCATCGCCCGAAGCGCTCGCCTTCCTGAACGCCGTGCCCGACCGTATCGGTGCGAGATCAATGGTGTTCCAACACATGCCGATGCCCGAGTATTACAACGTGCTGAAGCCGGTGGCGGCCAACGCGGCGTTTGCCATGCAGGGCTATCGTTCGCACGCCGATACCTACTACGTGCTGGACGAATTGCAAACCCAGCCCGGCGGATATTTGGGAGAAGGCATATCCTGCCCTGATACGTCAGACGAATTCGAATTGCTGCGCGAGGGGTATTTCGGCATCGTAGCTGGTCATGATCATCGCAACGGTTTCGTCGGCGAACATGAGGGTCTGTTGCTTATCGCTACGCCAACCTGCGGATTCAATACGTACGGACCGGCTCCGGCCAAACGTGCCACGCGATTGATCGAATTTGATATCCGTCACCCTTACGAGCCGCGTACGCAATTGCTGGAGTTTGGCGAACTGGTGGGCAAGCCCAGTTCCAAACGCGCCTACACCTATGCGGTGAACCAGACCGCGCCTGGCGAGGGTGAGGGCGGTGATTTGCTGCGCAAGCCGTCGCTATGGAGTCAACTGTCCGGTTTATTCAGGTAACCCGGTTTATTCAGGTAACTGTTCCTGATAGAGGCGGAAAGCGGCGCGAAGTATTCGAGGTTTCGGGGGCCTTCCGCTGTGTTGGACGATTAGTGGCAGAAATCCCGCGTCTCGACGGATACCTCGCGGGATTTCTGCCGTTTCAGGCCGTCAAAACGGCAGAAATCACGTGCCTCTTTCGTTGTGACGCGGGATTTCTGCCGGTTGGGCTATCGGTTGGATTGACTGGTATGTTTCAGCGAACGGCTTTGACCAGTGCTTCGGTGAGGTACTTGCCGGCGGCCATCACCAGCGGCGCATAGCGGCGTCCGGGAGCGGCGCCCATGCGGCCGGTCGGCCCAGAAATCGAGATGGCAGCGATGACCTGGCCGGAGGCGTTGCGGATCGGGGCGGAAATCGAGCACACGCCCTCTTCGCGCTCGTTCACGGACTCGGACCAGCCGCGCTTGCGTACGGCGGCCAGCTTGGTGGCGGTGAACTTGGCGTGACGCAATCCCTGGTGCAGACGGTCGGAATCCTCCCAAGCCAGAAGAATCTGGGCGGCGGAACCGGCTTCCATCGACAGCATGGCACCCACGGGAATGGAATCACGCAGGCCGGAGGTGCGTTCCACAGCGGCGATGCACACGCGCTGATCGCCTTGGCGGCGGTAAATCTGCGCAGACTCGCCAGTGCGATCGAGCAGGGTCTGCAGGATCGGGCCGGCGGCGGTCAGCAGACGATCCTCGCCTGCTGCGGCGGCAAGTTCGGCGAAACGGGAGCCGAGTACGAATCGGCCATGCTGGTCGCGCAGTACGAAACGGTGGCGTTCCAGTGCAATAGCCAAACGATGTGCGGTCGGTCGAGCGAGACCGGTGGCGGCCACAAGCTGTCCCAGCGTGGACGGGCCGGACTCCAGTGCGTCAAGAATCTTTACGGTTTTATCAAGGACGCCAACGCCGGAATGGATTTCCCCATCGTCCTTGGCGGTGGTGTCTTCGACCGGCTCGGACTCGGTCAAGCTGTTGTTCAATGGCTCTTCTTGGGAATCAGTCATAATAAGGGCGATTATGCCATCTCACATAGTGAAATAGCAAATCGGGGAAGTGTCTCACAGGGTGGTCATGAAGTTGAAGCGGCGTTCCTGGACGCCGAAGAGACATGTCTGGAGTGGAACCGAGTCATGCCTAGGTCATGTTCGAGTCGTATCCGAGTCATATTGAGGCCGTCATTTGACCGTATCTCAATATCCGGCATGCTCATGGCCGGGCCCATCGCAAGCACATAGGCTAATACCACGAACAAGGCGCGAACACAATACCTCGCGCGGAATATTTTGGAGGAATCACTATGGGAACGACACTGGCCGAGAAGGTCTGGGCCGATCATCTGGTGCGCGAGGGCGGCGACGGAGCTCCTGATTTGCTGTACATCGATCTGATGCTCATGCATGAGGTCACCAGCCCGCAGGCGTTTGAGGGCCTGCGCTTGGCCGGCCGCAAGCCGCGTCACGTGGATCAGCTCATCGCCACCGAGGACCACAACACGCCGACCGTTGATATCGATCGCCCGAACCCGGACGAGACGAGCGCGTTGCAGTTGACGACTTTGGAGAAGAACTGCAAGGAGTTCGGCGTGCGCCTGCACCCGCTGGGCGACGCTGATCAGGGCATCGTCCACGCGTTCGCCCCGATTCTGGGCCTGACCCAGCCGGGCATGACCATCGTGTGCGGTGATTCGCATACGTCGACGCACGGCGCGTTCGGCGCGCTGGCGTTCGGTATCGGTACTTCCGAAGTCGAGCACGTGATGGCCACGCAGACGCTGTCCCTGAAGCCGTTCAAGACCATGGCCATCAACGTCGAGGGCAAGCTGCCCGCGGACGCGACCGCCAAGGACATCATTCTGGCGATTATCGCCAAGATCGGCACCGGCGGCGGCCAGGGTTACGTGATCGAATACCGTGGCGAGGCGATTCGTAACCTCACCATGGACGAACGTATGACCGTGTGCAATATGTCCATCGAGGCCGGTGCGCGTGCCGGCATGATCGCGCCGGACGAGACCACGTTCGAGTACCTGAAGGGCCGTCCGCACGCGCCGGAAGGCGAGCTGTGGGATCAGGCCGTGGCGTACTGGAAGACGCTGAAGACCGATGACGATGCCGTATTCGACAAGGTGGTGGATATTGACGCCACCAAGCTCGGTCCATATGTGACGTGGGGCACCAACCCCGGCCAAGGTCTGCCGATCACCGCCTCCGTGCCGGAGCCGGACAAGATCGCCGACGCCACCAAGCGCGCCGCCGCCGAACGTGCGATTACATACATGGGTTTGAAGCCGGGCATGCCGATCAAGGACATCGCCGTGGACACCGTGTTCATTGGTTCGTGCACCAACGGTCGTATCGACGATTTGCGCCAGGCCGCCGCGATCATGAAGGGCCACCACAAGGCCGAGAACATTCACCGCGTGCTCGTGGTGCCGGCCTCCTCCCGTGTGCGTCTGCAGGCGGAGAAGGAAGGCCTCGATAAGGTGTTCAAGGACTTTGGTGCCGAATGGCGTAATGCCGGCTGCTCGATGTGCCTGGGCATGAACCCCGACAAGCTGGTACCGAACGAGCGCTCGATTTCCACTTCGAACCGTAACTTCGAGGGCCGCCAGGGCAAGGGCTCGCGCACGCATTTGGCGTCGCCGGCCGTAGCTGCCGCCACCGCCATCCGCGGCACAATCTCGTCCCCCGCCGATCTCTGAGTCAATACACATGAGCCCCCTCTGACGAGGGGGCTGTCAGTCGAAGACTGACTGGGGGAGAGGTCCCCGAAAGGAAAATTGTTATGGAAAAACTCACCACACTGACCGGCGTGGGCGTGCCGCTGCGCCGCTCCAACGTCGATACCGACCAGATCATTCCCGCTGTGTTCTTGAAGCGTGTGACCAAGTCCGGCTTCGATGACGCCCTGTTCTACGCATGGCGCCGAGACCCGAACTTCGTGCTCAACAAGCCGGAATACGCCGGTAAGGGCCAGATCCTAGTCGCCGGCCCCGAATTCGGCATCGGCTCTTCCCGCGAGCACGCCGTGTGGGCGCTGCACGATTACGGTTTCCGCGTGGTCATCGCGCCGAGCTTCGCCGACATCTTCTACGGCAACACCGCCAAAAACGGCGTGCTGGCCGCGATTATGCCGCAGGAGTCCGTCGAGCTCCTGTGGAAGCTGCTGGAAGAAGAGCCTGGTCGCGAGATGACTGTCTCGCTGGAGACTCGCACCGTCACTTGCGGTGACGTGACCCTGCCGTTCGAAGTGAACGATTACGTGCGTTGGCGTCTGATGAACGGCTACGACGACATCGATCTGACGCTGCAGCACGAGGGCGACATCGCCGCTTACGAAAAGATGCGCGCCGAAAAGTTCCCCTTCAAGCCCAAGACCATTCCCGCCAAGCACTGGCCCGAAGAAAAAATCGAGTCCGCCCGCGAGCCGGAGGACGCAGACTGGACAGGGCCGTTGGCCGATCGCGGCATTATTTAGCCGCGATCGGCCTGCTGAAAGCCCGGTGGGCTTTCGGCAGGCCCTGTGCCGAGCTGCGACAGCAGCGAGGCCAGCATTGAGCCTCGCCGAAAGGCGAGTCCATAATTGCAGGCCCAGGGCCGTTGGCTCTGTGTCTGATTGAGATTATTGGGTCGCTCGCATCGCATCAAACAAAGGTCTCACTGGTTTGAACCAGTGAGACCTTTTACGTATAGGGTCACTTCACGCAATCGTCTGGTTCCAATGCGGCAACTCGTTTAGCATCCCAAATACTTCCACCAACAACGCCATACGGTCGTTATCCACCGCAGCCACCAACACCGGCGTGGCGGCGCTTTTCCCAACACTCATGAACTCCATCCTAGCGTTCGGAATACTGTGCCTGAATTCGTACACATTTGTGGACATAATCACGGTTCATCCAGTAATGACGGTTAGGCTGAGCATCATGACCATGAATGACATGAATCCGTCGAACGATTCCGATACGGCTCCGGCGCAATCGCTGTCAGCGCAACCGTTGCCACCTCGACCGGCACCGCAGTCTGCGGCACAGTCACAGACGCCGATGCCGCAGACGCCACAGTATGCCCAGCCTGGGCCGAGCATGCAGCCGCAATATGCGGGCCAGCCGGAGGCATGGGCACAACCGCTACCTCCACAAGGTGTTTCACAACCTGTGCCGCAGGCCGCAATACCTGCTGTGCAGCCTGCACAATACGCCGCGCAGCTCGTATACCCGACATATCCCGTCCAACCTACGTATCCTGCCCAGCCGATGTATCCCACGCAGCCAACGTATCCGGCGCAATCCGCCTATTCCACATACCCGGCGCAACAGTCGGCTCCGCAGCCCCTCGCTCATCCGTACTACGCTCAACCAGTGGGCTATGCGCCACAACCCTATTCCGCTGCGCCGCAACCATTCGTGCAAACGGCTCCGGCAATGCCCGTCACAATGCCCAACGCAATGCCTGCCACGATGCCCGCAGCAATGCCCGTGGTCGTGCCGATCGATCCTCGCCGTGCATGGCGCACGTGGCGTCGCAAGGTGGTCAATCGTGTAATGGGACTGACTCTCGCCTATGAAGGCATGATGCTCTTGGGTGCAATGGTCGCCACCATTATCGTCGGCGTAATAACCGCGAGCGATTTGTCCGGCGTGCAGTGGGATGGCATCATCAGCCTGATATCGGTGTTCGTCGCGTTCGGATTTCTGCTGCTCATGCGCCACCGTGACATCTTCACCCGCGAATTCTGGCTTGGTGGCCAGCATCGCGACTCGTACGGGGAGCCCAATCAGCTTGGTCACATCAGCCAATATGGCGGCGGACGCATGCAGCCTCTCTGGGCGTTGATGTTCATCGTGCTGGGCATGGGCGTGCAAGGCATCGTTATGTTGGTGCAGGTCGCTTGTTCCATGCTGGGCATCGATCTTGCCTCTCCCACGTCAGACAGCATCGCCGAATCCAGCGTCACCGTAAGCATGTGGCTGTACGTTGGGCTGGTCGCTCCGATTTGCGAGGAAGTACTGTTCCGCGGCGTACTGATGAAGGAGCTCAAGCCGTTGGGCAAGAACTTCGCCATCGTCACCTCGGCAATGGTGTTCGGCCTGTTCCATGACGACGTAGTGCAAGGCACATTCGCGTTCCTTTTTGGCCTGATTCTGGGATTCGTGGCCATGGAATACTCGTTGGTTTGGTCGATCGCACTGCACATCTTCAACAATGCGATTCTTTCCGGCGCCATCGATACCCTTGCCGGCAACTATCTTGATGGCAACGCATATTTGATATTCTCATTGTCGTTGTCTGTAATCGGCGTGATCGGATCGATCATCATATTCGTGATATACGGTAAAGAGCTGCGCCAATATCACCGTACGAATCGTAGTATTCCAGACACGTACTTTGGCTGGGCAGCTCCGACGTTCATCATCTTTGTGGTAGCCAATGCCGCTTTCGCCATTATTTCGTTTGCCGGCGCGATGATGGGTTGAGTGTGCGTGTGCGCATGCAGGTTGGCTTATCGTTGAAGCATGAGTGATTTTGAGCCGTTTTACGATGTCAGCCGCAGCTACGAAGACAACTATGAGCAAGGGCCGTTCGGCGCGTTTGCCGAGGCGCTGAAGGATGGCAACGGTGCCGATGCCGCCGGAACCACCAGCGAGGGTGCCTCCGAGGGTGCCTCGGCCTCCTTCCTGGGCCAGCCGGTCAACCTGCCTTTCGGCATTCCCGCAGGCCCGCTGCTCAACAGCCGCTTCACCACGGCCGCCTTCCGCATGGGCTTCGATCTGGCGACCTACAAAACCGTGCGTTCGCGCGCCTGGGGCTGCAATCCGTTCCCGAACGTGCTCGCCGTACACCCCAAGGCGGCGGACGGTTCACTGACGCCGGGCAGCGCCGAACTGGACGAGGGCGTGCTCGCCGACACCAATTACGAGACTCCGATCTCCATCTCCAATAGCTTCGGCGTGCCCTCGCAAAGCCCGGATGCCTGGCAGCCGGACATGCGCGCCGCCATCGAGGCCGCCGGCCCCGGTCAAGTGCTGGTCCCGAGCTTCCAAGGCTCGCGTGTGGAGGGCATGAGCGAGGAGGAATACATCGCCGACCATGCCACTACCGCCCGCCTGGTCAAGGAGACCGGTGCCAAGCTTATGGTGATGAACACCAGCTGCCCCAACGAGGGCCACAACCGCCTGCTATGCCACAATCCGCTGCTCGTGGGCCGCATCACCGAGGCCGTGAAGCAGGAGATCGGCGACATCCCGCTGATGGTCAAGCTCGCCTACATCCCCAGCGACGACGACCTTGAACTCATGGTGCGTTCCACCGTGGGCCATGGCACGGTTCAGGGATTCAGCACCATCAATACGATTTCCGCCAAACTGGTCGATGCCAATGGCAATCAGGCCCTGCCCGGTGCAGGCCGCGATCGCTCCGGCGTGTGCGGCAATGCGATTCGTGGCGCCGGCCTCGACATGGTCGCCCGTCTGGCCGCGATCCGCGAGGAGCTCGGTCTTGATTTCAAGATCAATGGCGTGGGCGGCGTGGTCTCGCCCGCCGACTATCAGGCGTACCGTGACGCCGGCGCGGACTCGGTGATGTCTGCCACCGGCGCGATGTGGGATGCCGAACTGGCCCGCAAGATCAAGGCCAGCCGGTAAATCGGCTCCAAAAACAAAAAACAGCCTGTACGGGCCGTGATTCCCAGACGATTCCCAGCCAGTGCCCACGTTGCATTGAAACTGGTGTTGTTATATGTAATCGCGGCCGAGCAAGCTGCATAACTTAACCTCTTTCTTCTTCTCTCCTTTCTCTCCCCGGCGCCCATCACGCCGGGGTTTCTTTTTGCGGTGAGTACAGCCGTCTTATTCGACGGCCGCCTTCATGGCCACGGCGCCGACGTAGTAGACCGGCTTGTCGAAGTTCGGCTGGAACAGGAAGTCCACGTTGGCGAGCTGGTCGATGGTGAAGCCGGCCTGAATCGCCATGGAAATCACGTTTGCCGCGCCGGAGATATCGGCCTTGGAGCAGAACTGGCCGCCCTTGACCTTGCGGGTTTCCGGGTCCCAGGTCAGAATCGACGTGACTGGGGTGGTGGTGAGCATGAAGTCCGGGCGATAATCCTCGGTGAGCGAGGTCTCGCGGACCGTGAGCCCGCGGCGTTCGGCACCCGCGCGGGTCAGGCCGGAGGTGGCGAGTGAGAGGTCGTACAGCTGCACGGCGGACGTGGCCTGTGTGCCCATGTACTTCACGGTCGGCGTCTCGATGTTGCGGCCCACCAGCAGACCCTGGCGCACCGCGTTGGTGGCCAGCGGAATGTAATCGTGCTGACCGGTGGGGTTGTAGAACACGGTGGCGGAGTCGCCGGCGGCGTACACGCCCGGCGCGGACGCCTGCATGTAGTCGTCGACCACGATCGCGCCGTTCGGCAGCATGTCCACCTTGCCCTTGAGCAGGTCGGTGTTCGGCAGGAAGCCGACGGCCAGAATCGCCATTTCGGCCGTGTACTCGCCCTTTTCGGTGACCACGGTGACGGTGTCGTCGTCATTGTCGCGGAACTCGACCACCTTCTGGCCGAACGCAAGCGTGACGCCGTGCTCCTCGAACGCGGCCGCCACCTGATCGGTGATGGTCTTATCGAAATTATTGGCCAGCGGGCGATCAAGGCCGTCGACCAGCGTGGTCTTGACGCCGGTGACGCTGAACTGCTCGGCGATTTCCGCGCCGATATAGCCCGAACCGATCACCACTGCGGACTTGGCGGTTTTCGCCTTTTCCTTGATGGCGATGGCGTGATCCCAGTTCTTGCACAGCAGCACATGCGGGCTGTCAATGCCGGGGATCGGCGGGATGACCGGGCGCGAGCCGGTGGTCACGACCAGTTTGTCGAAAGCGAGGGTCTGTTCGGCGGGGTCTCCGGCCTCGTCCAGCGCGCGGTAGGTGAGGGTTCTGGCGTCGAGGTCCACGGACGTCACGTCGGTGCGCATATGCATGGTCGCGCCGGCTTCGGCCAGAGCGGCAGGGGAGGAGTAGAACATTTTCTTCGGGTCGGACACGTGGTCGCCCACCCACAGGGCGATGCCGCAGGAGAGGAAGGACAGCGTACCGTTGCGCTCGAAAACATGGACGGTCCAATCGGGGTGCTCGGCGAGAATCGAGGTGGTGGCGAACGTGCCGGCGTGCGTGCAGCCGATGACGGCGACTGTGGTCATAGATGCTCCTTTGCTTGTGGCCATGGCGTCTGATGCCATTGCCCTGAATCGTAGCGTAGAAGTATGGAGAACACCGTGGCGGCAAATATGAGAAAGGTCACGTTATTGGTTTGATTCGACGGGGGTATGGGGTCCGTTGTGCATAGTGATCAAAGTTCGGCTGGGGGCGCATTTCACGGAGTCGGCACATGGCTTATGGCAAACTGGACGGTAGCATTTTTTGAATCTTGATTGATTGAGGAGAGTGGCGTGGCTGAGAATCCGGATGACGTGTTGCATGTCGAGGGCGGCAAGCCTTTGAATGGCACGATCAAGGTGCGTGGCGCGAAGAACTTCGTGAGCAAGGCGATGGTCGCCGCGCTGCTGGCACCGGGCAAGTCGGTGCTGAAGAACGTGCCGGAGATCCGCGACGTGCATGTGGTGTCCGATTTGCTGCGCCTGCATGGCGTGGACGTGGATGTGGACGGTGCGAACGGCATTGTGACCATCGACGCCTCGCGCGTGCAGCTGGCCGATGTGGCCGACGTGGATACACTGTCCGGTTCGTCGCGCATCCCGATCCTGTTCTCCGGCCCGCTCGTGCACCGTTTGGGTGAGGCGTTCATTCCCGCGTTGGGCGGCTGCGCGATTGGCGGACGTCCGATTGACTTCCATCTGGAGACGCTGCGCAAGCTGGGCGCCACGGTGGACAAGGAACATAAGGACGGCATCCACATCACCGCGCCCAACGGCCTGCACGGCGCGAAGATTCACCTGCCGTACCCGTCCGTGGGCGCCACCGAGCAGACGCTGCTGGCTGCCGTGCTGGCCGAGGGCAAGACCGAACTGTCGGGCGCGGCCACCGAGCCGGAGATCATGGATCTGGTGTGCGTGCTGCAGAAGATGGGCGCGATCATTTCTGTGGACGTTGATCGCACCTTCCGCATTGAAGGCGTCAAGGAGCTGCAAGGCTACACGCACACGTCGCTGACCGACCGTATCGAGGCCGCGTCCTGGGCGTCCGCCGCGCTGGCCACGCACGGTGACATTTTCGTCAAGGGTGCCACCCAGCCGGAGATGATCACGTTCCTGAACGTGTTCCGCAAGGTGGGCGGCAAGTTCGAGGTGACGGACAAGGGTATCCGTTTCTGGCATCCGAGCGGGGACTTGAAGCCCGTGGCGATCGAGACGGACGTGCATCCCGGGTTCATGACCGACTGGCAGCAGCCGCTCGTGGTGGCTCTGACGCAAGCCAATGGCCTGTCGATTGTGCACGAGACCGTGTACGAGAACCGCTTTGGCTTTACCAAGCCGCTGGTCGAGATGGGTGCCACCATCCAGCTGTACCGCGAGTGCTTGGGCTCGCTGCCGTGCCGTTTCCGGCAGCGCAACTACAAGCATTCCGCCGTGATCTTCGGACCGACCCCGCTGACCGGACGCGACATCGACGTGCCGGACCTGCGTGGTGGGTTCAGCCATCTGATCGCGGCCTTGGCCGCGTCAGGCCCCTCGGACGTGCACGGCATCAGCCTGATCGACCGAGGCTACGCCGACTTCCGCGGCAAACTCGAAGCGTTGGGTGCCGACTTCGATTAATTCGGCCGTTCCTCGGCTCCCCTCTCTGAGGGGAGCCACAATTTTGTTCTACAACAGCCCGTCCGCCTCAAGTGCGGCGGCCATGCGGTCGAAGCATTCCTCCAGTAGCGGGTAGGGCATGGCAAAGTTCATGCGTACGCATCCATGCCCGACCTCGCCGCATTCGCGGCCGTCCGTCAACGCCACATTGGCTTTCTTGAAGAAATAGTCGGCCGGGTCGTCAATGCCCAGTGGCGAGAAATCCAACCACGCGATATACGTGCCCTGCGGCTCCACATAGCGCACCTTGGCGAATCTCGTGCGCATCTGCTCGTTGACCAGCGCGATGTTGCGCTCGATGTACGCCATCACGCCCTCGAACCATGCCGCGCCGCCGTCATAGGCCGCAGTGGTGGCGATGGCGCCGATGGTGGCCGTCTGATGTTCGGACCATTCCGCGTTCCTCATCCACAGTTCCAGATCGTCCGGATTGGTGAGAATCACCTGCGCGCACTTGGTGCCGGGAATGTTGAACGACTTCGAGGCTGAAGTGGAGGTGAACGCCTGCATGGCCGTCTGCCGGTTGATTGAGGCGAATGGCACATGCGTGTGGCCTTGGTAGACGAACGGCGCGTGAATCTCATCGGAGAATATACGCACGTCGTACTTGGCGGCCAGGTCGGACAATCGCAGCATTTCTTCGCGCGTCAATACCTTGCCGATCGGGTTGTGCGGGTTGCACAGCACGAAGGCATGGCAGCCGTTCGCGAACGCCTGCTCAATGGCGTCGAAATCGAACAGCCATTCATCATTGCGCCCGCTGCTCTCGCCAGCGCCCGCGCACAGCATCGGAATCTCAAGAACCTCCACGCCATACAGACGCGGCACACTTAGGAACGGCATATAGGCCGGAGTCGGTACCACGATGGAGTTACCGGCGCGCACGATCTCGCGCAGGAACACTTCGAACGCCTCCAGCACGTCCGGCACCGGGCGGATGCACGTTGGATCCACCTCCCAGCCGTAGCGGCGTTGCCATGCGGCGCACGAGCGGGCGACCTCCTTCTTCCACGGGTCGGGAATGTAGCCGAGCGCGCCACGTTCAGTAGCCTCTTCGATGGCTTCGGCCACGCACGGTGCCAGACCGTAATCCATCTCGGCGATGAATGCGCCGATGCAGCCGGGGTAACGGGTCCATTTATCCGAACCGACCTGCTCCAGATCCTCGATGGTCGTCACGTCGATGTGATTGGCATCAAAGCAAGAGGCGCCGGCGGTTGCGTTGCTCAAAGTCGTTGACTGGGGAATGTTGTTCATGCTCATAACATGTCATTGTTCCCGGTGCAGAAGGGCTGCTCAACGGTCTGGCTCCCCGAAATCGTGATGGCGCTCGCAAGCTTGCTTATCGCTGTGCGACTACTTGGCACTCAAATATTTGAGTGACGTGCGCTCGAGCTCCTCGAGCAATGAACCAAGCGCGGGGCGATGGTCGCCGGCACGAGTCACGATGCCGACCTCGCGCGCCGCAAAATCGTCGGCAATGGGACAGGCCACCAGATCGCCCTGCAAGTTGATATGCGTATCGAGCGCCGGCACCAGCGAGACGCCCATACCAACCTCGACCAGGTTCTGCGTGGCCCAGTAATCATCCGTGCAGTGGCGGATATCCGGCTTGAATCCGGCACGGGTGGCCAGTTTCACCAAATTTGCGCGACAGGTGGGGCAGCCGGCGATCCAATGCTCGTCTTTGGCGGCGGACAGCGGCACAGGTTCGCCGGTCTCCTCGAATCGTTTGGCGATGCCGCTGGAGCGGCGCACCAGCAGTCGCATCGGATCGTAACCCAGCGAATGGAAGGTCAGGTCGTCGCCGATGTGCAGGAAGTTCGGGATGCTGCTGTAGCGGAACACGGCGGCGGCATCGGCCTTGCCTTGGGAAATCAGGCCGATTGCCTCCGGCGGCTCCATCTGAATCAGGCTCAGCTCGATGTCCGTGAACATACTGAGCTTGACCACGGTACGGGCCGCGATAGTAGAGCAGATTGACGGTGGGGCCACCAAATGCAGGTGAGCAAACCGATGATGCCGATAATCCTCGACCTCACGGGACGCCCGCTCCAGCCGATCGGCGATGGCCTCGCCGTGGCGGGCGAGCATCGAACCGGTGGCGGTGAGTTCCACACCATGCGAGGTGCGTTGCACCAGAGTCGAACCGCACTGTGCCTCCAGCTTTTTGATCTGCTGGCTGATGGCCGGCTGCGACCAACCCGTGGCCTTGGCCGTGGCGGAGAACGAACCATACTGTTCGATTTGCCACAACGTGACCAATGATTGGGGGTTGAGCGCGGCCATAGGTACCTCTTTCGTGCCTTTTCGTGCAGTGATTCAATTATGGCCGGGCGGCGGGATGTGGCGTGCGCGCCGATCGTCAGTCCTCGAACTGCTTGGCGAGCGGAACCATCAGCGCGGTGAGCACGGCGAACAGGGCGGTGGTGATGAACAGCACGATGGCGACCGGCATTTGGTCGTAGGCCCAGCCGTACACCATCTGGCCGAGCGGCTGGGCACACATGCTCACGGCCGCGGCCATGGACATCACTTTGCCGGTCATCGCCTCGGGCGTGCTGAGCTGGATGGCGGGCACGGCGATGAGATTCGTGAAGCAACTGGCAACCATTGTGCCGCAGGCGAAGACAATAAGCACCACGAGTTTGGTCCATGCGTCGACTGGCAGCAGGAACACAATGCCCTGTGGGACCATGGCCAGCGTAAGCGTCGCCATCAGCCCCGGCATCCAGTGCATCGTGAGTCTGGCGGCGAACAAGCCGGCGATGAATGCGCCCGCCACGCCGGAAACGCCGATCAGGCCGTCGGCGATGCCGTAGACAGTGGCGTCGAAGCCGAGCACTGTACGAATCGTGTACGGGAAGCCGACGCCGGAATAGCCGATAAGCACAAAGTTGAGTGCCGCCGCGAACAACAGCAGTCTGAATACATTCGGCCGGTCCTTGATGAGGAATCGCACGCCTGCCTTGAGGTCTTCAAGTGGGGTGGGCAGCTCCTCGTCGCCGCGATCCGGGGCACCGAGGCGGATGAAGCATTCGAGCGCGACTGCACCGGCGAAGCTTGCGATGGCGATGATCATCATGAGACGGATGCCGAACATCGCATACAGCACGCCGCCGAGGAAGCTCGGCAGCAGACTGCTTAGTTGTTGGACCTGATTGATCACGGCCATGCCTTGGCGCATGGTGGCCGGGCCGTACTGCCGGAACATCTGGGGGAGTGCGGCCTGCACAGTCGGGGTTTCGAAGGCGCCGAGCACGGCGAGCAGCACCTGCATGGTGGCGATGGCTACGATATGGAAGCCCGTGGTGGCGAAGACGATGGCGCTCGCCAGCACGAGCACGGCGGAGATGGCGTCGAGCGCCACCATGATGGTGCGGCGGTTGACGCGATCGGCCAGCACGCCTCCGAGACGCCCGCCTCGATCAGCGGCAGGAAGCGTTCGGGCAGATGCTTGCTCCATACCTGCATATTCGCGGCGAACGAAACCGGATCACTCAGCATCGGCATGGCGGCTCGCATGATCTGCACGTGGTCTTGCTCGGTCATCGAATGCCGCCATAGCACGCGGAACTTTTCGAGGGCGGTAAGGTCAGTGCGATTCATGACGGATTCGTTGAAGTCGTCCTGCGCATTGTTGTCTCGGTTGGTGAGCTCTTCGAGGATGTCTTCCTTGGATTTGAAGTGGTGGTAGATCGCGCCTTTGGAGAGGTCGCCGAGCTCGTCCACGATGTTCTGGATGGAGGTGTGCTCATAGCCCTTGGCCATGAACAGCCGTTGTGCGGCGTCGAGGATGCGGGTGCGCGTCACCTCGGGGTGAGCGTTACGTGCCATGGTGGCCTCCCTACTGTGCTTGATGTTGCAGATCACTATAGATACCGACCGACGGTATGTATAGCGGTTTCGGCGAGCCTCCAACGATTCCGGAGATTGTCGCCTACCCTTTTTCGCTTGGTATCTTTCGGCTGTGTGCTTGCCCCCGCCAGCAGGGGCAGCATATAGGCATACCAGGGTGCAAGTGTCGCCGTTCTCAGTATCCTTAGAAGAATGAGTCCTGAAGCCTTAAGTGAACTGATTTCCAGCATTGCCCACAACCTCGTCGCCGCCGGCCAGGCCGGCGCGTTGACCGACGAGCTGATTCCGCCCGTCGACAAGCTCGCCGTGATGCGCCCGAAGGACCGTGCGCATGGAGACTGGGCCTCCAACATCGCCATGCAGCTGGCCAAGAAGGCCGGCATGAAGCCGCGCGATCTGGCCGAGCCGTTCGCCGCCGCGCTCGCTGAAGCCGACGGCATCGCCAAGGTCGAGGTGGCAGGCCCCGGCTTCATCAACATCACGCTTGACTCCGCCTCGGCCGCCGCCGTGGTGGACACCGTACTCGCCGCCGGTGCCGTGACCGACGCCGACAAGCATCTCAACAAGGTCAACGAATACGGCCGCAACGCCCATCTGGGCGGCCAGACCCTGAATCTCGAGTTCGTCTCCGCCAACCCCACCGGTCCGATTCACATCGGCGGTACCCGTTGGGCTGCCGTCGGCGATGCCATGGCCCGCGTGCTCGAGGCCAACGGCGCCAAGGTGGTGCGCGAATACTATTTCAACGACCACGGCGAGCAGATCAACCGCTTCGCCAAGTCGCTGGTCGCCGACTGGGCCGAGGCCAATAACTTGGGCGACGCCGGCTACCAGACCGAAACCCCGTGCGACGGCTACAAGGGTGCCTACATCAACGAGATCGCCGCCCGTGTTCAGGCCGAAGCCGAGTCCGACGGCGTGGACCTGACCGCACTGGCCCACCAGGATCAGGGCCTGAACGATGACGGTGAACCGCTCGGCGAGGCCGATACCGAAGTGCGCGAGGAATTCCGCAAGCGCGCTGTACCGATGATGTTCGACGAGATTCAGAAGTCCATGAAGGACTTCCGCGTGAACTTCGACGTCTGGTTCCATGAAAACAGCCTGTACGCCGACGGCAAGGTCGACGCCGCCATCGAAGAGCTCAAGTCCCGCGGCGACATCTTCGACAAGGACGGCGCCACTTGGTTTGAATCCACCAAGCACGGCGACGACAAGGACCGTGTGATCATCAAGTCCAATGGTGAGTTCGCCTACTTCGCCGCCGACATCGCCTACTACTGGGACAAGCGCCACCGTGCCGAAAACCCGGCCGACGTGGCCATCTACATGCTTGGCGCCGACCACCACGGCTACATCGGCCGCATGATGGCCATGTGCGCGGCCTTCGGTGACGAACCCGGCAAGAACATGCAGATTCTCATCGGCCAGCTGGTCAACGTGATGAAGGACGGCAAGCCCGTGCGCATGTCCAAGCGCGCCGGCAACGTCGTGACCATCGACGACCTGGTCTCCGTGGTCGGCGTGGACGCCGCCCGCTACTCGCTGGCCCGCTCCGATTACAACCAGAACTTCGACATCGACTTGGCCCTGCTCGCCTCGCACACCAACGACAACCCGGTGTACTACGTGCAGTACGCGCACGCCCGCTCCAAGAACGTGGACCGCAACGCAGCCGCCGCCGGCATCAGCTACGAGGGTGCCGACCTGGCCCTGCTCGACACCGAGGCCGACGGCGAAGTGCTCGCCGCCCTCGCCCAATTCCCGAGCGTGCTCGCCACTGCGGCCGACGACCGCCAGCCGCACAAGGTGGCCCGTTACCTCGAAGAACTGGCCGCCACCTATCACAAGTGGTACAACGTAGAGCGCGTGGTGCCGATGGCCCTGACCGATCCGGAAACCCGTGGCGACGACGAGGCTCGCAAGGCCTTGGAGATTGCCAAGAACCCGGAGCCGGCCCGTGCCGCCGCCCGCCTGAAGCTCAATGACGCCGTCCAGCAGGTCATCGCCAACGGCCTCGACCTCCTCGGCGTCACCGCCCCCGAAAAGATGTGATTATGCCTATTTCTCCAATTTGGCCGGCCGCTACGGCTGTGAATGCCGAAGGCTCCATCGAATTTCATGGTCGTACCGCCGAATCGCTGCTTGACGAGTTCGGCTCGCCGCTCTATCTCATCGACACTGATGAAGTAGTCGCACGTGCTAGGCACTTCGTGCGCGCTGCCGCCGAAGCATTCAACACCTCCACTACGCACGTGAGCTTTGCCGGCAAGGCGTTCTTGTCCAAAGAAGTCGTGCGATTGGTCACCGAGGCCGGCATGTTTGTGGACACTTGCACGATGGGCGAGATGAAAATCGCCCTCGCCGCTGGCGTTCCCGGACGTCGTCTGGTGCTGCACGGCAACAACAAGTCCGATGAGGAAATCGCGCTGGCCATCGAACAGGGCTTCGCCAAAATCGTGATCGACGAGCCCGACGAGCCGGAGCGCGTTGCTGCCATCGCCCGCAAGCTCGGCAAACGCGCCCGCGTGATGCTGCGCGTCACCGTCGGTGTCCACGCCGGCGGCCACGAGTACATCTCCACTGCTCACGAGGACCAGAAGTTCGGCGTGCCGCTGCTGGCCGCCGGGGCCGACGCCGCTGTGCTCGACGTGCTGAACGACCTCAAAGACGTGACGCCTGCCGCTACCAACGCGCGTATCTCTGCGACGCATTCCCCGGAAAATGGCGCGGAAAAGACCGAGAAATCAGAGCGCGAGCTGCACTACGACGTCAAGTACCCGTACGACCTGAGCCACGAGGAAGTCTCCGACACAGACAAAGCGCTGGCCGCCGCGATGGAAGCCATTGCGGACGGTCTGTCCATCGCCGTGCTCAAGACCATCCTCGCCAACCAGGACGTACTCGAACTGGTCGGAGCCCACTCGCACATCGGCTCCAACATCCACGATGCGGACGCCTTCATTCACGCGGCCAAGCGCATGATGCTGCTGCGCAAGACCCTGTGGGCCACCGACGCCTACATCCTGCCCGAAATCGACCTCGGCGGCGGCTACTCCGTGGCCTACACCGATGGCGAAGATTCAATGGACATTGACGTGGAACTCACTCGCTTGGCGGATGCAGTCAACAGCACCAACCGTGCGCTCGGCATGCCCGTTCCGGCCATCAGCTTCGAGCCCGGCCGCTACATCGTGGCGCCCGCCGGCGTAACCCTGTACCGCGTGGGCACCATCAAGCACGTGCACTTGTCCGATGCCAAAGACAGTGACGGCAACCCGATTGCCGAGCGCGTGTATGTGTCTGTGGATGGCGGCATGTCCGACAACATTCGCCCGGCACTCTACGGTGCCGACTACACCGCGCGTCTGGCGAACCGCACCGGTTCCGCTGAAACGATGCTTGCCCGTGTGTGCGGTATGCACTGCGAATCCGGCGACATCGTGGTTCACGAGGTGCAGTTGCCCGCCGATTTGAAGCGCGGTGACATTCTCGCCGTGCCGGTTACCGGCGCATACGGCCGCACCATGGCCAGCAACTACAACCAGGCGCTGATTCCGGCGGTGGTTGCTGTCAGCGAGTCCGGCGCGCACGTCATGCTCCGCCGCCAGACCGTAGACGACCTACTCAACCTCGACGTCAGCGAGTAATCAGCGTGCAGAGGTGAGCGCCTGACAGTCTGTAATGTGCGGTCAAATCCGTCATAATACGAAAAGGGCCGTCAGCTTGATGAGTACTTTCGGTCTGCTGTCGGAAATAATCCGTAAAATAGGCGTGGGATATAGAAAACTTTTTGGAAGGACCCTGAATTGGCTCACAACAGCGAAACCCCGATTCGCGTAGGCCTGCTTGGTGCCGGCACCGTCGGCTCCCAGACCGCCCGCCTGATTGTCGAGCAGAAGGACGAACTGTCCGCTCGTGTCGGCCGCCCGATCGAACTGACCGGCGTCGCCTGCCTCGACCCGAAGGAAACTGAGAAGTTCCCGTGGATCGACCAGTCCATCGTCACCACCGATACTTTGAGCGTGGCCACCAACTCGGACATCGTCATCGAGCTCATCGGCGGCACCACCGTGGCCCGCAAGTTCGTGCTTGCCGCCATCGAATCCGGTGCTTCCGTGGTCACCGCCAACAAGGCGCTGCTGGCCAAGTACGGCCCGGAGATCTACTCCGCCGCCGAGGCCAAGGGCGTCGACATCTACTTCGAGGCCGCTGTGGGTGGCGCGATTCCGTTCCTGCGCCCGCTGCGCGAGTCCCTGGTCGGCGACAAGGTGACCAGCATGCTCGGCATCGTCAACGGCACCACCAACTACATCCTCGACGAGATGACCACCAAGGGTCTCCAGTTCGACGACGTGCTCAAGGACGCCCAAGCCAAGGGCTACGCCGAAGCCGACCCGACTGGCGACATCGAAGGCTACGATGCTGCCAACAAGGCCGCCATCATGGCCACCCTCGGCTTCCACACCTCCGTGACCATCGACGATGTGTCCGTTGAAGGCATCACCAAGATCACCGCCGACGACATCGCCGCCGCCACCGCCGAACACAAGGTCATCAAGCTGCTCGCCGTGGTCGAGAACGGCGAGGCCGGCGTTTCCGCCCGCGTCTACCCGGCCCTGATCGACGAGAACCACCCGCTGGCCTCCGTGCATGGCTCCTTCAACGCCGTGTTCGTCAAGGCCGAGGCCGCCGACGACCTCATGTTCTACGGCCGTGGCGCCGGCGGCGCTCCGACCGCCTCCGCCGTCGTGGGCGACGTGGTGACCGAAGCCCGCCACATTGCTGCTGGCTGCACCGGCCCGTCCATCCCGCTGTACAAGAATCTGCCGAAGGCTCCGATTACCGCCTCCAAGGCTGCATTCGCCGTGCGCTTCCTGATCCACGACAAGCCGGGCGTGCTGGCCGCCATCGCCGCTGAGTTCGCCAAGAACGGTGTCTCCATCAACGGTGTGAACCAAGATCTGAAGCCCACCATGACCGACCCCGGCTACGACGGCGAGATTCAGCAGTTGCGCATCGTGACCCACCTGACCGACGAGGAAACCCTGCGCAACACCGTCAAGGCCGTGCAGGCGCTCGACTTCGTCACCGGCGACCCGTCCGTCCTGCGCGTGCTGGACTGACACCGTCTAGGCTCCCTCTGATGAGGCGGTCGAATGGCTGCCCGTGAGTTGAAAGCTGAATACCCAAGCTCCCCTGACAAGGGGAGCTCCTTTTTAAGGAACAACCATGAACCCAATCTGCAATAGCGTTCACGTGCGCGTGCCCGCCACGTCCGCCAACCTCGGCTCCGGCTTCGATACCGTGGGTCTGGCGCTCGACTACCATGACGAGCTCACTTTCACGCTCAACGACGACCCGAACGACGGCATTGCCCACGTGATCATCCACGGCGAGGGTGCCGACACCCTCCCACGCGACGAAACCCACCTCGTGGTCTCCACCTTCCGCCGTGCCTGTGCCACGTTCGGCCTCGGCCGACTCGGCTTCACGCTGGAAGCGACCAACAACATCCCTCAGGCTCGTGGCATGGGCTCTTCCGCCGAGGCTATCGTGGCCGGCATCGCCGCCGCCGCGGCCTTCGCCCAGACCGGTGACCTCAACCGTCCGGCCGTCTTCGATATGGCCGCCCAGATTGAAGGACACCCGGACAATGTGGCCCCGGCTGTGTTCGGTGGCCTGACCGTCTCTTGGGACTTCGAAACCGCGGAAGGCGTCGGCTCGGTCGCCGTTCCTGGTGGTGAACCGCTGCACGGCGGATTCCACGCCGTCAACTACCCGGTGGACCCGTCCATCACCGCCGCCGTGTTCGTGCCCGACTATGAGCTGTCCACTGAAAAGGCCCGTCAGGCGCTGCCTAGGGAACTGCCATACAAGGATGCCGTCTACAACGTGTCTCGCGTGGGTCTGCTGCCCGCTGCGATGAATCCCGTGGTGCTGGCCCAGGCCGCCCAGCAGGGCAAGTCCGGCGTCGCCGCTGCCCCGGCTCAGGATGCCAATACGTGCGCTTGCGCTGGCGGAACCCGTGAATCGGCGTTCGCTGACGAGCTTGCGGCCGCTCAGGCCCAGTCCAACGCGCTGCTGTTCACCGCCACGCAGGACAAACTGCACCAGCCGTATCGCGGTGCCCTGATGCCGCCGTCCACCGAGCTCATTGCGCTCTTCCGCTCCAAGGGCTATGCCGCCGCAGTCTCCGGTGCCGGCCCCTGCGTGCTCGTGCTGCATTACGGCAACGCCCGCGAAGCCATCGACCAGATCGCATCGGAGCAGCTTGCTTCCGGCCATTGGCGTGTGCTTCACCTGCCCATCAACACCGCCGGCGTCGAAATCGAGCGTCGCTAAGTCGAGGAGAAGGCTCCCGCTGGCGGGAGCTGGCCGCCGCAGGCGGTCTGAGGGTGGTCCGCCATACCGGCAGAGACCACCCTCAGTCTCACTTCGTTCGACAGCTCCCGCCAGCGGGAGCATAAGGACTTAAGTCATGTCCATTCCGCTAATTCTTGCTTCCAAGTCCAAGCCTCGCCGTGACGTGCTGTATTCGGCGGGTATCTGCCCCACAATTCGCGTCTCGCACGTGGATGAGCCTGCTGCGCTGGAAGCGACCGCCCGTGAAGAAGGCGTCACCGTCGACGATCTGAGCATCAAGCAGCGCGTGATGATTCTGGCCGCGGCCAAGGCCGAGGCCGTTCATCGTGCGTATCGTGATGTGGCCGATACTGCCGCCGCCGCGACCGGTGACCGCGTGATCGCCTATCCGCTCAAGGCCAAGGAAATCAAGGATTCGGAACGCGAAGCTGCCGTCGAAGACTTGCGTGAAGCCGCCGCTGGCAAGCCCACTGACTATTCCAAGGCGGAAATAGCCACCACGCGCGACTTCTCCGGCATCGATATGCCGACCGTCACCGAACCCATCGCCACCGCTATTGCCGGACAGCCGGGACTGACCGAGGCGACAGTCGGCCCGCTGATTCTCGGCTGTGATTCGATGTTCCTCTTGGACGGCGAATGCTACGGCAAGCCGCACAGCGAAGCCGTGGCCCGCGAACGACTGAAGCGCATGAGCGGCGCGACCGGCGAACTGTGGACCGGCCACTGCCTGATCGATTTCGCGACCGGACGCACCGTGCGCGGCGCAAGCCACGCCAAAGTCCATTTCGGCGAATTCGCCGATGCCGACGTCGAACGGTACATTGCCACTGGCGAGCCGCTGGAAGTCGCCGGATCGTTCACGCTGGAAGGCTTCGGTGGTGCGTTCATCGACAGCATTGAGGGCGATCCGCACGGCATCATCGGCCTCAGCTTGCCGCTGGCCCGGCATCTGGCCGGCGAACTGGGCATCACGTGGACTGACCTGTGGAATGTCGGCCGTGGTGAACTGGAGCCGGAAAGCAAGGCATCGGGCAACCAGCACGCTGGCATTCTGCCGCCGGTCGAAAACGTACACCAGCCCGGCGATGGCTGGGTGGACTGCGCCTGCGGCCGCAAGCATTGGGGTACCAACGGTGCTTCCGGTATTCTGCTGGCTCGCCGCGACCCGGTGAGTGGCAAGGTGACCCACGTGGTCATGCAACATCGCGCCGCGTGGAGCGCCGAAGGCGGCACGTGGGGTATTCCCGGCGGTGCCACCGCGGACGGCGAATCGCCCATCGAGGGCGCGCTGCGCGAAAGCTATGAGGAAGCCAACATCACTCCCGAAGACATCGAGGTAGTCGGCTCCTACCGCGAGGACCACGGCCCGTGGGCCTACACCACCGTGTTTGCCTTCGAAAAGCCCGGCTACACCGTCGAGCCCAAGGCAAACGACGACGAAAGCATGGAAATCTGCTGGGTCCCGATTGCCGAGGTGCCTAACCGCAAGCTCCTCACCGCCATGAAGACCGACTGGCCCCGCTTCGCCGCCCGCCTGGACAAGCTGGCTGCCGCGCAATAATGCGCTCAGTGTGTAGAAACCAGCCAGCATACTGACACCATTTCTTTATGCAAATGTGAGTTTGAATGCACATGTTATTACATAGATGCAGGTATATAAAAATGTATTGTCGCGTCGACTGCGTATCTCTAATCCTTGCGGATGAGGGGCGGGCCGATAATCCAGAAAGGTTCATACCACAGCCCGATGGTCGGCTGGGCGTTCGCTCCGTACGCTCGGGAGTATGAATACAGCAGCATCGCAATTGCAGCAGCCTCAGCCGGCGTCGGGACCGGCGGCTCAGCCTCAGCAGTCTCAGCAACCCCAACAGTTCCAGCAGCCGGCATCGCACACCCAGCAGTGGGCCCCGGTCATCGAGGCGCACGACCTGGTCATGGACTACACCGCCAGCATGGCCCGCGCACAGGCCGGGCACGGCGTCACCGGCGTGATGCCAGCCGGCACGGGAGCCGGTTATGCGTCGGCGAATCCCGCTGCGGCCGGACCGGGTGCCATTCAGGCCGGCCAGCCATCCCAGCCAGCCCAGCCCGGCTTCGCCATGCCGACCATGCACACGCTCGCCCTGAACCATGTGAACTTCACGCTCCGGGAGGGCGAGACGGTAGCCGTGATGGGCCCGTCCGGCTCCGGCAAATCCACTTTGCTGCACGCGCTCGCCGGCATCATTAAGCCGACCGCCGGCACCGTCATCTTCCGTGGTGCCGACCTGAGCCGCATGAGCGACGCCGAGCGCACCAAACTGCGCCGCAATGCCTTCGGCTTCGTCTTCCAATCCGGCCAGCTGCTGCCCGAACTGCCGGCGGTCGAAAACATCGCCCTGCCGATGATGCTTGACGGCATGCCCTACCGCACCGCCACCGACACGGCGATCCTGTGGCTGGAACGCATGGGATTGCGCGCGCTCGCCACGCACCGGCCGGGGGAGATGAGCGGCGGCCAGATGCAGCGCATCGCCATCGCCCGCGCCCTTGCCGTCAAACCTGCCGTGGTCTTCGCCGACGAGCCGACCGGCGCACTTGACCAAGCCACCGGCCGCGAGGTCATGGGCATTCTCATGGCCGCCGCGCGAGACAACGGTTCCGCTGTGGTCGTCGTCACCCACGACCCCAACGTCGCCGCGTTCTGCTCGCGCACCGTGACCATGCAGGACGGCCAGCTGGGAGGCGTACGATGAGCACTTTCGCATTGTGGCGATTGTTCCATCGCCCTGGCTCGCGTGGCAGTGCGGGCCATACTTCGGTGTTGGCCATCATTGCTTTTGCCGCAGCCACCACTATTTTTCTCACCGTTTTGGGCGGCGTGCATGGGTTCATGTGGCGCGCCTCCGCCGACCACACCATTGGATGCGCAATCAATCTCGACGCTTGCAAACCCGGAACAGCGGAAATCTGGAAGCAGCGTATCGCCAATCCCCACAGCCTGGATCAATACGCCACGGCATACGTCGTGCTGGCGTTCTTTGCCTGCCTGCTGCTGATCGTGCCGTTCGTGGCGCTTGCCGGTTCCGCCGCGCGATTGGCTGCGTCCCGTCGTGACGCTCGGCTCGCATCCCTGCGCTTGGCAGGCGCGACCACGGGCCAGGTTATTCGCCTTACGGCGCTTGATGCGGCTGGGCAGGCGTTGGCGGGGGTGCTGATTGGCATCGCGGGGTACTGCGTGTTGATCCCCCTAATCATGTTGCTGCATTTCCAGAATCAGACGTTTACGTTCGAGCAACTGTGGGTGGGGCCGATTGCCTTGATCATTACGCTTGTTGGCGTGACCGTGTTGGCGCTGATCTCTTCGCTGGTCACGCTTCGGCGCGTGGCCATCACGCCACTCGGCGTCACTTCACGCGTTGCGACTGCGCTGCCGTCCGGCTGGCGTGTGGTGGTGTTCGCCGTCATTATGGTGATTGCCGTTCTTCTGTTCAAGAATCCGATGGTGCTTGCTCAGGCCGGTGAAGTAGTGATGTACGGCGTGATCATCGGTTTCATGCTGCTGTGCTTCGCGCTGGTGAACCTCGCGGGCTCCTGGGTGGTCACCGCTCGCGCCAAAGCCAAGGCCAAGGGCCCCAAGGACGCGGCCACGATGATCGCCATGCGCCGTATTCTCGACAATCCGAAGCGCGCCTGGCGCAACGTGTCCGGCATCGCGTTGGCCGTGTTCATCGCCGGCATCACCTCGATCTGCGGATTCTTCGGATCGGCCGCCGTGGTCGGTGACGCCAACGACCCGTTCACCGTGTTCATTCGCGACATCGGCACCGGCGGCATTCTGACGCTTGTGTTCGCCGCTGTGCTTGCCGCGGTCAGCTCCGGTGTGATGCAGGCCGGCAGCGTGTACGATCAGGCCGGCGAATATCGCATGTTGGTGTTGGAGGGCACTGATGTCAAGACCTTGAACCGTGCGCGATTCATCGAGGTACTCACCCCGCTCAACATCGTGGTGATCGTGGCCGGCGGCTGTTCCATGCTGCTTATGGCCCCTCTGTTCGCCGCTTCGATGACCGAACCGGCCACGCTGGCCAGCTTCTTCGGCGGGCTTGTGCTGTGCTATGCGCTGGTTTCCATCGGCGCGTTCGCGTCCAATCGTGTGGCGGCCAGCTTGAATCTGGCCGATTATCGGGCTGATGACTGAGGCGGTACGGTACTTTCCCGGATGACGACGCTGGTGGGAAGGATGACGTGCATATCGCCCGGATTGTCATTGCGGTTGTCGATGATCATCTGCACGGCACGTTGTGCGATTTCGCTGAACGGCTGGTGCACGCTGGTCAGGGAAGGCATGAGCTGATCAGCGGGGAAAATGTCGTCAAGCCCCATTACGGACAACTGTTTGGGCAACAGAATCTTATGTTCACGTGCCGCGCGATACGTGCTTACCGCCGACAAGTCGTTGCAGCAGAAAATCGCGGTGGGTCGGTCGGGGAGTTCCAGCAGCCGGCAGGCTGCTTCATAGCTTGTTTCGGCGGGAAAGTAGTCGCCCTGTTCGATATAGGACTCCGGCAGATCCACCCCGGCCTGTTGCAGAGCGGCGGTGAATCCGCTATAGCGCGCGATGCTGGTCTGTAGGTTCGCCGGCCCCCGGATAACGGCGATGCGTCGATGGCCGAGCGACAGCAGGTGTTTGCCGGCCTGGTATCCTGCGGTCCAGTTATCGATGGACACGCTCATCACATCCGAATCGACGGTATCGATTGGGTCGATGATGACCACGGGAATACTGCGTGATTTCAACAAAGACTTCGCTTGAGTGGTCAGACCGCCCATCTGCTGCATGATCACGCCCTGCGGATTGCGGTCGATGATGCCGCGGAAGCAGCTTTCGGTGGCCTCGCCGTGATTCGTCTGCGTCACCGTGATCGCGAGACCGGCCTGCTGTGCCCAGTGCGAGGCGTGTTTGATGAGTTCCATCGTGCCGTTGTGCGCGATGTACTCGACGACGAGTTCGATGGTGGGGGAGAGCTTGGTGCTCACCAGCGGGCGCGAGTAATCATGCTCGCGCAGCACCTGTTCGACCTGACGTCGCGTCTCGTCGGAGATGCCGGGCCGGCCGTTGATCACCTTGGAGACGGTCGAAGGGGAGACACCGGCGATCTTCGCCAGATCACCGACCTTGAGCTTATGCGTGGGATTGTCGTTGGCCATCACCGCTCCTCTCTGCCATTGCCTCTGTTCACCATTATGGCCCATAACGCCGCATTTTTTCGTGGTTTTCCTTACTTCGCGTGTTCTGGGAGAAAAATTTTCGTAATCGGGTTTGCAAATTTCTAAATCAAGGGGTATGCTGAAGGTAATGGTTCACCAAGGCGAAGGAGCCCGAACACATGAGTACCATCACCCAAGTCAAGACGTATGACTTCCGTTTCCCCACCTCCCAGACGCTGTCCGGTTCGGACGCGATGAACCCCGATCCCGACTACTCCTCCGCACTGGTGGAGATCTCCACCAGTGCGGATGACGATATCAAGGGCGTCGGCTTCGTGTTCACCATCGGCCGCGGCAACGATGTGGTCTGCAAGGCCATCGAATCGATGTCGCAGGTGCTGATTGGTCGCAACGTGGAGGAGCTGCTCGACAACATGCGTATCGCATGGGATCTGTTCGTGCATGATTCCCAATTGCGCTGGCTCGGCCCTGAGAAGGGCGTGGAGCATATGGCCATCGGCGCTGTGCTTTCCGCGCTGTGGGACATCAAGGCCAAGCGTGCCGGCAAGCCGTTGTGGCTGCTGTTGGGCGAGATGGAACCCGAGGAACTCGTCTCCACGCTCGACTTCCGCTACATGACCGACGCGCTCACGCCCACCGAAGCCGTTGAGATCCTTCGGGAAGGGCAGAAGGGCAAGGCCGAGCGTATCAAGCACCTGCTCGAGGTCGGCTACCCCGGCTACTCCACCGCCCCCGGCTGGCTCGGCTACTCCGACGAGAAGATGGTCGCGCTCGCCAAGGAGGAGACGCAGGTCAAGGGATTCAAGCAGATCAAGCTCAAGGTCGGCCAGAACATCGACGACGATCTGCGCCGCCTGGCCAAGGCCCGCGAAGCCATCGGCCCCGACGTGCGTCTTGCCGTGGACGCCAACCAGGTGTGGGACGTGCCCACCGCCATCGACTGGATCAACAGGTTCCACGACTTCGATCTGGCTTGGGTGGAGGAGCCAACCAGCCCCGACGACGTGATCGGCCACGCCACCATCGCCCGCGCCATCAACCCCATCAAGGTGGCCACCGGCGAGCAGATGCAGAGCCGCATCCTGTACAAGCAGTATCTGCAGGCGAACGCCTTCGGCATCATGCAGATCGACGCCACCCGCGTGGCCGGTCCGCAGGAGATCGTGCTCGAATACCTGCTCGCGAAGAAGTTCAACAAGCCTGTCTGCCCGCACGCCGGCGGCGTGGGCCTGTGCGAGGCCGTATGTCACTTCGCGATGTTCGATTACGTGGCCGTGTCCGGCACGATGGACGGCCGTATGATCGAATACGTCGATAACCAGCACGAACATTTCGTCCACCCGACCGAGATCAAGGACGGCAACTACGTCGCTCCGACCGCTCCGGGCAACGGCACCGAAATGACGCTGGAAACCGTCGAGAAGTACCTGTATCGCGGCTGACCGCAACTGGAAATTCATAACTGAACAACACAACTCAACACAACAACACACAACCACTCCGGCTGGGGCGCCGAAGCCCCGGCCGGGCGTGACATGGAACACCCATGAAACGCAGAATAAGGATGGACGAAGGAGTTCCCATGGATCTGCATCTCGAAGGCAAAGTCATCATCATCACCGGCGGCTTCAAGGGCATCGGCAAAGGCATCACGCTGCAACTGGCCCAGGAAGGCGCGATTCCGGTGGTGATCAACCGTTCGGACAGCGCGCTCGAGGAGTTCAAGAAGGACATCGAGCAGTACACGACCGAATACGACGTGCATCTGCTTGATCTGAACGACACCGACAAGATCGCCGGCATCGTCGAGGAGACCTACAAGAAGTACGGCCATATCGACGGCATCGTGAACAACGCCGGCAAGAACGACAACAAGGATCTCGAAACCACCACCTGGCGCGAATTCGAGGAATCGATCCACGGCAATCTGACCCACTATTATGAGCTGGTTCACGCGGCCGTGCCGTATCTGAAGGAAAGCCATGGCGCCGTCGTGAACATCTCCTCGAAGACCGCGCTCACCGGTCAGGGCAAGACCAGCGCCTACGCGGCCGCGAAGGGCGCGATCCTGGGACTCACACGCGAATGGGCCGCCGCTCTCGTCAAGGACCGGGTGCGTGTCAACGCCATCGTCGTCTCCGAATGCTGGACCCCGCTGTACGCCGACTGGATCAAGACCTTCGGCGATGAGGCCGCACAGAAGGCGCGCCTGTCGGTGATCACCGACAAAATCCCGCTGGAGCACCGCATGACCACCACCGAGGAGATCGGCAACGAGGCGGCGTTCCTGTTGTCCGACCGTTCCAGCCACACCACCGGCCAGTGGGTGTTCGTCGACGGCGGCTACGTCCACCTCGATCGTGCGCTGAGCTGACAACCAGCCTTTTCCCGAATATTCGCGCGGCAATCCCGGAGCCTTGATAATCGCTCCCTTCCCCCGCACTCGCGTATGCCGCCCGCATCACCCGCGCTCTGGGCCATCCGTTTACCAACATGGCCCAGAGCGGTCCACTTCTCATCAGGCCATATCGGGGGAAACTCGCATCACTAAGGAGTCAATGATGACATCCAAAAATACAACCGGTTCCAAGGCGACAATCGCCATTGTGCTGGTGACCTCACTGTTCTTTATCTGGGGTTTGACCATGAACCTCGTGAATGCGCTGAACTCGCCGTTCGCAAACTACATGGAACTCAGCAGCACCGAGGCGTCATTACTGCAGGTGGCCTACTACGGCGCGTACTTCGTCATGGCCATTCCGGCTGGGTTGATCGCCAAGCGTTTCGGTTATAAAGGCGGCGTCATCTCCGGCCTGTTCCTATTCGCTCTTGGCGCCTTCGTGGTTATCCCGGCCACCAGCATGGCCAGCTATGGCCTGTTCCTGTTCGCCATGTTCGTTATCGCGCTCGGCGCGGCATCGTTGGAAACCAACTGCAATCCGTATATCACCAAGCTGGGTGACGAGAAAGGCGAATCGTTCCGCCTTAACATGGCGCAAAGCTTCAACGGCGTCGGCAATATCGTCGGCCCGCTGATTCTCGGCCAGATTCTTGGCGCCACCATCGCGCCGGGCAAGTCCGGCTTCGAAACCGCCAAGACGCAGTTCCTGAGCGATACCCGCATGATGTACATCGTGATCGGCATTGTGCTGGTCGTGGTGCTCGCCGTGTTCGCGCTGTTCAAGCTGCCCACGCCTCCGGGCGACGAAGAGGAAGCCGCGGGCGGTGCATCCACCGAGAACGGCTCCTTCTTTGGCCTGCTCAAGCGTCCGTACTTCGCATTGGGCGTGCTTGCGGAGTTCATCTTCATCGGCCTGCAGGTGGCCGGCATGGCGGTCTTCTCCGCCTATGCGCTGAAGCACTGGGGCGCGGGCATCACCGCCGGTACCGCCGCGATGATGCTTTCAGGGCTTTCCCTGCTGTTCACCATCGGACGCTTCTCCACCACGCCGTTGATGACCAAGTTTGATCCCGCGAAGATTCTTGGCGTGTACATGACCGTTTCGGCTGTGCTGATGTTCGTGGTGTTCCTTGGTCTGGGCAAGGTTTCCGTCATCGCGTTCATGGTCGCTTACCTGTTCATCTCCATCGGTTACCCGACCATATTCTCGCTGACGTTGAAGGGCATCAAAGGCTCCGCGGCGAAGACCGGTTCCTCGGCACTGGTGATGAGCATTGTCGGCGCCGCGCTTATCCCGCTGCTGCTTGGTGTGGTCCAGGATGCAGCTGGAATCGAAATCGCGGTTCTGGTGATGGTTCCAGGCTTCCTGTACGTGGCATGGTACGCGTTCTGGGGCTCTAAGATCGGTCTGAAGGAGGCCTGACATGACGCTCAACGTAATCGATTCCCACTTCCATATCTGGGATCCGGATGCGCAGGATCTGCCATGGCTAGCAGGGTTGCCCTCACTGCAGCACCGGTACACGGTTGACGACCTCGCCGCGGAATACGCCAAGTTTGGCGTGAATTTCCTCGGCGGCGTATACGTGGAGGTTGACGCGGCCGACCACGAGCTTGAGGACCGGCTGCTGTACGAGAATGCAAGTCCTCTGATCTTGAAGCGCATGTTGCAAGGACGGGTAAACCCTTGGATGCGTGTCCCGATTAATGCCGATGGCATCAGGGAACCGCTGCATGTGGATTCCGAGCCGCGGGGCCGTGCGCTCGAACCCGAATTCATCGCCGGTCTACGCGCGATGGCCGCCAAGGGATTGCCATTCGAGCTGTGCAACCGTGGCCCGGAACTGGGCGACATGGCCAAGGCGTTCGCGCAGGTTCCCGAAGTGACGGTCATCATCGATCATCTCGGCAACGTGCCCGGGCTTGATGAGGAATCGTGCGCCGCGCTCGCAGCGTTGGCCGAACTGCCGAATTCGTATATCAAGGTTTCCGGCGACAACCCGGTGGACCCGGACATCGTGAAATACGTGCGGGACGCATTCGGCCCGAAGAAGGTGCTGTACAGCTCCAACTGGCCGGTTGTGGAACTCAACTCGACCTTTGCCACGCACTTCCAACTCATGCTGGACACGTTCGGCGAGGACGAGGGCTTCTTCGAAAACAACGCCCGCCGCGCTTACAACATCGACTAAACCCAAGCCCCCTCTGATGAGGGGGCTGTCGTCCGCAGGACGACTGGGGAGAGACCGCAAACCCGGTGCCGCACAAGCGGCACCCCTATTCCGTAACGAAAGAAACAATCATGACAAGCAGCGCCGAATTCTCGGGCATCATCTGCCCATCCATCACCATCACCAAGGATGACGGTGACATCGACTATGAACGTTGGGAGCGGCATCTCGATCATCTGATCGAGGCCGGTATCAACGGCGTGCTGGTGTTTGGCAGCATCGGCGAGTTCTATGCCTTCCCTCTGGACGTCAAGAAGCAGGCAGTCGACTTCGTGGCCAAGCATGTCGCCGGGCGCATCAAGGTGTTCGCGGGCGTGGGCGATACCAACTTGAACAATGTGATCGACTTCGCGCAGGCAGCCGAAGCAAGTGGAGTGGATGCGCTCGTGATCGTTTCGCCGTATTACTTCAGCCCTACTGCGGGAGGCGCGAAGGCGTACTTCGGCGCGGTCGCTGAAGCGACGAATCTTCCGGTGATCCTCTATAACTTCCCACCGCGCACCGGCAGCGACTTGACCCCGGAGCTCGTGGCCGAGCTTGCCGCCGCGTACCCGAACATCGTCGGCATCAAGGACACGGTCGACACAATCAGCCACACCCGCAAGGTGATTCGCGCGGTCAAGGCCGTGAATCCACGGTTTGCGGTGTTCTCCGGCTTCGACGAGTACTATCTCGTCAACCGCGTCTCCGGCGGTGATGGCGTGATCTGCGGCATGACCAATGTGGAGCCGGAGACCTTCGTCGCGCTGCACCGTGCGTATGAGGCCGGCGACTATGGCACCGCAATTGAGGCCGCCGAACGCATCAGCCACCTGATGGCGCTGTACGATCAGACCGACCTGTTCATCTCCGCCATCAAGGGCGCGGTCAAGGCCAAGGGACTGAACATTTCCACCCTGATCCGTGAGCCAGCGGTGCAACTCACTGCTCAGCAGTATGAGGCGATTAAGGCGATTCTCAAGTAGCGTATATCTCAGGCTTCCGCGGAATCCTACGGTGGATTTCGCGGAAGTTTTTTGGTTATTCGCTGTTTGTGGTGGGTGATGGTCAGGTGGTGGTGACGGCTTTGAGGTCGAGTTTGCCGCAGGTCAGGTAGATCATGGTGGCGAAGTAGTCCATGTTGCGGAAGCCTCGTGCCCGTCGTTTGACGTTCTGGATGACGCTGTTGACGCCCTCGAGGACGGCGTTGGTGTACGGGTGCTCGAAGTAGGCGACGATCTCGGTGAAGTGGCGTCGGATCATGCGGGCGAAGTCCTTCATCGGCTCGAGGCGGGAGTGCATCATCCACGAGCACAGGCGGTGCAGGCGCACCCACGCCTCGGACGGGGTGGGGCTGTCTGCGTAGACGTCCTGCAGGACCTCGCGCATCCGGCAGGCGCGGCCGGTCTTGAGCCGTTGCCTCGTGAGGTTGCGTTTGGTCTCCAGCTGCAGTTCGGTCAGGCTTTCCTCGTTCCTGAGCCACAGGTACTTGGTCCGTTTGAGTAGTGGGTTGGAGCGTCCCTCCGTCTTCCTGACCTTGTCGACGGCCTCGTTGGCGTGCTTGACCACGTGGAACTTGTCGATGATCCTCCGCGCGTTGGGCAGGTGCTCGCGGATGCCCTTTTGGAACCCGAGACTCATGTCGCAGGTGACCAGACGCACATACTCCGGGACCCCGTTGTGGTCCATGAAATCCCGCGCGAACCGTTCGACCGTGGCTGAGTCCTTGCCGGGGGTCACGTTGATCACGTCGTGCTCGACGAGGTCGGCGACCACGGTGATGTAGTTGTGGCCTTTGCGGCTGGTCTCGTCGATGCCGATGGCCTCCACGCCCATGTAGTCCAGCAGGGCGCGCGCCTCGTCCACGTAGTGGGCGATGAATCGCCACAGGCGGGTGTCGGTCTCGTCCAATTGCTCGGCGAGCGTGCCGGCGGGAAGGTGGCGGGCCATCTCCACCGCCCACGCCTCGAACAGGAGCGTGAACCCGCTGCCCGGCCTCGCCCACGGGACGGGAACCGTCCTCACCCCATGCACGGGACAGGAGACCCTCGGCACACCGGCGTGGATGAACGCCTTGTACCGGAAGAAGTCCGGATGCCGCCACGTGCGCTCACGGGTGTCATGCACCGGGCAGACGGTCTCGCCGCACCCCGGCTCGGGACAACAGAAGCGCGAGCCTGCCTCGAAACCGATCGCGATGTGCAGCTCCTGCCTGCCGTCCCCCACATTCCTGAAATCCACGGACCCGACCTTCCAAGGAGACTGCAACTGCAATGCGGCGGTGAACAGGTGAGAGGTATCCATGCCCCCAACCTACCCGACCGGCACCATTTATCATGTTCACTTTTGCAAGATATGAGGTATCCATGCCCCCAACCTACCCGACCGGCACCACCAGACAGACCCACCACCCACCACGAACAGCGAAAGGCCAGTTTTTTTACGGTGATTACAGTTGCCGGATCAGCTCAGCAGCGCCGCGATGATCGCGATAAACACCGGGCTGGTCATGGTGCTCATCAGAATGCCGTCGCGCGCGAAGGTGAGGCCCACGTTGTAACGGGCCGCGTAGTTGTACACGTTCTGGCCGGTGGGCAGGGCGGCAAGCACCACGCAGGCGTACAGCTCGGAGCCGCGGAAGCCCATCACGAAGTAGGCGAGCAGGAACGCGATAATCGGCATGATGATGTTCTTGAGGACCGCGACCGTGAGGATGGCCGGGCGATCGCCCTTCTGCTGCAGCGGCTTGGTGCCGTGCAGGGACATGCCGAACGCCATCAGGATCATTGGCACAGCCGAATCGCCGATCATGTCGATCGGGTCGAAAATGAATTTCGGCACTGGGAACCAGCCGCTTTTAGCGGAAATCGCAGAGACCACAATGCCCAGTAGCGAGCCGATAAGCAGCGGCTGATGCAGTGGCTGCTTGGCGATCTCCTTGATGGAGACCTTGCCCTTGGTGGTCACGTCCAGCACTGTCAGGCCCACCGGTGTGAAGATGGCCTGCTGCATGACCAGAATCGGTGCCACAAGAGCCGGATTGCCCAGAATGTAGGTGGCGATTGGCAGGCCGATGTTATTGGAATTGAGGTACAGCGAATTCAGGGCACCGATGGTGGCGTCCGGGGCGTTCAGATGGAAGAACATGCGGTTGAGCACCAAAAACACCACGCCTACCAGCACGGCGGAGAAGAACGCCACGATAATCGAGGGGTGGAAGATGTCGAAGATCGGCTCCTTGGAGAGAATCGCGAACATCAGGCACGGGCTCGATACGAAGAAGGAGAACCGGTTGAGCACCATCTGAGCGGACGGCCCGCCGATTCGCATTCGTGCGGCAACATATCCCACCGCGATTACGATGCCGATAACGCAGAAGCCTTGCATGGCGCTGATTAGACCTGGCATAATCCTCCCTTTCGCCACCCCAGTGTGGCACATAAAAATGTATTCGGCCGCAAAATCTCATGTAGTGAGTGTGCTGGGCCCGCCGCCCACGCGGTACGCTGTTCACATGACGCTTGAATTGAACCGCACCGCATCCACTGCCGAGCAGCTGAACAGCCTGCTCACCCAGATCATGGAGAACTTCTCCGTGTCCGACCACGAAGGCCCCCTCACCGACGAGGTCGAGGCCTTCCTTAACGAGCAAGAGCACCTGGCCGTCCGCCGTCACGGTGACACAGTGGTGGCCAGCACCGACTTCGGCAAGCCGAGCCGTGTGATCTTGGCCGGGCACCTCGATACTGTGCCGGTCATCGACAATTTCCCACCAAAGTGGCTGAAGCCCGGCGATTCGCTGATTCGCGAAGAAATCGCCCACGCTCATCCCGAAGACCGCGTGCTGTGGGGCCGCGGTGCCACCGATATGAAGGCCTCCGACGCGGTGATGCTCTACCTCGCCGCCACGCTCGACGGCCGCACGCCGGAAACCACCCCGAAAGTCGACCTCACCTACGTCTTCTACGACCATGAGGAAGTCGTCGCCGAAAAGAATGGCCTACGCAAAGTCGTCGAGGCCCATCCCGATTGGATCACCGGCGATTTCGCCATCATCGGCGAGCCCACCAACAGCGGCATCGAGGGCGGTTGCAACGGTACGATTCGCTTCGACGTCGTGACCCACGGCGTGGCCGCGCACTCCGCCCGTGCGTGGATGGGGGAGAACGCCATCCACAAGGCGGCCGACATCCTGAACCGACTCAACGCCTACGAGCCGGCCACCGTGAACGTGGACGGGCTTGACTATCGCGAGGGCCTCAACGCCACGCTGATCTCCGGCGGCAAAGGCACGAACGTCATTCCGGATGAATGCCGCGTACACGTCAACTACCGCTTCGCCCCGGACAAGTCGCTGACCGAGGCCAAGGCTCTGATGATGGGCGCGGACGCCGGTGCCGAACTCGGCAATGGCGAGCATGTGGCCACCGGCGGCGTGTTCGAGGGCTACGGCATCGAAATGAAGGACGAAAGCCCCTCCGCGCGCCCGGGCCTGAACGCCCCGCTCGCCCAGGATCTGGTCCGACTGGTTAAGGAGCGCACTGGCCGCGACCCGCTGGCCAAGCTCGGCTGGACCGACGTGGCACGCTTCTCTCAGCTCGGTATTCCGGCCGTCAACCTCGGTGCCGGCGACCCGCTGCTGGCTCACAAGCACGACGAGCAGGTGCCCGAATCCGACCTGACCGCCATGGCCGCAATTCTTACCGATTGGCTGGTCTGACACCTCTCTAGCTCCCCTCTCTGAGGGGAGCTGTCACCGCAGGGAGGGGAGCCGATAGAACGTCAGCCTCGCCGGGCCACGCCCGCACAAAATATGTGGCATACTAAAGGATGGTGGTTCTGCATAACCATTAGCGTGCGAGATGGCGTCGATCCCCTTGCGGCTCTCGAGAATGAGACAACGCAAGCGCCGGTGTCCGCCACCCGCAGGACAGACTTGAGACGAAGTTGCCTTTACGCGGCGCGTTTTCGCGCGGCCACGGTGAGAGCGTGGTGTGAGCCAAGCGTATAGGCCTGGAAATAGGCGTCGTGATGCAGCGCGCCGCGAGGAGCATTGTGCCCACTGACAACCGTGAAGGTTTCGTCAACGACGGAACCGATAATTCAACCGTATCCAATGCTGATTCGGCTGCAGCCGTGAACGCTGCGCCTGCCGCCGCCTCCCAGCCCGCCGAACCTGTTCGCCGTCGTCGTGGCGGCCGTCGCGTGGTCCGCGGCGCCGGTGCCGCCGGCGCTTCTCTGGAACTGCAAGTGCAGGAACGCACCCCGCTGTTCGAAGTCCCCGCGCTTCCCGATGCCAGCACTGCGGCCGATTCCAAGTCAGCCGATTCCAGCGATTCCGATGAATCCAGCGATTCCCAGGATTCCGCCGAACGCCCAACCCGCCGCCGTACGCGCCGCGTTTCCACGGCCGACGATGCCGCCGAAACGCCGCGTCGCGCCCGCCGTACGTCCGCCGCATCCTCCAGCGATACCGATGATGACGACGAGACTTCGCACCGTTCGCGCCGCGCCGCTCCCACAGTGGCCGACTCGGATAGCGAGGATGATCGTCCTCGTCGTTCGCGCCGCACTGTCAGTGCCGATGATTTCGATTTCGATGACGCCCCACGTTCCCGCCGCCGTTCGGTTGTGGACGATGACGATTACGACGAGGACCGCCCGGTTCGCCGCCGCTCTCGCTCCCGCCAGTCCGACGATGATGACTACGAGGACCACCCGGTTCGCTCCCGCTCTCGCCGTGCGTCTATGGATATGGATGATGATGACGAGGACCGTCCGGTTCGCCGTCGTTCTCGCCGTGCAGTTGCTGATACGCACGAGGACACCCCGGATGAGCGCCTGTTCGACGCGGTCGAATCCCTGCCCTCTGGCCACGAGACCGTGCGCCGCGGCAAGCCGATGACGTCCCTGCTCTTCCAGGAACCGGTACTGTCCGCCGCTGTGGATGCGCACGATACCGCTGACACTCATGATGACGATGTTGACGTCGACGAACGTCCGTCTCGTCGCTCCCGCCGCTCGCGCAGCCACGATGATGACGACGCGCAGCCGCGCAGCCGCCGCCGTGACGACCGTGACGATCGTGGCCGCAATGCCGCCGACCGTGATGCTTCCCGTGACGCCGCGTCCGGCGATACCAACGCCGATCACGACGATTTCGACGCCGATGACACCTCCGACTCCCGTCGTTCGCGCCGCTCCCGCCGCCTGAACGCTCAGGAGCGTCGTGCAGCCGCCGAAGTCGAGCAGATTGAGGAAGACCTCGAGCTGGACGATATCGCCTACTCGCCGATTGCCGAAGAGGAGGGCGACGAAGAATCCGACGCCACCCGCACCCGTTCGCGCCGTCGCCGCCGTCGCGGCTCACGCGGCGAAACCGGTGCCAACGGCGAGCACGATACCGCCGAGAACGATGCCGAAGATACGCGTTCCCGCCGTCGTGACGATCGCGATGATCATGACCGTGATCGCGATGAGGACGATGAGGAGCAGACCGTTACTCGCCGTCGCCGTCGCCGCCGTGGCGGCAAGAACGGCGAGGGCACCGACGACCAGAGTCAGAACAGCGAACAGCCGCTGGTCCGCCGCTCCCGCAAGCAGCAATACATCGACGAGATCACTGATGTGGAGGGCTCCACTCGTCTCGAGGCCAAGAAGCAGCGCCGCCGTGACAACCGCCGTGAGCGCAGCCGCCAGAGCCAGCTCATGGAACAGGACTTCCTCGCACGCCGCGAGAACGTGGACCGCCTGATGGTGGTGCGTGAGAAGGAACACCACACCCAGATTTCCGTGGTGGAAGACAATGTTCTGGTCGAGCATTACGTCTCCGACATTCAGGAAGTACAGACCGTCGGCAACATCTACCTTGGCCGCGTGCAGAACGTGCTGCCCAGCATGGAGGCCGCATTCGTGGATATCGGCCAGGCCCGCAACGGCGTGCTCTACGCCGGCGAGGTCAACTGGGATGCCGCTCGTCTCGAAGGCCAGCCGCGCCGCATCGAGCTGGCGTTCAAGTCCGGCGACCCGGTGCTCGTGCAGGTCACTAAGGACCCGATCGGCCACAAGGGTGCCCGCCTGACCTCTCAGGTCACGCTCGCCGGCCGCTTCCTGGTGCTCGTGCCATCCGGCGGCATGACCGGCGTGAGCCGCAAGCTTTCGGAGCGCGAACGCAGCCGTCTGAAGAACATCGTCTCCAAGATCGCCCCGAAAGACATGGGCGTGATTATCCGTACCGCAGCCGAGGGCGCATCCGAAGACGCCATCGTCAAGGATCTCGAATCACTGGTCCGCCAGTGGGAGCGCATCAACGCCAAGCGCGAGGAATTCTGGCACGGCAAGCGCCCGAAGCTCCTGCAGGGCGAGCCCGACGTGGCCATCCGCGTGGTGCGCGACATCTTCAACGACGACTTCAGCAAGCTCATCGTGGAAGGCGACAAGGTCTACGACCGTATCGAGGAATACCTTGACACCATGGCCCCCGACTTGAAGGACAAGCTGGAGAAGTGGGACCCGGCCGAGCATGAAGGCAAGGACGTGTTCGACAAGTGGTCCATCGACTCCCAGCTGCGTAAGGGCATGGAGCGTCAGGTCTACCTGCCGTCCGGCGGCTCGATTGTCATCGATCGCACCGAAGCCATGACCACCATTGACGTGAACACCGGCCGCTTTATCGGCAAGGGTAAGTCCTTGGAAGAAACGGTGACGCGCTGCAACTTGGAAGCGTCTGAAGAGATCGCCCGCCAGCTGCGCCTGCGCGATATCGGCGGCATGGTGATGATCGACTATGTGGATATGGTCATGCCCGCCAACCGCGATCTGGTGCTGCGCCGCTTGGTCGAATGCTTGGCACGCGACCGCACCAAGCATCAGGTGGCCGAAGTCACCTCGCTTGGTTTGGTGCAGATGACCCGCAAGCGCATCGGCCAGGGTCTGGTCGAGGCGTTCTCCGAGGAATGCCCGACCTGCAAGGGCCGTGGTTTCATCCTGCATGATCAGCCGACCGTTTCGGCCGACTACGACGATCCCTACGCGCTTCGCGGTGGCGACCCGTTCGTCAAAACCAACAAGCACGGTCGCGGCACCGCTCCCGCTCCCGAACCGGCTGGTTCCAGCGCCGACGTCAAAGCCAAACTGGCTCAGATTGCCGCCGCTGCCGTCGCTGCCAACAACACGGCGGAAGAGTAAGCGGAAGAGTAACAGGTGTGTCGTGCTTGACACGCGGGCAAAAATCATTTGATTTAGTCCGCATGGTGGTGTAGATTCGAAACTCGGTGTCTGACCGCAGGCTCGGTGCGTGTTAGGCAAGGTAGCTTTCCAAAACATAAAAGGAACGATAATGTACGCGATTGTGAAGGCCGGTGGCCATCAGGAAAAGGTCGAGGTTGGCGACGTCATCCTCGTGAACCGTCTCGACGCCAAGAAGGGCGATACCGTGGAATTCCCGGTCTCCCTCGTTGTCGATGGTGACAAGGTCACCCTTGCCGCCGCCGATCTGGCCAAGGTGTCCGTCAAGGCTGAGGTTGTGAACGACGAAGCCAAGGGCCCGAAGATTGACATCCAGAAGTACAAGAACAAGACTGGTGTTGCTCGCCGTAAGGGTCATCGCCAGAAGCTGACTATCGTCAAGATCACGGCGATCGCCTGAGTTATAGAAAGGACCATGAATCATGGCACATAAGAAGGGTGCGTCCAGCTCTCGCAACGGTCGCGATTCTAACCCGCAATACCTCGGCGTGAAGAAGTTCGGCGGCGAAGCCGTCGTGGCCGGCAACATCATCGTTCGCCAGCGTGGCACCAACTTCCACCCGGGCCACAACGTCGGCATGGGCAAGGATCACACGCTGTTCGCCCTCACCGATGGCTCCGTGAAGTTCGGTGTGCGTCGCGACCGCAAGGTTGTCGACGTCATCGCCTGAGCGATATAGCGTCAAGCTTTTTTTCAAGCCGCGCCCGTAAGGACGCGGCTTTTTTGTAAGGTAATCAATATGAGTGATTTTGTGGATCGAGTAACCGTCCATGTCAAGGGCGGCGATGGGGGCAACGGTTCGGCCGGCATCCGTCGTGAGAAATACAAGCCGTTGGCCGGCCCAAACGGCGGCAATGGCGGCGACGGCGGTTCTGTGGTGTTCGTGGCCGACCGTAACGCCACCAGCCTGCTCGACTATCGTTTCATGCCGCATCGTGTCGCCGGCAGCGGCACCATGGGTTTGGGCGACAATAAGGACGGCTCTAAGGGCGAGGACCTGATTCTGCCCGTGCCCTGCGGCACCGTCGTCTTTGAGGCGCGCGGCGAGCAAGGCAAAGCCGAGCATCCCGGCGCACAGCTCGCCGACCTGCGCCACGAGGGCGACCGCTGCGTCGTCGCCCAAGGCGGTGCCGGCGGCCTCGGCAACATCGCCCTGGCCAACAAGACCCGCCGCGCCCCCGGCTTCGCCCTGCTCGGCGAACTCGGCGAGGAGCGCGACGTAATTCTGGAACTGAAGTCCATCGCCGACGTGGCGCTGGTCGGTTTCCCCTCGGCCGGAAAGTCGTCCCTGATTGCGGCGATGAGCTCCGCCAAGCCGAAGATCGCCGACTACCCATTCACCACGCTGGTGCCGAATCTCGGCGTCGTCATCGCCGGTGACTCTCGATACACCATCGCCGACGTGCCGGGCCTGATCCCGGGCGCTTCCGAAGGCAAGGGCCTGGGACTGGAGTTCCTGCGCCATATCGAACGTACCGAAATCATCGCCCACGTGATCGATTGCGCCACGCTTGAACCGGACCGCGACCCGATGTCCGACTACCACGCGCTGGAAAACGAGTTGGCGCTCTACGCCGATAAGCTCGAACTGCCGCTGGGCGCCATTCCGATTCCCGAACGCCCGCGCATCGTGATCCTGAACAAGATCGATGTGCCCGAGGCCAAGGAATTGGCCGAGTTCGTGCGTCCGGAGTTCGAGAAACTCGGGCTGAAGGTCTTTGAGATCTCCACTGCCTCTCATGAGGGGCTGAAGGAGCTCAACTTCGCGTTGTCTGCGCTGGTGCATGAGATGCGTGAGGAAGTGGCCAATCGCGAGCAGGCCGAAGAGGAGGCTCGCGTGGTCATCAAGCCATTGGAGACCAAGGGCCGCCGTCCGCGTCGCGCTGACGAGGGTGGCAGTGCGCTTGAGTTCACGGTCGAGCGCCGCGAACTCGGCAATGGCGAAGTGTTCTTCGAGGTGCGTGGCGTCAAGCCGGAGCGCTGGGTCATGCAGACCAACTTCGACAACGACGAGGCCGTGGGCTACCTGGCTGACCGCTTGGCCAAGCTGGGCGTGGAGGACGAGCTGCGCCGCAAGGGTGCTCACCCCGGCGACGAAGTGCGCATCGGTCGCGGTGCCCGCATGGTCGAATTCGATTGGGATCCGACCATCTCCGCTGGTGCCGAAATGCTCGACGGCTCCAACCTCGGTGCCCGAGGCAAGGATCTGCGTCTCGAGGAGCAGGACCCGCGCACGCACCGCCGCTCCAACGCCGAACGTCGTGCCCAATACCACGAGATGATGGACGCCCGTGCCGCCGTGCGCGACGCGATGATGGCCGAACGCAAGGCCGGCCACTGGGCCGACCCGACCGTTGACGACGATCGCCATGACGAAACCAGCCTGTTCGGCCACGGTGAGTCCAGCGAAGATGGTGAAACCGAGGAATAAATGAGCACTCCGAGTCAGGCCGAGGTACGGCGCATGATCGCCGCAGCCGGAACCATTGTCGTGAAAGTCGGCTCCAGCTCGCTGACCCAGCCGAGCGGTCACCTCGACCCGGACAAGCTCGACGCGTTGGCCGCGGCCTTGGCTCAGGTCCGATTGATGGGCGGACGCGTGGTGCTGGTCTCGTCCGGTGCTATCGCCGCCGGTTTCGGGCCTCTGGGCTTTGACTCACGGCCGGTGGACGTGGCCACTCAGCAGGCCACCGCAGCCGTCGGCCAAGGGCTACTGATGGCCCGCTACGAGACTGCGTTCGGTCGATTCGGTATTCGCGTCGGCCAGATTCTGATCACTGCCGAAGACACGATTCGGGCCACCCAGTACCGCAATGTGGAACGCACGCTGGACCGTCTGCTCGACCTCGGCGTGGTGCCGATTATCAACGAAAACGATTCGTTGGCCTCGAACGAGATTCGTTTCGGCGATAACGATCGACTCTCCGCCTTGGTGGCCAATCTGGTGCGGGCCGAAGTCTTGGTGCTATTGACCGACGTGGACGCGCTGTACACTGCACCGCCCTCGCAGCCCGGCTCCCGCCGTGTGGAATATGTGCCCAACGTGATTGATGCGCTGGGCGACATCCAGGTCTCCGGCTCCGGCTCCAAGGTCGGCACCGGCGGCATGGTCACCAAACTCGAGGCCGCACGCGTGGCGGCCGTCTCGGGCATCCCCACGGTACTCACCTGCGCCTCGAACGCGGGCCCTGCGATGATGGGCGATCCGGTGGGCACCGTGTTCGCACCGGTTAAGGCCCGCGGCTCATCACGCCGTTTGTGGATTGGTTTTGCCGCCGACCCGCGCGGCACGATTGTGGTCGATGCGGGTGCCGGCCAGGCGATTCGCGGCGGGCGTGCCTCGCTGCTGGCGGCCGGCGCGCTCGAAGTGCACGGCGATTTTTCCGCCGGCGATCCGGTCTGGATCGATGCCGAAAGCGGCGAACACCTGGCCCGAGGCCTCGCCGGCTTCGATTCCGAAGAAATTCCGCAGATGCTCGGGCGTAACACCGCCCAACTCAAGCGTTTCCTCGGCCCCCAGTACGCCCACCCACTGGTTCATCGCGACAATCTTGTACTCGTGTGACTGATGGAATCTGTCACACGACAGATTCCATCACCATAGTGCGGCTCTGGCGATTTTTCGTGCTGTAGGTTTAACATGGGAGCCATGACTATGGCGCAATGGCAGACTCTTTCCGACCGTATCAACACTGTGGCACCGAGCGCTACGCTCGCCGTCGATTCCAAGGCCAAGGCCATGAAGGCCGCCGGACTTGACGTTATCGGCTTCGGCGCAGGTGAACCGAATTTCCCGACCCCCGCAAACGTGGTCAAGGCTGCGGCAGATGCCTGCCTTGACCCGAAGAACTACAAGTACACGCCTACGCCGGGCCTGCCCGAGCTGCGCGAAGCGATTGCGGCTAAGGTGCTGCGCGATTCCGGCTACGAGGTCAATGCCGATCAGGTCGTGGTGACCAACGGCGGCAAGCAGGCCGTGTATGAATCCTTCCAGATCTTGCTCAACGATGGCGACGAGGTCATCATTCCCGCTCCGTACTGGACCAGCTACCCCGAGGCTGTGAAGCTTGCCGGTGGTGTGCCGGTCGAAGTATTCGCCGGTGCCGACGTGAACTTCGAGCCCTCGCTTGAGGCGCTGGAAGCGGCCCGTACCGAGCATACGAAGGCAATCATCGTCAACTCCCCGAACAACCCGACCGGAGCCGTCTGGAAGCCGGAAACCGTGGAAGCGATCGGTCGTTGGGCCGTCGAGCACCACATTTGGGTTATCTCCGACGAGATCTACGAGCACCTGAACTATGACGATGCGCACACCACCTACATCGGTGCCGCCGTGCCGGAATGCCGCGGGCAGTTGCTGGTGCTGAACGGCGTGGCCAAGACCTATGCGATGCCGGGCTGGCGTGTCGGCTGGATGGTCGCTCCGCTTGAGGTGGCCAAGGCCGCCACCAAGCTGCAGGGGCATATGACCTCCAATGTGGCCAACATCTCCCAGCGTGCTGCTTTGGCTGCTGTGGCCGGCCCGCTGGATGAGGTGCACGAGATGCGTAAGGCCTTCGACGCGCGCCGCCGTGCGATTGTGACCGCCTTGAACGATATCGAGGGCGTCAACTGCCCGACTCCGACCGGCGCGTTCTACGCTTTTGCGGACATCACCGCTTTGCTTGGCAAGCCGCTGGGTCCCAAAGGCACAGTGTCCGATACGTCCGCTGACTTTGCCGCCGCACTGTTGGATGAGGCCCACGTGGCCGCCGTCCCCGGCGAGGCCTTCGGTGCTCCCGGTTACCTGCGTTTCTCCTACGCACTGGCCGACGAAGACCTAGCCGAAGGCATGCGTCGATTCAAGGAATGGGCTAACTGAGAAGAGTCGCGTGCTATGCGCGCGACACGCGATTTGCGATAATCCACCGGAGCCGTTATTATAACGACTTGGCGGTTTCGCCGTGGCGAAGCGTTCTCTACGGAACGCGCGCCGAGGTGGATTTTCACCTAGGGAAGTGGCGCAATTGGTAGCGCAACGGTCTCCAAAACCGTAGGTTGTGGGTTCGAGTCCCGCCTTCCCTGCCAAGTTTCTAATAATCAAGCAGCTGACGCGAGGTACGGAATGGCTAAGACGAGCAAGAGTGAAAAGGCAGTCAAGCCGAATGTCTTCATGCGTATCGGTCTGTTCATCAAGCAGATCATCGACGAGCTTCGCAAGGTCGTGACCCCTACCGCCAAGGAACTGTTCTTCTGGTCTCTGGCCGTATTCATCTTCGTGCTGCTGCTGATGGCCCTCGTGACTGGCATGGACTTCGGTCTAGGCAAGGCCACGCTGTGGGTGTTCGGCTGATCCGCACAACCTAAGGTGAATAACAACGCATGAGTGATGAACTGAATCTCGAGAACCTCGACGCCGTCCCGGCTGAGGAGCCTGTTGTCGAGGCTTTCGAAGCTGCTGCCGATGAGGCAGCTGCCCCGGTCGAACCAGTCGCTGACCTTTCCGCAGAATCTGACGCATCCGTCGACAATGCAGATGTTGAGTCCGACGCTCCGGCGGCGACTGAATCCGCTCCCGTTGCTTCCACTCAGACCGAGACCGTTTCTCTGGATGAGGACGAGGAAGAAGTCAACGAATCCGAGCAGGCCGAGGAGACCGATGCCGGTCAGCAGGCCGTTGACGAATTCTCCAAGTCCCTGCGTTCCCTTGATGGCAAGTGGTACGTGCTGCACACCTACTCCGGCTACGAGAAGCGCGTGAAGGCCAACATCGAGTCCCGCGTCGCCTCCTTCGGCATGGAAGACCAGATCTTCCAGGTCGAGGTGCCGATGGAAGAAGTCGAGAAGCACACCGAAAAGGGCAAGAAGGTCATCACCCGCGTGCGTGTTCCTGGCTACGTGCTGATTCGTATGTGGCCGGATGAGAACGCCCGCCGTATCGTTCGTGAGACCGAAGGCGTGACCGGCTTCGTTGGCCCGACCAAGGATCCGGCGCCGCTCTCCCGCAAGGAAGTCGTGGCGATGATGGCTCCGATGATTGCTTCCGAGGCACTCAAGGCCGCCGGCGACAAGCCCGCCGCCGCCAAGAAGCGCAAGGTCGAAGTCTCCTACGCCGTTGGCGATCAGGTCACCGTCACCGATGGGCCTTTCGCCACCATGGCCGCCGTTGTTTCCGACGTGGAGCCCACCACTCAGAAGCTCACCGTGCTCGTGTCCATCTTCGGCCGTGATACGCCGGTGGAGCTTGGCTTCCACCAGGTTCAGAAGCTAGATTAACCCCCAAACTTTGCAGAGCCCGACCATCGTGGTCGGGCTTTTTGTGTTGTCCGGGTGGATTTGCATAATAGGGGAGCTTGTGTCTGGAGAGGAGACTCGCTAGCACAGCACAGCAATATAAGTTGCGGGAGGAGACCGACCACAGGCCGATTGCCTACAGCATGCACGGATAAATAATGAATCAAGACCGAGCATGATGGCAGACAGCCGAACCTGAGGACGGCGACCATTCGAACCGCGTTATAGAAAGAAGAACCATAATATGGCTCCCAAGAAGAAAGTCTCGGCGCTGATCAAGCTCCAGATCCAGGCTGGCAAGGCCAACCCGGCCCCGCCGCTGGGCCCGGCTCTGGGTTCGCATGGCGTGAACATCATGGACTTCTGCAAGGCATACAATGCCCAGACGCAGGACAAGATGGGTCAGGTCATCCCTGTCGAGATTACCGTTTACGAAGATCGTTCCTTCACCTTCGTGCTCAAGACCCCGCCGGCTGCAGCTCTGCTGAAGAAGGCCGCTGGCGTTGAGAAGGGCACCGAGAACCCGCTGACCCACAAGGTCGGCTCTGTCACCAAGGCGCAGGTTCGCGAAATCGCCGAGATCAAGATGGAAGATCTGTCTGCTCGCGATATCGAGGCCGGCATGAAGATCATCGAGGGCACCGCTCGCTCGATGGGCATCACGGTTACGGATTGATAAGGAGAAGGACAGATGGTAAAGCGTTCCAAGAAGTACCGCGAAGCCGCTGAGCGCGTCGATCGCAACAACCTCTACACCGCCAACGAGGCCATCGCTCTGCTCAAGAGCATGCCCTCCTACAACTTCGACCAGACCGTCGAGGCTGTGTTCCGTCTGAGCGTTGACCCGCGTAAGGCTGACCAGCTCGTGCGCGGTACTGTCAACCTGCCTCACGGCACTGGTAAGACCGCCAAGGTCCTCGTGTTCGCCCGCGGCCCGAAGGCCACCGAGGCTACCGAGGCTGGCGCCGACATCGTCGGTGATGACGACCTGATCGCAAAGGTTCAGGGCGGCTTCCTCGACTTCGACGCCGTGGTTGCTACTCCGGACATGATGGGCAAGGTCGGCCGTCTGGGCCGTGTGCTCGGTCCGCGTGGCCTGATGCCGAACCCCAAGACCGGCACCGTGACCATGGATGTCACCAAGGCTGTCAAGGACATCAAGGGCGGCAAGATCGAGTTCCGTGTCGACAAGAACGGCAACCTGAGCTTCCTCATCGGCAAGATGAGCTTCGATGAGTCCGCTCTGGACGAGAACTTCAAGGCTGTGGCCGACGAAGTCAAGCGTCTGAAGCCGTCCACCGTGAAGGGCCGTTACCTGACCAGGGCAACCATCACCTCCACGATGAACCCGGGCGTTCCGGTTGACCCGAACACCCTGGCCTGAGGCTAGCGAGCTTCAATAGCTACTGAAAGGGACTTCCCGTAAAGGGAAGTCCCTTTTTACATACGCGATGACCGGTTGCGAGAAGGTGAACCTGGATGGTCACGCAATCGAATTCTTGCGACACGCCGGTGAACACATGAATTTGTTACGCAGCGGCAATGCAAAACGGATTATTCTGGTATCAGAACAGCGCAAATAGGCTGTTTGCGACACGCCGGGGGAACCGTGTGATTGCAACGGTTCCTGAGGTTCTTGCGCGC
>OKMX01000046.1_pt1 | contig 77278 bp, 54 predicted proteins | sample 1613551 | NCBI WGS metagenome assembly OKMX01 (sample SAMN04436865, study PRJEB24849) | human gut metagenome | biome: human gut; feature: NICU; material: stool | host: Homo sapiens | place: USA: Saint Louis, MO | collected 2011-10-01 | reverse complement strand
GTCGTCAGCTCGTGTCGTGAGATGTTGGGTTAAGTCCCGCAACGAGCGCAACCCTCGCCCCGTGTTGCCAGCGGATTGTGCCGGGAACTCGCGGGGGACCGCCGGGGTTAACTCGGAGGAAGGTGGGGATGACGTCAGATCATCATGCCCCTTACGTCCAGGGCTTCACGCATGCTACAATGGCCGGTACAACGGGATGCGACGCGGCGACGCGGAGCGGATCCCTGAAAACCGGTCTCAGTTCGGATCGCAGTCTGCAACTCGACTGCGTGAAGGCGGAGTCGCTAGTAATCGCGAATCAGCAACGTCGCGGTGAATGCGTTCCCGGGCCTTGTACACACCGCCCGTCAAGTCATGAAAGTGGGCAGCACCCGAAGCCGGTGGCCTAACCCCTTGTGGGATGGAGCCGTCTAAGGTGAGGCTCGTGATTGGGACTAAGTCGTAACAAGGTAGCCGTACCGGAAGGTGCGGCTGGATCACCTCCTTTCTACGGAGAATTCAGTCGGATGTTCGTCCGACGGTGTGCGCCCCCCGCGTCGCATGGTGCGGCGGTGGCGGGGTTGCTGGTGTGGAAGATGTCGTTGGCTTTGCCCTGCCGGTCGTGCGGTGGGTGCCGGAGTGGTGCGGATGCGCTTTTGGGCTCCCGGATCGCCACCCCAGGCTTTTTTGCCTGGCGCGATTCGGTGCCCGTCGTGCCCGAGGGCCGGCCGTGTGCCGGTGCGGCGGCGTGGCGGTGCGTGGTGGCTTGAGAACTGGATAGTGGACGCGAGCAAAGCAAGGGTTTTTTGGATCCTTGTTTTGCTGTTGATTTCGAATCGAACTCTGTTGTTCGTTTCGATCGTTTTGTGATCATTTTTAGTGTGATGATTTGTCGTCTGGGAATTTGCTGGAGGAATCTTGCGGCGCATGCATGTCGCGTGTGTGTTGCTTGCAAGGGCGTATGGTGGATGCCTTGGCAGACAGGACCGATGAAGGACGTTTGAGGCTGCGATATGCCTCGGGGAGCCGCCGACAGGGCTTTGATCCGAGGATTTCCGAATGGGGGAACCCACCGACCGTCATGGGTCGGTACCGGCTTCGGCCGGGGGGTACGCAGGGAAGTGAAACATCTCAGTACCTGCAGGAAAGGATATTCCGTGAGTAGTGGCGAGCGAAAGCGGATGATGGCCAAACCTTGCGCGTGTGATACCCGTCGGGGGTTGCGCGCGGGGTGTTGCGGGATCGCGTGCGCCGGCTCCGACGGGCCGGCCGGCAGTTGCAGAAAACCATGTGTCAGGGGAACCGGGTTGAATACCGGGCCGCAGAGGGTGAGGGCCCCGTACCTGAACGCGCATGGTCTGCCGATCGCGTCTCCCAAGTAGCACGGGTCCCGTGGAACCCCGTGCGAATCCGCCCAGACCGTTGGGTAAGCCTGAATATTCCTGTCTGACCGATAGCGAACGAGTACCGTGAGGGAAAGGTGAAAAGTACCCCGGGAGGGGAGTGAAACAGTCTCTGAAACCGTGCGCCTACAATCCGTCGGAGCCCTTTTGTGGGGTGACGGCGTGCCTATCGAAAAATGAGTCTGCGAGTCAGTGGCATGTGGCGAGCATAACCCGTGTGGGGTATGCGTAGCGAAGGCGAGTCTTAAAAGGCGTTTAAAGTCGCGTGTCCTGGACCCGAAGCGGGATGATCTAGCCCTGAGCAGGTTGAAGCGCGGGTAAGACCGTGTGGAGGACCGAACCCACCTGGGTTGAAAACCGGGGGGATGACTTGGGGCTAGGGGTGAAAGGCCAATCAAATTCCGTGATAGCTGGTTCTCTCCGAAATGCATTTGGGTGCAGCGTCGGGTCATTACGTCCCGGGGGTAGAGCTACTGGATGCTTGCGGGCCCGTGTCGGGTACCAACAGCAACCAAACTCCGAATACCGGTGACGCGTATCCCGGCAGTGAGTCGGCGGGGGATAAGCTTCGTCGTCGAAAGGGAAACAGCCCAGACCGTCGTCTAAGGTCCCGAAGCGTGTGCTAAGTGGGAAAGGATGTGGAGTCGCATAGACAGCCAGGAGGTTGGCTCAGAAGCAGCCACCCTTGAAAGAGTGCGTAACAGCTCACTGGTCTAGTGGTTCCGCGCCGACAATGTAGCGGGGCTCAAGCACACCACCGAAGACGCGGCAGTATTTTTGTACTGGGTAGGAGAGCGTCCCATGAGGGGCGAAGCGGCCGTGTGAACGCGCCGTGGACTTCATGGGAGTGAGAATGCAGACATGAGTAGCGAGAGACGGGTGAAGATCCCGTCCGCTGGATGACCAAGGGTTCCAGGGCCACGTTCATCGTCCCTGGGTGAGTCGGGTCCTAAGGCGAGGCCGACAGGCGTAGTCGAATGGATGAACGGGTCGATATTCCCGTACCGGCTTTCAGCCGCCAAAACCGAGGCAGTGAGTACTAACCTCCGGCCGCGGGCTTACCTCCACTTCGGTGGTGGGATGCCTTCGGTCGTTGGGACCGTAGCTGCAGTAGGTCAGCGCAGGAGTGACGCAGAAGGGTAGCCGGCCGCGGAGGTGGTCTTCCGTGGTCAAGCACGCAGGGCGTGGGACAGGCAAATCCGTCCCGCATGTGCCCGAGGTGCGATGATGGGGGCCGTTCGGCCCGATATCCGGTGATCCCGGCTGCCGAGAAAAGCTTCGGCGTCAGGCTCAAAGCCGCCCGTACCCCAAACCGACACTGGTGGTCAGGTAGAGAATACCAAAGCGATCGAGCGAATCCTGGTCAAGGAACTCGGCAAATCACTCCCGTTCCTTCGGTTTAAGGGAGACCCCCGATGGTGAACCGCCTCGCGCGGGGAGCTTTTGGGGGTGGCACAGACCAGGGGGTAGCGACTGTTTACCAAAAACACAGGTGCATGCGAAGGCGCAAGCCGCTGTATATGCACTGACGCCTGCCCGGTGCCGGAAGGTTAAGAGGATCCGTCAGCCCTGTGGCGAAGCGGTGAATTCAAGCCCCGGTAAACGGCGGTGGTAACTATAACCATCCTAAGGTAGCGAAATTCCTTGTCGGGTAAGTTCCGACCTGCACGAATGGCGTAACGACTTCCCCACTGTCTCGACCAGGAGCTCGGCGAAATTGCAGTACGAGTAAAGATGCTCGTTAAGCGCAGAAGGACGAAAAGACCCCGGGACCTTTACTATACCTTGGTATTGGCATTCGGTGTGGATTGTGTAGCATAGGCGGGAGGCCGAGAGGCGCGGTCGCCAGATCGCGTGGAGCCGCAAGGTGAAATACCGCTCTGTTCGCATTGGATGTCTAACCTCGAACGGTCATCCTGTTCAGGGACAGTGCCTGGCGGGTAGTTTAACTGGGGCGGTTGCCTCCCAAAGAGTAACGGAGGCGCCCAAAGGTCCGCTCAGCCCGGTTGGCAATCGGGTGGCGAGTGCAAGTGCACAAGCGGGCTTGACTGCGAGGACGACGGTCCGAGCAGGGACGAAAGTCGGGACTAGTGATCCGGTGCCGGTGTACGGACGCGGCATCGCTCAACGGATAAAAGGTACCCCGGGGATAACAGGCTGATCATTCCCAAGAGTCCATATCGACGGGATGGTTTGGCACCTCGATGTCGGCTCGTCGCATCCTGGGGCTGGAGCAGGTCCCAAGGGTTCGGCTGTTCGCCGATTAAAGCGGCACGCGAGCTGGGTTCAGAACGTCGTGAGACAGTTTGGTCTCTATCCTCTGCGCTCGTTGGAATGCTGAGGAGGCCTGCCCATAGTACGAGAGGACCTGGGTGGACGAACCTCTGGTATGCCGGTTGTCACGCCAGTGGCACGGCCGGTTGGCTACGTTCGGGAGGGATAACCGCTGAAAGCATCTAAGCGGGAAGCCTGCTCCAAGATAAGCATTCCGTGCAGCCTCGAGCTGCTGTAGTCCCCATGCAGAACACGTGGTCGATAGGCCGGACGTGGAAGCCCCGCGAGGGGTGGAGCCGACCGGTACTAACGGACGAAAGGCAACACAACAATCCCAACCATCGGTTGGGACCGCATCTTCCTCCTGCAAACGACACCAGACGGCAATGAGCATTGTCTGGCCACAAGACGAAACATCGACATATTCGCGTCCGCTATCCGGTTCCCAGGCCGCCACAGGCCGGCAGACCCCAGCGTCTGGCCGTACAAGAGAAGATTTGCGGCGGCCATGGCCCAGGTGAGACGCCCGGTCCCATTCCGAACCCGGAAGCTAAGGCCTGGCACGGCGATGGTACTGCACCCGACAGGGTGTGGGAGAGTAGCACGCCGCCGCACCACACGTACAGGAAGCCCCTTGGAGCACACGCCCCAAGGGGCTCCCTCGCATACCCGAAACGCTTACGACCCAAACCCACACACCCCCACAAAAACACCGGGGGCTTTTCACACTCATGAGACCCACGTCCGGGACCATTCCCGGCCGGCCCCGCCGCCGGGGCCGAAGAGAGACGGCGCGGCGCGTTCCCATTTCCGCAGGAAATCCGGAAAACAGCACGTCCGTGACCGTGGAATCCCGACGCCCGGGCCTCCCCCCCGGTCCGCCGCGCGGACGGGGCGGGTTCTAGTGATCGTTGCAACACCTGACCGACCGACAGGAGGATCGGATGGGCAGGTGGGCGTTCGAGGGTGTGGAGTACGCGACGCGCCGGGAGATGTGCGCGGCGAGGCGGCGCCGCTACGCCGAGCTGCCGGAGGCGGGCATGAACTTCACGCAGGCCGCCCGCGCCGTGGGCGTGTCCAAACGCACCGGCAAGGCGTGGCGCAACGGCAGGACACGATCGAACGGCAGGAACGAGAAACCGTCGGCGGACTGGTATCGTTCCACCGTGGACATTCCCCAGAAGATCAGTTCGAGGCATCTGGACCAGGACGAGCGCATCAGCATCGCCGACTGGCGGAAGGCCGGCATGGGCGTGCGCGGGATCGCGCGCAGGCTCAATCGTCCCGCGTCGACCGTCAGCCGCGAGCTGGCGCGCAACGCGAATCCCGCGGCCGGCATGCACGAGCCGTACCGGGCCCGGCAGATGAGCGCGGACCGGCTCAGACGACCCAAGCCCGCGAAGATCCATACGGTGCCCGGCCTGCCCGCATGCATTCGCGCAGGATCGCGGGGCGCCTGCGCGCCGATTTCCCGGATAATGATGCTATGCATGTGTGCGCGGAGACGATCCGCCAGGCCGTCTGCGTCCAAGCCAAGGGCGAACTGAAAAAGGACGTCATCAAGACCCTGAGGAGCGGGCGCGCCCAACGCCGGCCGCACGGGCAGACGGACTCGCGCAAGCCCCGTTTCCGCGAACCCATGACCATGATCAGCGAGCGGCCCGCCGAAGCCGGGGACCGGGCAATACCCGGTCATTGGGAAGGCGACCCGATCCGCGGCGCGGCCAGCAAAAGCGCGATCGGCACGCTCGTGGAACGCCCGACACGGTTCACGATCCTGCCGCACCTGCCCGACGGGCACGACGCCGAACACGTCCAGCAGGCCGTCATCCGGAAAATGCAACACCTGCCCAAGCCCCTGAGGAACTCGCCGACCTGGGACCAGGGATCCGAACCCGCCCCGCACCGGCGTGTGACGACCGCATTGGACATGCAGGTCCACTTCTGCGACCCGCACTCGCCCTGGCAGAGAGGCACCAACGAGAACACCAACGGGCTCCTGCGCCAATGCTTCCCCAAGGGCACCGACCTGGGCGCATACCCCGAGGACTACCTCGACGCGGTCGCCGCCGAACCCAACGACCGGCCCCGCAAAACACTCGGCTGCAGGAAACCAAGCGAGAGGATCCTCGAACCGCTCGACGCCGCATAATACGATTACACCATTCCAAGACCGCCATCAAGAGCGGCAAAACACACAGGTGCTGCAACCACCACTAAAATCCGCCGACGGCTCCCCTCCAGAGGGGAGCCAGAAACTGGCTTGGTTATGGGGTCGCTCTACACTGGCTTCTGCTATGCATTACTTCACCCCTAAACGTTGCGCTACGTCGAATAAAATCATGTATCACGATAAGGCGCAGGCTCAGCGTGCCGCTGATCAAAGCCTGATCGAGCGCGGAGTCGAGCTATGGGTGTACCGTTGCGAATTTTGCGGATGCTGGCACCTCACGCATCGCGATCCGCAATCCAGTTACCGACATGTACCGCTGAACCAGCAACTCAAGCCACACAGTCGTAAAAAGGGCTACAAGCCACGTAGACGTTAGCGTTAGAAGCTCCACAGGCCTCGCCAACGCCGTGTCTGAGACAGGTTACGGTCCAAACACGCCAGGTCGTAGGCTGCTAAGCGTTCAGGGCGCTCGGACACACTCCGTCCAACACTTACATCACCTTGGTGTTTTCAAGGTTGCGGATAACCCAATCGTTGAAGCGAATTACCGGCTTGCGCAACATAAGTCCCAACAGCAATGAGGGGACAAGGAACAGTGCCAGTTTGCCCATGGAAACCCAGTATTCCATGCCGAATGAGCCTGCCATGGCCGAATGCATCGCATCCACCGCATAGGGGAACAGTAGCCATTTAGAAACGACCTGGAAGAACGTCGGCAGTGTTTCAATGGGGAATGTGCCGCCGGAACCGGCTACCTGCATAACCAGCAGTACTACGGCAATGGCTTTGCCGATATCACCGAACGACAGGGTCAGCGTATACACAATATTCGAGAACACCAGTGCAGACAACCACCCGACCATCAAGAACTGAATCGGATGCTCACACTGCACGCCGAGATAGAACATATCGCCCAGGCACACCAGCGTACCTTGCAGCAAAGCAAGGAAACCGAAAATCATGTATCGGCCGAAATATTCGTGGTGCAAGCGTAAACCGAACTGCCGCGCATTGCCGGGAGACTCGGCACGCGGCTTCTTCAGCACATCCAACGCGGCGGCCGGTCCGGCAATCCGCCCGGCAATCATGGCCTCGCGAAGCCCCACTTCCGAACCGAGCGGCAGATCATTGCCCAACCCTAAGATACGAGCCTTCTCATGGTCGGAAATCGATACTTTCAACATGGCGACCAGAATGATCGCACCGACCCAAATAGACAGAATCGTGTAGAACGGAGCCATCGCGGAACCATAGTTGGCAACGGGATAGAGCGCAATGCGGTCGACCGCTACGGGTGCCGCCAGCATGGAAGCAATGGCATCGGGCTTCGCAGAAGAAATCATAGACAGGTCGATGGCGCCGCCACTGGTGATAGAGGTGAGTTGGGAAGACAAGTTGTCGAGTTTCTTTGCTGAACGGGTCAAAGCGCTAGCTGCGTCAGTCAAGGCCGACTGGATGTCTGTCAGGCTGTCTGAAACGCCGCCAGAAAGGCCTGAAACGCTGCTGACGGTCGACGCAAGCCCGTCGATTACGGAACTTGCCTGCGTGGCCACTTCGCCCATGGACGAGGTCAGATTGTTCAGTTGCGGTTTCAGCGTGCTCTTGTACGTGTCTGAAGCCTGAGTAATCGATTGTTTGGCGGCGGCGATTTGTGATTTCAGATCTCGACGCGCTGTATCGGCATCGGCAGTACCGTTGGCTATGTGCGTGGCCGCATCGCCTAGCGCGGTGGCGGCTTGCTGCATGCTCTGCTGCGCCTTTGTGGCTTGGTCTGCAGCCGCGTTCAGTTGAGCGGCAACGGTATCTCCACCCATGGGCAGCGAAGCCACTTGTTTGGCGAGATCTCGTAAAGCGGCGGCATACTTTCCAAAGCTGTCGGCCTGAGCCTCCACTTTGGATTGCATATCGGTCAGCTTATTTGATATCTGCGAGGATTGTGAGCCCACATCGGCAAAAGCGGCATCGATCTGCTTGGCAATGGTGTCGTAGGATGAACCGGCCTGCTGCAATGCCGTACCGACGCCATCGGTGGCTCCGGACAATGCCTTGTCGAGGCTGGAGACGCCGTTGCGGGTCTGTTTCAACGCCTTTTTGGTTGTGGCCGCAGCTGAGCCTGTTGACCCCAGCAGCTTATCGGTGGAATCAATGATGCTGTTGGCGGCCCCGAGCAGATTGGCATAGGAATCCATCTGCGACGCAGTGCCGGTCAAACGAGACGACATGGTGGCAATATGACTGGTGGCGTTGTCGACGTACTGCTCCATTTGCGGGCTTTGCGCGTAATCGGCCACGTTGGAAACCAAATCCAGCGCCACGCTCGCCAAGGTCTTCACGAATGTCTGGTCGATGGTCGTGGCCACGGTGGCAGCACCCTGGTCGGTGATATGCGGAGCGATCGGATTGATTTTCTCATTGAGATAGTATTCGAGCTTGGCGTGCTTGATCTTCGGTGAAAACAGCGTCATCATATCGGAGCTGAAGCTCTTTGGAATAATCAGCGCGGCATAGTATTCGCCTGAGTTCACGCCATCGATGGCCCTAGCACGATCCACAAACTGCCAGTCAAGGTCATGATTGGCCCTGAGCGTATTGGTCACGGTTTCGCCGACGTTGATGGTGATCGGCATCAGATCGGACTTATAGCCCTTATCCACGTTCGTCACAGCGACCTTCAAGGCCTTGGTGTTGCCGTACGGGTCCCAGCTGGCGGCGATGTTGTACCAGGCGTACAGTGCCGGCACAATCGCCAATCCCATAGCCACGATTACGGCGATCACATTGCGGGTGGCTTGGCGCACGTCACGTACGAATATTTTCCAGATAAGCTTCATCGTGCGCCTCCCTGCCCAGACTGCCCGGACTGACCGGGTTGCTCAGGCTGCCCGGATTGACCGGACTGCTCGGACTGTGCGGTGTGCGCAGTCGGCTCGGCGGCCTGATCGCCGAACAGTGTGAGTCGTTCAGTGGTTTCGCCGATATCCGGATCGCTGTCCATCGCCGCTTCGTGACGTCCGTGGCCGTGGAAACGCCGCCACACATATCCGTTGAGCATCACATTGCGGAACTCGTCGGCACTCATGGCACTGACGCCAAGCTGCATGGCGTAGGTTTCGCGTGCATATTCAACCACAATGAGATAGGCGTCGATAAGAATAATCGACAGAATCCAAGAGGTCAGCATGGCGATTTTCTCTTGGGTGACGAGCAGCAGCACCAGGAATACGAACGGGAGGACGGTCAGCAATGCCAGGCCGGCAACGATCATCTTTGGGTACCGTGCGAAGAACCGGTGCGCGCGATGAGCGATGATATCGCGCAGTTCCTTGCTGTCAGACACCGTGCGGAATACGGAGTTCAAGCTCACCTGTTCGTTCACCATGCTGTTGTGCTCGGTGATCATCAGGTCAGTATCTCCCAAACGATGGTCGAACAGCGCGTTCAGGTTCATCGCATACCGGCGTACGACAAGTCCCACGAAAAGCGCCGCCGGCAGATACCAGAACAGGTGCAGCATGTCGAGCCAGTAATGGTTCGCGTACAGGCCGGCGATCGGGCCGCGCATCGCGTTGATGCCGTAGGTAAAGGGCAGCCACGGGTGCAGTTCGCGGAAGAAGTTCGGCATCATTTCAATCGGATACAGGCCGGAGGCACCGGGTATCTGCACAATGACCAGAATTACGGCGATGGCTTTGCCGATATGGCGGAACGCCACGGCCAGTGCGTAAATAATGTTGATGTAGACGAACGAACAGAAGATTCCGGCCAAGATGAACAGCAGCGGATGCTCGCATTGGATGCCGAGCACCAGATCGCCGATGGTGGCGATGACGGCTTGCAGGAATCCGATGGTGACCAGCAGCAGCCAGCGGCCAAGATATGCTTGCGTAGCGGTGATACGGCGAATGCCCTTGCGGTCGACCTCAAGCTTGTAGATGGCAATCAGCACGAAACCGCCTACCCACAGTGCCAGATTCGTGTAGAACGGGGTGACTGCGGACCCGTAATTGTCGGTGGCGTACACGACTTTCGTGGTCAGGGTGACGGGATTGCCCATGAATTCGCCGAATCCCTTGTCATCCAGATGCAGCGTATCCCGGATTTTCTGGTAAGCGGCGGAACTATCGAGCGTGGCGATATCGGTGCGTACGGTGGCGACATCGTTGGCCACATGGCGCAGCGAATCCTGCGTGCTGCTGATGGTGGTTTTCGTTTGGTTCAGTGTATTGGCAAGCTGGTCGAACAGCCCGTCGGCCTGATCCAAGGTGCCGGATAACGAAGTCAACGTGCCATCCAGTGTGCCATTCAGGGCGGCGAAACTGTTCAATGATGAGGTGAGCGACGGCATCACGGTGCCGGTCAGCGAGCCGCGCGCGGTATTCAGCGCCGCGATGCCGCCGGTGGTGGTGTTGGTCATGGCTCCGGAAAGATTCGTGGTGGCGTCTTTACCGGAGTTGATGAACTGTGTGGTGTCGGTATGGAAGGTGTTGAGCTGTGTCTGCTGTTTGCTGATCAATGAGTCGAGCGCATCGATTTGTTTCCAGATGTTCTGGCCGACCGGGTCGGTGGTGTCTTTGCCGATGCCGGCTTTGGTCAGCGCGTCTTTCAGATCGCTGATTGACGTTTGGGTGGCATTCAGTGGGGCCGAAAGTGTGTTGGTGATGGTGTCGACGGAGTTCTGCGCGCTGTTGAAGGAGGCGGTGATGCTGCCGGCGGCGTTGTTGACGTGAACGGCCAGTCCGGAGAGTTGTGCTGAACTGGTGTCGAGCGCGCCGACCAGTGTGGTGGAGAAGGCTTGTGACCCGGCCTGTGTTTCCGCCAACAGTGTGCCGGACTGGCGGGAGGCCTTCTGCGCGGCCGCGACGGTCTGCTTGAGTGAGACGGTGGTCTGTTTGGCGTCGGCGAGAATCGTGTCTGATTGGGCCAGCGTGTCCTGTAAGTCGGTGAGTGAATCCTGAACGGTGTTCAGCGTGGACATCACCGTATTGAGATCATCGATCGTATCGTGTTGGACTTTGCCGGTGGTTTGGTCGAGATCGCCTCCCGCTTCGGAAACGGCCGAGGCAACGGTGGTGGCTACCGTGGTGACGAAGGCGGAGTTGATCTGCTCGTCGATGGTGGTGGCACCGGTGTCGGTGATTTTCGGTGCGATCGCGTTCTTCTTCTCGTTGACGTAATACTTGATTTTCGGCTGTTTGGAGGTTCCGGTCACTGATTCGACCAGGCTGGCGCTGAAATCCTTGGGCAACACGATGGCTGCATAGTATTTGCCGGTCTCCACGCCGTGTACGGCCTGTTCCTCATTGTCTACGAAGCGCCAGCCGAGTTCGTCGTTCTGCTTGAGTTTCTTGACGACCTGCCGGCCCGCATCGAGATGGCCGACCAGATCGTTGGTGGTGCCTTGGTCTTCATTGGCTACGGCCACTTGCAGATTGCCGGTGGCTGAATAGGGATCCCAGTTGGCGAGAATGTTGAACCATGCGTACAGCGAGGGCAGTATCGCTACGCCGAGCGTCACCACAACGGCAACGGGATTGCGTAAGATACGTCTGCAATCGCGCAGGAAGACTTGCCAAACCGTCCGCATCCAGTCCCTCTTTTCCGGTTCGTAGTCATTGCGGCCACACGCAGTCTATTCCCACCACTGGTGCGGATACTGCTGGTTTGGCGGGTTTTCTTGCAAAACTGGCCGTTGGTTGTCCGCATAATGGGACTGATATGTGGACGTTTGTTGATGGTGCGACACCGGCGGGGATGGTTGTGCAATTTTGCCGGTATCCGGTGATGAAATGTTGAGGTGTTGGGACTGAGTCGTCGCAGTGCTGAGACTGAGACGACTCAGTGACGAGCCCATCCGAGCCTATCTCGTTGGTCCTGGTCTCACTGATCCAGACGGAAGCCCTGAGCGGCGGCCTTGTCGAGCAGTGTCTGATGGCTGACATCCTGCCGACTGATCGTGGCGACCTGATCGCTGAAGGCGTCCACCGGACGGTCGGCTTGGCGCAGATCGTAGTACCGGTGAACTTCCTCGTCGAAGGCGGACAGCTGGTCGAGTACGCCATCGGCGTCAGCCGGGTAGGTGTTCTCGAAGAACTGCATCGTGTGCGGCATGCGCGGCTTGACGGTCGGGTTCTGATCGGGCTTGCCGATGGCCAGACCCAGCACCGGATACGTGTATTCCGGCAGATTCAGCACGTCGATAAGGCCGGGGATGTTGTTGAGTAGAGAGCCGAGAATCACGCAGCCCAGTCCCAGCGAATAGGCGGCGGTCTCCATGGCGTGCAGGGCCAGCACGGCGTCGTTCTGAGCTTGGGTGAAGCGATAGCTGTACTTGAGGTGGAATTCGTCGGAAGCGGGATCGATACCCTTGCGTTCGGCGATGCGTGCGTTGCGGTGCTCGTCGATGACGAACACGTACAGCAGCGGCGCGGTGGCGATATACGGCTGATGGCCGAATTCGGCGAGCTTGGCTTTGATGGCCGGGTCGGTGATGCGGATGGCGGACCAGTCGTTAAGGAACTGGCTGGACGCGGCATGTTGGGCGACGGTTTCGAGCGTGGCACGGATATCGTCGTCGATGGCCTCGCCCTTGAACTTACGGATGGAGCGGCGGCCCAGAAGAGCCTCGATTGTTGCGTTGGTAACCATGGCTTTATTGTCGCACGGCAGACGCCGGACGCCACGGTGGATTACCTCACAGTGAAATGCCGATATTGTGTGGCGGAACTGTGCTGGACTGATGGTTCCTGCCGATTGGCTGATGGTTCCTTGACGAAATTCCAGCGATGAGCCATCAGTCAACCAACAGAAACCATCATCCAACCTGGGGGTTAGCGGCTGGACTTGCGATGGCGGTGGTCGACGAACGCCTTGGAGCCCCGGTCCGACAGCTGCGAAACCACTGCGCCGAGTGCGGCCGAAACGGCGGCGAATGCCAGGCTCATTGCCAGACCTTGCGACGCGTCTGCCGCCAGTCCCTTGCGCAGATTGCGTTTGCTCGTGCCCTTGTCCCATATCATCTGGAATGCTTTGCCGGCAACCAAGCCTGCCAGCGCTGGGACTGCCGACTTGATGAGCTTGTCGCCCAGAGAATCAGGGTCGTTGAGCCGGTCCTCGCGCAGCCTGTTGACCTTCTCGTCGATGCGGTGCAGGCTGTCGACCGCACGGTCGGCGCTGGAGGGAAAGTCGGTGTTCGTTTCGTCGCTCATGACTCTCAGTCTAATAGCATCTCAATCATCTCGGCGCAAAAGATGGGCGTTAATGGTGGAGTCATGAACGAGCGCAGGCTAGAGTGGAGGCATGAGCGAACAGAACGTGAACGGCACCGTTGCCGTCGAGAACTCTCGTGGCGGCAACGGATTTTTGGTGTTGTTGCGCCACGGCCAGACCGTGTGGAGCGAATCCGGGCAGCATACCGGGCGCACGAACATCCCGTTGACCGCGGTCGGCGAGCAGCAGGCAGCGGATGCCGGAAGGCGCCTGCGCGAAGCTTTCCCCGAAGGATTCAGCCAGGGCTGTGTGTTTTCCAGTCCGCTGAAGCGGGCGTGCCAAACCGCTGAATTGGCTGGTTTTGCGGACCGCGGTGTGTTGGACAGCATCGCTGAATGGGATTACGGCCGAGCCGAGGGGCGTACGCGCCAGCAGGTGAGTGAGGCCAGCGGTTTTGAATGGGATGTGTGGCGTGACGGGCCGCGCTCGCTGACGCCCATGCTGGAGGGCGATTGGGTCGAGACCTTGCCTTCGGGCGAGCAGGTGCCGGTCCATGCCGGGCCTGGCGAGACGCTGGAAGAAGCAGCGGCACGCGCCAAGAGCGCCATCGATGAGATTACGCCGCTGCTGAAAGACGGCCATAATGTGCTGTTGGTGGCTCATGCGCACATCCTGCGCATCCTCACCTCGCAATGGCTGGGCGTGGACCCGCATTTCGCGCGGTTGCTGCGTTTGGATACGGCACACTACTCGGTGCTCAGCGTCTATAAGGGAGATAACGTCATCGAACGGTGGAACGCCTAGCCCCGGTTGCGCTGTGATTACGCTGGCCTGCCCGCTACTGCGGGCGGGCCTTTATTGTTTGTGATGGGAATTGCGGTATGTCGATAAATGATTTGCAAACGATAGCGTCGGCGTGTTGTTTTTGATGGGTATAAGTGGCAATCGATTGCCATGAAAGATATGTTAACGCTCTCATAATTGCGAACGCTTGCATTGCGATAATGAGGCAAAAATGACTGAACTAATGGGATATCTGTTGACAATGGCCTGAAAATGATGATTTATGACGCGCCGATATTGCTATCGTTTGCAAAAAGAAGCAAACCGTTGCACAATAGTGCATGTCGATAGTCGTAAGGGTGCGTGCTAGCGTACCTGTCCTGACCGGGGACGGCCGGGGTCGACGATGAAAGAGAAAGGTTCGATGATGAATCGTACAGTCAAGTCAGCAGTCGCGATGGCGGCTATTGCTGCGATGTCCCTCGGCACTTTGGCGGCCTGCGGAGGCTCGACCTCCGGCGATGACGCCAAGGGCAAGGTCTACTACCTGAACTTCAAGCCGGAAGCGGCTGATCAGTGGGCTGCTCTGGCCAAGGAATACACCAAGGAAAAGGGCGTTGCGGTCAAGGTGCAGACCGCGGCCTCCGGTACCTACGAGCAGACCCTGAAGTCCGAAATCGCCAAAACCGAAGCCCCGACCTTGTTCCAGGTCAACGGCCCGGTCGGCTACCAGAACTGGAAGAGGTACACCGCCGACATGTCCAATACGGATGTGTACAAGGAGCTCACCAACCAGGATGTGGCCCTGAAGGATGGCGACAAGGTGGTCGGCGTGCCGTATGTGATGGAAACCTACGGCCTGATCTACAACAAGGGCATCCTCAACAAGTACTTCGCGCTGGATGGCGCCAAGGCCACGTCCATGGACGAAATCGACAACTTCGACACCCTGAAGGCCGTGGCTGACGACATACAGGCCCGCAAGGACGAGCTCGGCATCAAGGGCGCGTTCACCTCCGCCGGCTTCGACTCCAGCTCCGACTGGCGCTTCAAGACCCACCTGGCCAATCTGCCGCTTTACTACGAGTTCAAGGATGACAACGTCACCGAGCAGCCGGCCAAGATCAAGGGCACCTACCTGCCGAACTACAAGAAGATCTTCGACCTGTACATCACCGACTCCACCACCGAACCCACCCAGCTGAGCGCCAAGACCGGAGATGATGCGAACTCCGAGTTCGCGCTCGGCGAGGCCGCCTTCTACCAGAACGGCACCTGGGCCTGGACCGACCTGCAGAAGGCCGGCATGACCGCCGATCAGGTAGACATGATGCCGATCTACATCGGCGTCAAGGGCGAGGAGAAGCAGGGTCTGACCACCGGTTCCGAGAACTACTGGTGCATCAATGACAAGGCCTCCGACGCCGACAAGAAGGCCACCGAGGACTTCCTGTCTTGGGTGATCACCTCTGATGCCGGCAAGAAGGCCCTCTCTCAGGACATGGGCTTCACCACCCCGTTCAAGACCTTCGATGACGTCAAAAGCGACAACCCGCTGACCGAGGCCGCCGTAGAAGACCAGGAGTCCGGGAAGACCCAGGTTTCTTGGAACTTCACCATGATGCCGTCCGAGGAATGGAAGAACAAGGTCGGCCAGGCGCTGCTCGAGTACGCGCAGGGCACCGGCAAGTGGGATGCCGTCAAGACCGCCTTCGTGGACGGTTGGGCTTCCGAATACGAGGCCTCGCACTGAGTCTCATAGAGTCCCTTGGCCGATAAGTAACAATCCGCGGCGCCCCTGCCATTTCCTTCTCCAGGGGCGCCGCTTTGTATTGCTGAGTCTCGCACAAAATCGTCCGCCACAGAAAAAGTGTGAGGCACGCACCCGCTCAATCGCACACTGTGAGTCCATGAATCGGCGATTTTTCGCCATTCTTCACAATGTGCGATTGAGCGTTATTGTGCGGTTGCCTCACACTTTTTCTATGGTGGCGTTTTGTTGTGTGAGCCTACTTAACGCGGGAGGTGGAGGAGCGGACCTTCAGCTGGGCCGGGAACACGATGTAGGGTTGCTCAATCGGCTTTTCGTCAATGAGATCGAGCGTCATGCGGGCTGCCACGCGGGCCATTTCCACCGGATCCTGGCGGATGGTGGTCAGGCCGATATCGCCGGTGTAGAAACTATCGTCGTAGCCGATCAACGAGACGTCGCCGGGCACGGAGAATCCATTGCGCTCCAGCTGGAACATAAGCGGCAAAGCAATGCCATCCTCCTGGCATGCGATGGCGGTGGGCATCTCGTCTTGGCTCATGAGCTGGTTGACCACGTCGCTGATTTCATAACGTCCATCGTCATCGACCTTGCAGACGATAACCTGCGGCTCGATGCCTTCCCTGCGGCAGCAGGCGGTGAATGAGTCGAATCGGCTTTGCACGGAGAAGCTCAGCGACACCTCGCGATTGGTGCTGATGTAGGTGATGCGGCGATGTCCGAGATTGATAAGATGGCGGGCGGCCAGCGTGGAGCCCTGCACATCGTCGATATTGACGGCGGCGGTAAAGCCGCGGGCTTCGGGCTCGACTGAATTGATGCCGACGATCGGCACGCCGACCGAAGCCAGTTGCGCGATTTCGTTGTTGTCGATATCGAAAGACGCCACAATCACGGCATCGGCGTTACGGCGTACCGGCAACATCTCGAAGAATTCCTTGCGCTCCTCGATGCTGGAAATCTGGAATACCGAAATATCGTAGCCCTGCGTGTGCAGCACCTCGTTGAGCCCCTCGATGACCGAGGCGGTGAACCACAGGCGGATATGGCCGCTCATCAGTACTGCGATGCGCAGGGAGCGGCCGGATTTCAGGGCCGCAGCCGAGCGGGAGAGTGAGAAATTGAGTTTGTCGGCGATGGCGAGCACGCGCTCGCGGGTCTTGGCCGACACCAGATCCGGTCTGGTGAAGGAACGTGAGACGGTGGAGATGGAGACGCCGGCCTCGCGGGCGACATCCTGAGTGCTCGTAGCCATTGCAGCCCCCTTGCGTTGAATGGAAAATCGCAATACACATGCACAACTGACTCCAATGTACATGCTGATTGATTGATTGGCGGCGATGACAACGATTGTATTACAAACGTTTGCAAAGTGTCTATGACGGCGTTAGATTGGCTTTATATAGCCATTATCTTAGTTGAAAGAGGATTGCTGGAGTCGGAGTATGCTCGAGCTTGAAACGCTGAAAATGACAACGTTTGACATATAATGATTCGACGTTTACTGTGAACATAGGCTTGAACGAGAACAGGCCGTGCATGCGGTTCTCGATCGGCAGGCTCGCATTGAGTTGAACTCCGCAGCCGGCGCACGATGCAGTGTCGCAACGCAGCGGACTCAAGGAGGAGGAAAAGTCATGATCAGCATGGCTGGCAAGGCGATACGCAGATGGTGGGCGCTGTTCGCGCTCCCCACATTCGCCGCATTCATCATCGGGTTCTTGGTGCCTTTCATCATGGGCGTCTACTTAAGCTTCTGCGAATTCACCACCGTTACCGACGGTGAATGGATGGGGCTTAAGAACTATGGCAAAGCGCTGAAGGACAAGGAATTTCTGCACGCGCTCGGCTTCTCCACCGCGTTCACCATCGTGACCACCATCGTGATCAACGTGATCGCCTTCACCATCGCTTACATGCTGACCAAGGCGATTAAGGGCTCCACGCTGTTCCGCTCGGTATTCTTCATGCCGAACCTTATCGGCGGCATCATCCTGGGCTACATCTGGCTGCTGCTCCTGAACGGCGTGCTGGCCCACTGGGGACGCGCCCTGACCTATAAGGCGTCCTACGGGTTCTGGGGCTTGGTCATCCTGGTGTGCTGGCAGCAGATCGGCTACATGATGATCATCTACATCGCCGGCCTGCAGGCCCTGCCCACCGACGTGCTGGAGGCTGCGGCCGTGGACGGCGCCAACGGACGGCAGACCATGTTCCGCATCATCATCCCGCTGATGATGCCGTCCATCACCGTGTGCTCCTTCCTGACCGTGACCAACGGTTTCAAGCTCTACGATCAGAACCTCGCATTGACCAACGGTGCGCCGAGCAACATGTCTGAAGGTCTGGCGCTGAACATCACCCGCACCTTCTACGGCCGTATGGGTTGGGAAGGCGTCGGCCAGGCGAAGGCCGTGCTGTTCTTCATCCTGGTTGCGGTCATCGCCCTGATTCAGAACAAGCTCACCACGAGCAAGGAGGTGGCAGCCTGATGAACGAGAACAAGCCTGTGAAGCATGGCGCATTGTGGACCGTGCTGTTTGCCGTCGTCTCCCTGTTCTGGATTTTCCCGATCGTCCTGGTGCTGATCAACTCCTTCAAGCAGAAGGCGTACATCTCCAAGAACGCCTTCTCCCTGCCGACCGGCAAAGCGTTTGTAGGACTTGAGAACTATGTGCGCGGCATCGAGACCACGCAGTTCTTCGCTTCCTTCGGCTGGACGCTGCTTATCACTGTCGGCTCGGTGGTGCTGATTCTGTTGTGCACCTCAATGTGCGCATGGTGGATCGTGCGCGTGAACAACTGGGCTGCGAAGCTGCTCTACACCCTGTTCCTGTTCAACATGATCGTGCCGTTCCAGATGGTGATGTTCACCCTTTCCAAGATCGCCGACATGCTGAAGCTCAATACTCCGTGGGGCCTGTGCATCGTGTACCTCGGCTTCGGTGCCGGCCTGGCCGTGTTCATCTTCACCGGCGTGATCAAAGGCATCCCGCAGGAACTTGAGGAATCCGCCATGATCGATGGCGCGTCCGTACCACGCATCTTCTTCCAGATCGTAGTGCCGATTATGAAGCCGTCGATCGTCTCGGTGGCCATCCTCGAAGCCATGTGGATCTGGAACGACTACCTGCTGCCGTACCTGACGCTCGACCTCGGCAAGTACAAGACCATCTCGGTCGCCGTGCAATACCTCAAGGGCGGCTACGGTTCCGTAGATATGGGCGCCATGATGGCCTGCCTGGTGCTGGCAATCATCCCCATCATCGTCTTCTACTTGGTATGCCAGAAGTATATAGTCTCTGGTGTCATGGCGGGCGCGGTCAAGGGCTGAGCCCGACAATCTGGCTCCCCTCCCTGAGGGGAGCCAAAAGCTGTACAAGGAGTAGTTGATGAACTGGCTGGCACCGGACTCGAAATTCATGCGCGCGTGGAGCAATCTTGTTGACGGCGTATGGATCAACATTCTGATGCTGGTCACTTCGATTCCGATCATCACCATCGGTGCGGCCCTGACTGCCGGCCATGATGCTTGCCGCCGCTCCATCGAGGGCGAGGGCAAAGGCGTAACCGCCAACTACTTCAAGTCATTCAAAACCAACTTCATCAAAGCCACGCTGCTGTGGCTGCCGTTCTTGGTGGCGCTGATTGCACTGGTCTGGTCATGGATCGTCCTGCAGATCACGCCGCTGCTCATCATCAAATTCGCGCTGACCATCCTCTGGCTTATCGGTTTCGAATGGGTGTTCGCGCTTCAGGCACGCTTCGAGAACACCGTGGCCGGCACCTTGAAGAACGCCTTCATCTTCGGCATCTCCCACATCGCGATGACCGTGGCCCTGGTCATCGTGGATGCCGTGTTCGTGGCGCTGCTGGTGGCCAGCTGGTTCCACATGCCCGGTGGACTGTTCCTGCTGGTGATCCTTGGTTACGGCACCATGCTGATGCTCCATATCCCCGTCACCGAGCGCGTCTTCAAGCCATATCTCGCCGATCCTGCGGATTCTCCCGAGAGCATGCAACGCTAAGCAGCTATCAGACAGTCAACGACACTGGGGCGCTGGCCTACGCAATACTGGGCGGTATCCCGCGTTACCTAGAGGAATTTGACCCATAAATTCCATTTGCGGATAGCTCTCACTGAGTACTCCTCAGTGAGAGCTATCCGCAAATGAGACTCTACTTCTTCGCCTGAGTGAGCTGGTAGGCCGCAAAGAGAATGGCGAGCCAGATCACGCCGGCGATAACGGCGACGCGGTAGCTGGCGGAGAAGCACATGAGCACCACCACCAGTGCCAAGAACGCCAACACCACCCACGGGGTCACCTTAGCGAACGGCAGCTTGAAGTGAATCGCGTCGAGCGCTTCCTTGCCGGACTTGCCGGCCAGCTCGGAATCCTCGGGAGCGCCGCCCGCGGCGACCACCTTACGGAACTTCATTTCGGTGAACATGATCATCGTCCAGTTGATGATGCCGGCGATGGTGGCAATCGACATCAGATAGTTGAACGCGAACTCAGGCCACACGAACACCACGACCACGGCGATGGCGGTGATCACGGCGGACGTCAGCACGCCGGCCACCGGCACGCCCTTAGCATTGAGCTTGCCCAGATACGCGGGCGCATTGCCTTGCTTGGCCAGCGAATACAGCATGCGAGAGTTGGCGTACAGGCCGGAGTTGTAGACGCTCATCACAGCGGTCAGGCACACGAAGTTGAGGATGCCGGCGGCCGCGTGGATGCCCACGGAATCGAAGATTTGCACGAACGGGCTGGGAACATCGTCTCCGCCGATGGTGTTCCACGGTATTACGGCCATGATTACGCCGAGCGCGCCAATGTAGAACACGAGAATTCGCCAGATAATGTCATTGGTGGCGCGGGGAATCGTACGACGAGGGTCCTCGGTTTCGCCGGCGGTGATGCCGATGAGCTCGGTGCCGCCGAAGCTGAACATCACCACGACAAGCGCCATCAACAGGCCGGTCCAGGTGCCGTCCTTAGTCTGCTCCATGAGACCGTTCGGGAAGAAGCCCCCTTCCAAGGTGAACCAGTTGGCAAAGCTCGCTTTGATGCCGGATGTGGTGGGCAGAGCGAAGATGATGACGGCCAGGCCGCCGATAATCATGGCGATCACGGCCACAATCTTGATAATGGCGAACCAGAACTCGAACTCACCGAACTTGGAGACGCCCAGCAGGTTGGCGGCGCAGATAATCACCAAGAACACGGCCGCCGACACCCATGTCGGAATCGCCGGGAACCAGTAGTTCACAAACGAACCCACCACTGACAGCTCCACCATCGAGACGAGGATGTAGTTGAACCAGTAGTTCCAACCGGAGATGAAGCCGGCGCGCTTGGACCAGTAGCGAGTGGCGTAGTAGCTGAACGCGCCCGCCTTCGGATCCTCAACGGACATTTCGCTCAGCGCGCGCACGATCATGAAGATTGCGAAGCCGCCGACCAAGTAGGCGAGCAGAATCGAGGGGCCGGCCAGCGCGATGGATTCGCTGGAACCATAGAACAGGCCGGTTCCGATGGCGCCGCCCAATGCAATCAGCTGGATATGACGGTTCTTCAGTGACTTGCGCAGCGTGGCCGGCGCCGGCACATCGTCGGTTTCGCGCGGCTTCTTAGGCGCATCAGTAGTACTCATTGTGCCCTTCTCTCACATTTCTTGGGTTTTGGCGCACGCGGGGCTTGCCGCGATGCGCAACGTTCGTTATTCTACGCCGCCGTATCGTCTCAGAAATGGTCAATCGTCTATTTGTGCGCTATTGCAAGCGCGGGCGTGGGCGCGGCCGGTGAGCAGGCGAAGCTATAGCGAGCGATGCTTATGGAACCGCACGCTTCACTGAGTTCACTGAATTCACTGAATTCACTGTGCTCACTGCGTGGCAGGCATACACATGGTGAAGATGGTGTGAGACACCGATTCGGGAGAGGCCGCGAGATCGGTGGCGAGCCAATATTGCAAAAGCCCAATGCTGCCGGACGCGGCGAATCGCATACGCATCTGCGCCTCGGCTGGGTAACCCGCCGAAGATTGCAACTGTTCGCCTACACCGCGCTGGCTGTAAATCAATCCCAGCAGCTGCTGCTGGAAGCCGATATCCGCTTTCGGGCTCATCAATACCTGCAGATGCTTGCGATTGTCGGCAATGTACTGGCAGATGCGCTCAATAACATGCTCGATGCCGGCAGAATCTGGCTGGGCGAGTAGCTGTTCGAGTGCGGTGGTGACCCAGGCCATGGTTTCGTCTTCAATGTCGTGCAGCAGTTCCTCGATGCTCGCATAATGCGCGTAAAACGTGGAACGATTCACATCGGCCCGCTCGCACAACGCTTTAACGGTGAGGGAGCCGAGCGGCTGATCGCGCAGCAACTCGATAAGCGCGTCCTGCATGGCACGTCTCGTGTAGCGGGTGCGGCGGCTTTCCGTCAATTCCTTGGCCATGGCCTTCTCTCCAAATTCCGACAACCCACAATCCAACTGTTGGTTGCAGAACCGACACGGTGTTGTTTTACTTGAGTATAGCAGGAAGTTTTGGCGGGGCCTATGGGGCTAGGTGGCTGCCACGAGCGCGTTGGAGGTGTGCGATGGCGTATATCGAATTCGACCATGTGGTCAAGGAATATCCTTCTGGTAGCAGTGTGATTCGCGCGCTCGACGAGGCCAGCTTTACCGCCTACCAAGGCGAATTAAGCGTGATTCTGGGACAGTCCGGTGCCGGCAAAACCACGGCATTGAACATTCTGGGCGGCATGGATACCGCCACAACCGGCCGCGTAGTGGTCGGCGGGCGCGATATTACGGGCCTGCAGAAAAAGGAACTGGTGACCTACCGGCGCAACGACATCGGCTTCGTTTTCCAGTTCTACAATCTTGTGCCGAACCTTACCGCGCTGGAAAACGTGGAGCTTGCCTCGCAAATCTGCCCTGACCATTTCGATCCAGAGGAAACGCTGCACAAAGTCGGACTGGGGGAGAGGATGGGCAACTTCCCTGCGCAACTGTCCGGAGGCGAACAACAGCGTGTATCCATCGCCCGCGCGATCGCTAAAAAGCCGAAGCTGCTGTTGTGTGACGAGCCGACCGGTGCGCTCGATTACGAGACCGGTAAGGAAGTACTGCAGCTGCTGCAGGATATTTGCCAAACGCAAGGCATGACCGTGATGATCATCACGCATAATTCCGCGCTTGCACCGATGGCTCATAAAGTGATTCGCTTCCGCTCCGGCAAGGTGGCCAGCGAGGAGGTCAACGCAACGCCGCAGCCCATCGCCGATATCGAATGGTAGGTGATTGGCGATGCTCGCTGCAAGACACTCTGTGAAACGCCCTGTGAAACAACTTGTGAAACATTCTGTGAAACGGCGGAACCTCGACGATAGCGGCGGTCGAGGAGCGGGCGTTTCTGCGGTATTTGCCAGAGATACGTTGCGTTGCTGGCTGCGCAGCTGGAAGAGGTTCGTCTCGATCGCCGTCATTACGCTGCTTGGCGTGGCCGTGCTGACCGGCATCTACGCCGGATGCCGCGATGCTTTTCTGGCGGCCGGTCGTTTTTACGATCAGCAGGGACTGCATGACCTGCAGGTGCTATCCACATACGGCCTGACCGATGATGATGCAGCGGCACTGCGCCGAATCGACGGTGTGCAAACCGTGCAGCCCGAACGTTCTCAGACGGTGACCACATTGGTGGACGGCACCAAGAAAACCGTGACCATGCAGGAAATCGGTACCGAGGGGCTTGATCAGCCGTACCTGCAACAAGGCAAACTGCCGAACAAGGCCGGCGAAGTGGCGGTTACGCAGCAATTCCTGAACGATAGCGGACTCAAGATTGGCGGCACCATTACTGTGACGCCACAAGACGCCTCTTCATCCGTCATATCGGTAGCGGCCACGGAGACTGACGATGCCAATGATGATTCCAATGACGATTCCAATAATGCCGATACGGTAGGTGTCGCCGCCAATGCCTCGGCATCCGATGCGAAGTCCGACGCCAATACGGACGCCGCCGAGCAATCCCCGCAGTTCCCCACGAAACTCACCATCACCGGTGTCGTGCTCGACCCGCGCGACCTCAGCAATCCAGACGGTTATTCGGGCATGACCTCCTTCCGGTCCACCTCATCCGAGGACTATACGTTCTTTGCACCCAGCGACGGCGTGACCGGCAATATATACACTGCGATATCGATTGCCGTCACCGGTGCGTCCGATTTTGACACGTTTTCCGATGCCTATGATGAAGCCGTCAAAACCGTGGCCGACCGTATCGAACATCAGATACAGACCACACGCCAGAAAGCCCGTCGTCAACAGATCGTCTCCAGCACGCAGCGCAAACTGGACGATGCCAAAGACGAGGCCAACGAGCAGCTGGACGAAGCCCAGAAGCAGATCGACGACAACTGGGCCGAGCTGGAAGCCAACGAAACGACATTGCAAGATAGCCGTACCGAATTGGAGAACAACAGGACAACCATTACCGATGGCGAACGGCAGCTCGCCGATGGACGTGCGCAGATTGCATCGGCCCGTCAACAGATCGCGCAAGGTCGCCAGCAGATAGCCGAAGCGCGCACCCAGCTCGAATCAGGCAAAACGCAGCTCACCTCGGCTCGCAAACAGCTCGATGCGGCGCAAACGGAACTGACCGCCAATCGCACGAAAATCGAACAGGGCATTACCCAAATCGACCAAGGCGTGGCGCAAATTGATCAGATGCTGCCCCTGATTCAACAGGCCAACAATCTACTGGCGCAACTTGACCCGAATATCGACTTCAACTCACCCACATGGCAGGCCATCAAGCAACTGCTCGCGCGCCTTGACATTACCGTGCCTGAAGTGCCGTCAATCAGCGATCTGCGGCAACAGCTGGCCGCCAAGCAAACGGAACTGCAAACGCAGCGAGACAGTCTGGCCCAGCAGAAAGCCGATTTGCAGCGCACATTAAACGAAACCATTGCCCCCGCACAATCCACCTTGGACCAGCAGAACGCGCAACTGACCGCCAAGGAACAGGAAGCGGCTGCAGGAGAGGCACAGCTCAATACCAAATCCGCGGAACTCGAAGCGAATGCCGCAACCCTCGAAACCCAGTCGGCGCAACTTGAAGCGCAGGCCGCCCAACTGGCCAGCGGCAAGCAGCAGCTTGAAGAAGGCGAGCGGCAGCTGAAAGAAGGCGAACAACAGCTCGCGGACGGCAAGGCGAAACTGGATGATGCGCAGTCTGCACTCGATGCGAAGCGAAGCGAAGCGGAAAGCGAATTCGCCAAGCAGCAACGGCGCATCGACGATGTGGCCAACGCACGTTGGTATGTGCAGACGCGCGCTTCGATCGACGGATTCAGCGCGCTCAAATCAGATGTCAGTTCCATCGAATCCATCGGCCGCGCATTCCCGATTGTGTTCCTGCTGGTCGCCGTGCTCATGAGCCTGACCACCATGACCCGCATGGTCGAGGAAGATCGCGGACTTATCGGCACCTACCTTGGACTCGGCTATGGCGGACTCGCCGTGTCCAGCCGGTATCTGCTGTTCGCGTTGCTCGCCTGCTTGGTCGGCGGCGGCATCGGTCTGCTGGTCGGATTCCTCGGCATCCCGGCATTCCTGCTGGTGGTGATTGAGGGACTGTATATATTGCCCGGTGTGCGGCTTGAATACGACTGGCTGTACGGCTCGGCCGGCATCGTGCTGTTCGTGGTCGGTGTGGGCGTGGTCACCGCGCTCGCCTGCCGCGAGGAGATACGGCACACGCCCGCCGCGCTGATGCGGCCGAAGGCGCCGAAGGCGGGCGCTCGCATATTGTTGGAGCGGATTCGCCCGGTATGGAGCCGGCTGAACTTCCTCGGCAAAGTCACTGCGCGCAATATCTTCCGATTCAAGTCGCGTTTGATTATGACCGTGGGCGGCGTGGCTGGTTGCACAGCGCTGATTATCTGCGGATTTGCGATTAACGACACCGTCGACACGACTGGCGTCAAGCAATATGGGCAGATCTACCAGTATGACTTGATGGTGGTGGCCAATGACGATGACGCCGCCGCGATGCGCAAGCAGGTGGCAAAAGATGGCCAGGCCACCGAAACGCTGAATCTGCGCGTGGATAGCGGCGAGATGAGCAATGCGGCGCAGGAAAGCGAAACCGTGCAGCTGATGACCGTGCCCAACGATTCGCTGAATATCTTGAACGATATGGTCACGTTGGAACAAACCGGCGATGATGAATGGTTCGGACTGCCCAATATCTTCGGCAAAGCGGGTGGCGGCACTGTAGCGCTGGACGATAGTGGCGTGATTGTGTCGCAGTCCGCCGCCAACTCGCTGAATATTCATGCCGGCGACACCGTCACGCTGGGCAATGGCGGCAGCAGCCGGGCCAAGGTGCAGGTCGCGGCCGTGACGCGCAATCTTATTGGCTCTGATGTGTACATCAGTGAGCGACTGTACGACCAGAAGTTTGCGGCCGACGGTGTGACGTCTTCGGCTTCGGGAGATGGCACTGCCTCGACCTTGACGTGGAACGCGATGCTCGCCAAGCTGAAAGGTTCCGAGACCGAACAGGCCGAATATGCGGATCGGTTGGGCGAGGAATCGTCGGTGCTCAAGGCCGTGAGCTGTGCGCATCTGGCCGCCACGTTTAAGTTCGATTTGATGGGTGCCGTGGTGGCGCTGATTGTGGGGCTCGCCGGCGGCCTGGCGCTGGTGGTGCTGTTTACGTTGGCCAATACGAACGTGTCCGAACGCATCCGCGAGATGGCCACACTGAAGGTGCTGGGCTTCTATGACCGCGAGGTGCACAACTACGTGAACCGCGAGATGATGATATTGACCGGTATGGGTGTGGTGGTTGGTCTGCCGCTTGGCAGGTGGATAGGCGGATTACTGACTGCTGCGTTGAATATGCCGTCGCTGTATTTCGAAGTGGAAGTGCGCTGGTACAGCTATGCGATTGCCGTGGTGGCGACGCTGGCGTTCGCGCTGCTGGTGCAGCTGTTCACCAACCCAGTGCTCGATCGCGTAGACCCGGTCAGCTCGCTCAAGTCCGTGGAATAGAGGTAGAAGTTCAATTTGGTGTTGGTGGATTGAACTTTTTGGCGGAATATTTACAGTATCATCGCATGTATTCTTGAGCTGAGCGGTTTTCGTGACATATTTCGGTGATACAGTCTGAACTTGTTTTGAACGAGTATCGCGTCTGGTGCGTAACAATCGGGCGGCAGAGAAGAGAAATGAAATCAGTATGGCCGATACGAATGTGAATGGTGGTACACAGCAGGCTACGGGCAAACTTAGGTCTGTCGAAAGCCTGGACCAGACCAACGAGATGGAGCGTGGCCTGAGCAACCGCCACGTACAGTTCATCGCCATTGGCGGCACCATCGGCACCGGCCTGTTCCTGGGCTCGGGCAAGTCGATCTCGCTAACCGGCCCCTCGATCATTTTCGTGTACATTCTGGTCGGTGTCATCATGTTCTTCCTGATGCGCGCCATCGGCGAAATGATGTACCGTGACCCCAGCCAGCACACCTTCATCAACTTCGTCACCCGCTACCTGGGCAACGGATGGGGGCACTTCGCCGGCTGGACGTACTGGGCCGCGCTCGTGCTGCTCGGCATGACTGAGATCACGGCCGTCTCCACATACTTCATCACCTTCTTCGACACGTTCGGCATCGACCTGACCCATTGGAAATGGCTGATCGAACTGTGCTTCCTCGTGGTGCTGGTCTCCATCAACCTGATTGCCGTCAAGGTGTTCGGCGAGGTGGAATTCTGGTTCTCGATGATTAAGATCACGCTGATTTGCGCGATGATCGCCACCGCCGTGGCCATGATCGTGATCGGCTACCATTACCCAGCCGTGCAGATTCATGGCGTGGACCACGTGAGCCCGGCCGGCCACGCCGGATTCGACAACCTGTTCGCCAACTTCTCGTTCGCGCCGAACGGCTGGATGGCCTTCCTCATGAGCTTCCAGATGGTGTTCTTCGCCTACGAAATGATTGAATTCGTGGGCGTCACCGTCTCCGAGACCAAGAACCCGCGCAAGGTGCTGCCCAAGGCCATCAACGAGATTATCGTGCGCGTGCTCATCTTCTATGTGGGCGCACTGGCGGCCATCATGTGCATTGTGCCGTGGACCTCGTTCAAGCCGAACAAGGACGGCTCCTTCGCCTCCCCGTTCATTATGGTGTTCCAGTACGCCGGGCTGAATTGGGCGTCTGCGCTGGTGTTTTTCGTGGTGATTACCGCCGCATCTTCCGCGCTGAACTCGCTGCTGTACTCGGCTGGCCGCCACCTGTACCAGCTGGCCGAGGAGTCGCCGAGCCCGACGCTCAACAAAATCGGTCAGGTGTCCGACCGCAAGGTGCCGGCTCGTGCGATTCTGGTGTCCGCGGTGCTGATTCTGCTTTCGCCGATTGTCAACGCTATCCCCGGCGTGTCCGGAGCGTTCGTGCTGTTCTCGTCCGCCAGCTCCGCAGTGTTCCTGTTTATCTACATTCTGACGCTGGTGGCACACCGCAAGTACCGTCGCTCCGCTGATTTCATTCCGGACGGTTTCGTCATGCCCGCTTGGAAGGTGCTCAATACGGTGGCAATCGTGTTCTTCGTGTTCATCTACCTGACGTTGTTCCTTGCGGACGATACGCGCAATTCCGCGATTGCCGGCCTGGTGTGGCTTGTGGGCTTCGGTGGATTCTCGATGCTGCGCGAACGCTACCGTAGCCGCGATTTGAAGGCCTCGCTGGAACACAAGGAGTGATTGAACGGGCTGATTGGCTGGCGGCTATTAGTTGGTGGCTGGTGGCTGGTGGCTGTTGGCGGCTGGCTGGCTAGCGGCCGATAGTCAATGACTGGGCTGATCGTCAGCCAATCGGCTGCCTATAGGTCTCATTGATACATTCGGTCATCCAATTAGTACATTTGCGCGGACAATTAGTACATTCGATCATCAAATTAGTACATTAGTGCGCAAGTATTAGTACAATTAGCCGCCTGATTAGTACATTAGGACATAAAACAATGTCCTAATTAGATGCTAAAATACGATAAGTGCCATGTCCTAATGTATGAATTATCGCTATGAAGGGCGGAATGCGATGACGCAGGATGAACTTATGCAAGTGCTGCAGGCCGGTGAATCATCCATGGTCGAGTTCAAGCGCTGCAGTGAATTGCCTCATGCGGATACTTTTGAGACTGTATGTTCATTCGCCAATCGTTCTGGTGGCAGCATTTATCTTGGCGTTGACGATGACGGTCAAGTGCTCGGCGTCGATTCTAAGCGCGTTAGTGAGGTAGAGCGCAACGTTGTCAACGTAGTGTCTAATCGTAAAATGTTCGAACCGGCTCCAATGGTGGAAACGGAACATATCGAGTACGACGAACGGATTGTTGTTCGTATTTGGGTAGCTCCGAGTTCTTCGGTTGTGCGGTTCAAGGGCACAGTGTTTGATCGTATTGCTGATGTGGATACGCGTATCGAAAGCGATATCCAGATTAGTCAAATGTATATTCGCAAGCAGAACTACTATTCCGAACGGCGGATTTTCCGTTACGTGACTCCGTTTGATTTGCGTCCTGAGCTGATTGCGCGAATGCGGCAGCTGGCGGTTGCTCAGCGAGCTGGGCACCCTTGGGGAACTATGTCTGACGAAGAACTGTTCCGCAGCGCCAAGCTATACGATCGTGATTACACGACCGGCGAAGAGGGCTTTAATCTTGCTGCAGTGCTGCTCTTGGGCAAGGATGAAGTCATTTCCTCGGTTTGCCCAGCGTATATTACTGATGCCGTGGTTCGGCGAGACAATATTGACCGATACGATGACCGACTTATGGTGCGGACCAACTTGCTCGATTCGTACGAGCAACTCCGTGAATTTACTGAGCGGAATCTGCCTGACCGCTTTGTGTTAAAGGGCGATAAGCGAGTGAGCCCGCGTACGATGATCGCCCGTGAGTTGGTGGCAAACAGCCTCATGCATCGGGAGTATTCCAGTCCGGTGGTGGCGCGTGTCACCATTGATAATGAATCCATCCGGACGGTTAATGCTTCGCGCTCGTTCTTTGAAGGTCGAATGAAGCTGGGCGAGTTCACGCCAATGCCAAAGAATCCGATTATCGCTAATGTGTTTGTGCAGACTGGCATAGCCGAGCAGCTGGGTAGCGGACTACGGAATCTGATAAGAGCGTCCCGGCAATATACTGAGCGAGAGCCTGAGTTCCGCGATGGTGACATATTCGAGGCGACGATTCCTATTGTTCCTGCGCTGAAGACCGTGGATGGTAAGAAAGCAGATGCAACCGCATCGGGTGAGATTGATTCGCGGACAGCGATGCTGTCGGCGATGAATCAACGCTTGACAGAGGTCGACTATGTGACTGTACCTGAACTCGCCAAGATAACAGAGCTCGATAACAGAACAGTCCGCAAATTCCTAAACGGTTTAGTTGCGCAAGGAAAGATGATTGCTGAAGGCAACACGCGTGGTCGGCGTTATCGGAAGGGATAGCGGGCGCGATATCTCGATGCAGTGGGATTCACTTAAGGGCTACGGCAAATATGATTCGTAGCGATTGGGCCAGCGCAATTCGAATGGCTCATGACTTTTAGATGACGCCCCAAAGTGAATATCTATGCGGCTTTCAGAATCTCAAAGAGCTTGGAGTGTGTGCGTTGTGCATTTCTGGAATAGCTTCTAGTAGTGAATTGTTTACGGTGTGTGAGATATTCTTGGGATGTTTGCGGCGCTCTGCCGTGTAGCGAATGGAAATGGATGGTGCTCTTATGGGATTTGAGCAGGAAGCAGTTAGTGAACTGTATGCCAGCGTGTGGGGCAATCGTTCGACAATGCAGAGGGAATTCACTCGTGGAGCCCATGGTGAGCAGTTCGTGCTCCGGGAGCTGTCCATGAAGGGGACGCAAACGCCATCGCAATTGGCGTCGGCGCTGCGAGCAAGCTCCGGACGTATCTCCACCGTGCTGTCGTCTCTGGAGAAGAAGGGCTGGGTCACGCGTGACATTGACCCCAAAGATCGGCGCATCATTCGCGTGAATCTTACTGATTCCGGGCGCGAGCAGTCTCATCGGATGATAGAGGAAATGCGTTCCGCGATTTGCTGGATTTTCTCGCAAATGGGGGAGCGGCGCACGCGCGAATTCGTTGACCTGGTGTCTGAGTTCACCACATATATGTCGATTTGCCATCCGGGACAGCCTCGGCCGACTGCTGAACAGGTGCGTGAGGCATTCGTGGAGCGGGACAAGCGCGTGGCTGAACACATGGCAGCTAAGCGCGCGGAGAACTAATCGGCAAGGCTAATTGAGGACGCTCACAGCGAACATACAGAAGTGCGCATAATATCTCACAGTGTAAGTAATCAAACAATGGAAACTATTAAGACATCGTGAACCGATAATCGCTGATAACCCAGCCAACTTAAGAACCAATCGTCAATAACCAATAACCAACCCAACCAACACAAGGGGAAACCAATGCTTCGCATCATGAAATACCTCTCCAAAGCGGAGATCGGTCAGATGCTCATCGCCCTGGTGACCATCGTCGGGCAGGTCTACTTCGACCTGAAACTGCCCGACTACATGTCAGACATCACCACCCTGGTCGAGACGCCGGGCAGCGACATGAAGGACATCTGGATCGCGGGCGGCAAGATGCTGCTCATCTCGCTCGGATCCGTGGCGTGCGCCATCATCACCGGCTACATCGCTGCGCGCGTGGCCGCCTCGTTCACCCAGCGTCTGCGCTCGCTCGAATTTCGCAAGGTCGAGTCCTTCGGCCCGGCCGAGATGAGCAAGTTCTCCACGGCCAGCCTCATCACCCGCTCCACCAACGACGTCACGCAGGTGCAGATGTTCATCACCATGGGCCTGCAGCTCATCGTCAAATCGCCGATTATGGCAGTATGGGCCGTGTGCAAGATCGCCGGTGAAGGCTTCGAATGGACGCTTGCCACCGGCATCTCCGTGGTGATTCTGCTGGTGTCCATCACCGTCATGATGGCCATGGTCATGCCGAAGTTCAAGGCCATGCAGCAGCTCACCGACAACATCAACCTCGTGGCCCGCGAGAACCTCACCGGCCTGCGCGTGGTGCGCGCCTACAATGTCGAGGACTACCAGGAAGCCAAATTCACCAAGGCCAACAAGGACCTCACCGAGACCCAGCTGTTCACCAACCGCGTCATGGCGTTCATGATGCCGTTGATGAACACCGTCCTGAACGGCCTGATGCTCGCCGTCTACTGGATCGGCGCTTACCTCATCGACGCCGCCGGGCTCAAGGACAAGCTCACCGTGTTCTCCAACATGGTCGTGTTCTCTAACTACTCCGTGCAGGTCATCATGAGCTTCCTGCTCATGAGCATGGTGTTCGTGCTCTGGCCGCGCGCCGACGTGTCCGCGCAGCGCATCATGGAGGTGCTCGACACTGAGCCAATCGTCGAGAACGGCACCAAAACCGCCGCCGACGTGGCCAAAACCGGCCAGAGGGGCACCGTGGAATTCCGCAACGTCAGCTTCACCTACCCGGATTCGCGCGAGGCGATGCTGGAAGGCATCAACTTCACCGCCGAGCAGGGCCAGACGGTGGCGTTCATCGGCTCCACCGGCTCCGGCAAGTCGTCTCTTATCAATCTCGTGCCGCGCTTCTATGACACCAGCCAAGGCCAGGTGTTGGTCGACGGCGTGGACGTACGCGACTACGACCTGAAGGCCCTGCGCGACAAGATCGGCTACGTGCCGCAGCAGTCCGTGCTGTTCAAGGGCACCGTGGCCTCCAACGTGAGCTACGGCGATCGGCCGGGCGAATCGGCGGACGTCGAGATGGCCGATACCTCCACCCCGGCCGGGCGCAAGCGCGAGGCCGCGTTGATCGCCGCTGGCAAGGCTGCGGAAGGTGCCGATATGCCGGCCGAGCAGCTGAATCGCATCAAGGCCGCGGCCGATGTGGCCCAGGCCAGCGAATTCGTGGAGCGTATGGACGGCGGGTATTCCGCCGCGATCGCTCAGGGCGGATCGAACGTGTCCGGCGGCCAGAAGCAGCGTCTGTCGATTGCGCGCGCGGTGTACCGTCACCCGGAAATCCTGATTTTCGACGACTCGTTCTCCGCGCTCGACTTCAAGACCGACCGCGAAGTGCGCGACGCGCTCGCCCGCGAGGCCAAGGATTCCACCAAGCTCATCGTGGCCCAGCGCATTGGCACCATCATGAACGCCGATCGCATCGTCGTGCTCGACGACGGCAAGGTCGTGGGTCAGGGCACGCACAAGGAACTGCTCGACAACTGCGACGTGTACCGCCAGATCGCCGAATCCCAGCTCAGCCAGTCGGAGCTTACGGCGTAGGGGGCGGCAGCAGTAGCTCCCCATGTCAGGGGCTGTTCCCAGGCGAAGGCGAGCTGATAAGCGAGCGAATAAAACAGCACAGCTGACTGAGGGGTAGTCGCGTACGGCTTCTCTCCCTCCGGCGCTTCGCGCCACCTCCCTCATCAGAGGGAGGTCAATACGGACTTTTAAGGAGTAACACAAATGCCAAGAGGACCAATGGGCGGTGGGCGCACCACCGAAAAGCCCAACGACTTCGGCAAAGTCATGGGCAAGCTCGTGAACTATTGCCGCAACTATCTTCCCGTCATCATCATCGCGCTCATCCTGGGTGCGGCCGGCACCGTCTGCCAGATCATCGGCCCGGACAAGCTCAAGGACATGACCAACGAAATCGTCAAGGGCCTGCCTGCCATCGTTAACGGCAAGCCGGTGATGAACTCGGTCGATTTCAACGCGGTCGGCCGTATCGCCTGGACTTTGGTGGCCCTGTACGTGGGCTACGCCGTGCTCGGCTACGTGCAAAGCTGGATGATGGCCAACGTCACCCAGCGCACCGCCCAGCGACTGCGCGAATCGATCTCGGTCAAAATCAACAAACTGCCGCTCAAATACTTCGACAAGGTCAGCTACGGCGACGTGCTGTCCCGCATCACCAACGATGTGGACGCCATCGGCCAGACGCTGGGGCAGTCGCTCGGCTCGCTGATTACCTCGGTGACGCTGTTCGTGGGCGCGCTGGTGATGATGTTCTACAACAACGTGATCATGACCCTGTGCGCCATCGGTGCCAGCCTCATCGGCCTGATCGTCATGATGGCCATCATGAAGTCCTCCCAGAAGTACTTCGCCCGGCAGCAGATGGCGCTGGGTGACGTCAACGGCCACGTGGAGGAGATGTACGCCGGTCACCTCATCGTCAAGGCATACAACGGCGAGGCCGATTCGATTCGTCGCTTCGAGAAGTACAACTCGGACCTCTACGAGTTCGGCTGGAAGTCGCAGTTCCTCTCCGGCCTGATGATGCCGCTCATGAATTTCGTGGGCAACTTCGGCTACGTGGTGGTGTGCGTGGTGGGCGCGGCGCTCGCGCTCGACGGGCAGATCGAGTTCGGCGTGATCGTGGCGTTCATGATGTATGTCCGCCTGTTCACTCAACCGCTTTCGCAGTTTGCGCAGGCCTTCCAGAACCTGCAGCGCTGCGCGGCCGCCGCCGAGCGCGTGTTCGGCTTCCTTGAAGAGCCGGAGATGGAAGACGAATCCGGCAAGTCCGCTTTGCTTGGGGCCAACGGCCACGAAGTGAAGGGCGACGTGGAATTCAGCCACGTGCGGTTCGGCTACGAGCCGGGCAAGCCGATTATCAACGACTTCTCCGCTTCAGTCTCGGCCGGTCAGAAGGTCGCCATCGTCGGCCCGACCGGTGCCGGCAAGACCACCATGGTCAACCTGCTGATGCGCTTCTACGAGATTTCCGGCGGTTCGATTTCGATTGACGGCGTGGACACCAAGTCCGTGCCGCGCTGGAACGTGCACGACCAGTTCTCCATGGTGCTGCAGGATACGTGGGTGTTCCGCGGCACTGTGCGCGAGAACATCGCCTACTCCAAGCCTGGCGTGACCAACAAGCAAATCGAGGATGCGTGCAAGGCCGTGGGCCTCGACCGCTTCATCCGCTCGCTGCCGGATGGCTATGACACCGTGCTCGATGACAAGTCGTCGCTCTCCCAGGGCCAGAAGCAGCTGCTGACCATTGCCCGCGCGATGGTGCAGGACGCGCCGATTCTGATTCTCGATGAGGCCACCTCCTCGGTCGATACCCGTACTGAAGAGCTGATTCAGAAGGCCATGGATGCGCTGACCGTGGGCCGTACGAGCTTTGTGATCGCGCATCGCCTCTCCACGATTCGCGACGCCGACATGATTCTCGTCATGAACCACGGCGACGTGATCGAGCGCGGCACGCACGACGAACTGCTGGCGGCGGGCGGTTTTTACGCCGACCTCTACAACAGCCAGTTCGCGCTCACCAGCTGACGGATTGTTTCCTGCGTTAGCGGATTAGCGGATTAGCTATACTCGGCTCCCCTCTCCGAGGGGAGCCGTCAGCGTAGCTGACTGAGGGGAGCAACCCATCGGTCCGTCCGAGGGAATGCTCCACTGGATGCGATACTGATGATTTCGTACATTAGTGTGTGGAAAAACCGCCCGGAAAATTGGGGGATTGTGCGGCGGCACGATTGGCGTTGAGGATGGCGCATTCGAAATCGAAGTGAGCGCGTAACTGGGCGGCCGAGGTAGTGAACAGGGCTGTGGCGAGTCCGTCGGCCAGTGCGGTGCTCAAAGATGCTGCGTGCGGTATGACGGCCACCCATGTGGCGGCTACATCGTCAACCGGTAGTCCGTCGATGGCGTTGAGCAGATGGTGAAGTTGGTGACCTGCGGCGTCAGACCAGTGGCGGCGGCTGGGGGAGCTCGCGCAGAATGCACCTTGGCTGATTTCGACCGTACCTACGGCGTTGGCCGGATCGGCAGGATCTTCAAGGGCGATGGTGATTGGTCCGTCCGTGTGCACTAGCAAATCACCCCCGGCGTCGATGACGTATTGAATGGGTTGAGGGTGACCCGCGCCATCACCCAACATCCCCGCAAGCAAATCCATCAAATACCCCTTACCGCACGCACCGAAATCGAGCGCGACTGGGCTGTGGGTGATAAGTGTGGTGCCGTGCCGCTCAACGTCGGCTGACCAAACGGCTCGTCCGTGGATCGCGCCTGCATGTTCAGCGGCATCGGGCGTAGCCGCAAACAAATACGACTCGTCGTAGCCAAGCCGAATCAAATCCTCGCCCACGCACGGGTCGATCGCCTCATCGGTTGCCGCAAACAGGCGGTCGTACAGGCCAAACAGGCCCGATGCCCAGTCGGGAAAATCGAACGTGCCGCCATGTGCGGCCGTGCGCATCCGGCCGACAATGGAATCATCGCGGAATCGAGATAATACAACCTCATATTCATGGATGAACGAGCCAATACGATCGCGTATCTCATCGTCCAATACGCTCTCGGTGTGCACCAGTAATCCGGTCCCCAACGCATCAGGAAAAGCGTATACGTATGGCAGTTGTTCGGTCAGACTTGTCATGCCCACTATCGTAGAACGCATGGTGTGCCGGCGTATACTGGATTTTGACACTGTGTCAATGTTGATTCGGAGGTTGTGAGAATGGGCAATACGACTACAGCAAGTGTAACGGGTGCGCAAGTTGCACCGGCGAAATCAGCCGTCAAAGATCTCCCCATCGCCAAAGTGTGGGCGTTTGCGGTCGGCCAGTTCGGCTGGGCACTGCTTTCCGGCATTATCTCCAACTGGCTCGTGTATTTCTATCAGCCCGACCAGGAGACCATCTCCCAAGGCCAGACCGTATTCGTGCCACAAGGCCTGGTTGTGCTCGGCATCGTGACCGTGGTGGGCGGCATCACCGCCTTCGCCCGATTCTTCGACGCCTTCGTGGACCCGGCCGTGGCGTCCCTCTCCGACCGTTGCGACGCCAAATCCGGACGCCGTATGCCGTTCTTGAAATTCGCCGCCCTGCCGCTCGCGGTAGTCACCGTGCTCGTGTTCTGGAGCCCGATCAACGGCACCAGCTGGGTGAACGCGGCGTTCCTGTTCGTCACCGTGATCGGCTACTACATCGCCCTTACGTTCTACTGCACGCCGTACAACGCGCTCATCGCCGAACTCGGCCACGACTCCAAGCAGCAACTCACCATCTCCACCGCCATCTCCTTCACTTGGGTGGCCGGTACGGCCATCGCGTACGTGGCGCCGGTGATTTGGGGCGCGTTCGTGCCGATGATGGGCCGCATCACCGCCATCCGCGTGACCTTCACCATCATGGCCGCCGTGGCGTTCGTGTGCATGCTGGTGCCGCCGCTGGCCATCCGCGAGAAGGACTACGTCAACTCCCAGCCCACCTCCGAATCGACCATCGAATCCCTGAAGCAGACGTTCGGCGACGGCGAATTCCGCAAGTTCGTATGCTCCGACGTGGTCTACTGGGTGGCCATCACCACCTTCCAGACCGGTCTGCCGTTCTTCGTGACCAGCCTGCTCAGGCTGCCGGAAACCACCACGACCATCTACTTCGTGCTCATGACCGGCGTCTCTGTGCTGTTCTATCTGCCGGTCAATATCTTGGCCAATAAGGTCGGCAAGAAGAGGCTGCTGCTGGTTGCCTTCGTGATCTTCACCTGTGCGTTCGCATTTGCCGGCGCCCTTGGTTCGGCCGCGCTCGGCTTCATTCCGGCGATGGCCCAGGGCTTGGCGCTCTCGGTGGTCGGCGCGATTCCGATGGCCGCGTTCGGTATCCTGCCGCAGGCCATCGTGGCGAATATCGCCGACGCCAGCTCCAAGACCACCGGCCAGGACCGTCAGGGCATGTTCTACGCGGCCCGCACCTTTGCGATGAAGATGGGCCAGTCCGTGGCCATGCTGCTGTTCACCGGCGTCTCCACCATCGGCATGGCGTCCGGCGCGGGCTACCGCATCGCCGCCGTGTGTGCGGCCGTGCTGTGCGGCCTGGGCGGCATCGTGTTCGCGTTCTACAACGAGAAGAAGGTGCTGGGCGTGCTGGAGACGTGATGACGTTGCCGGGTGCCGCCGCGGTATCCATGCGGAGTGGTGGTCTTAGTTCGAGCTATTACGCCGGCAGACGGCTGGGGCGATGCTGCGCCTGCGGCGGCCCGACCGGCGACACCGAAACGTTACCGTGTCGACACGCGTGCGACACTTCGGCGTCAAATTGCGTTTGACCGCACTCCGTACTATATTGTTGCGAGTTGCTTTGCGGAGCAAAGTAACATCCAAGGGGCTGTAGCTCAGTTGGTAGAGCGCTTCGTTCGCATCGAAGAGGTCGCGGTTTCGACTACCGTCAGCTCCACGAGACCCTCTGCATTCATTCCACCGCAGAGGGTCTTTTTCATTTGTTTTCGTTGAAATTCTGCCATCTCGCGTTTCAAGGGGCTGATTTGGGGTTTGCCGGAGGTCTACTTGCGTTTCGAGGGGCTGATGGTCAAGTAGATACGCCGCCAAAATGGCGGAATAGCGTTGCGTCAAAGCCGTTTGTACTGGTGCTTCACCGGATGAGGAGCCTCTTGAAACGGAAGTAGACCTCCGGAACATGTGAAATCAGCCCCTGCAAAGGGAGAATGCCTCGATTTCGCCATGGATTGTCGTGGATTGCTCTGTGGCATGGGCAATACTGGGAGTATGACAAGCGCAGATGAGTTGAATGAGCAGTATGACGCTGACGGTAGCGTGACGCAAGTGCCTGAACGCAATGATGAAGTTCATGCCGGCGAATCCGCCGTCGCCCAATCCCGCGAATCGGCCGTGACCATCCCCGCCGGCACCGTGGTGCTCGCCGCAACCCCGATCGGCAACGTTGGCGACGCCTCCGCCCGTCTGGTGGCCCTCTTGGAACGGGCCGATATCGTGGCCGCCGAAGACACGCGCCGCCTCTACGATCTCGCCCGTCGCCTCGGCGTCTATGTGAACGGTCGCGTCATCGCCTATCACGACCACAACGAGCGCGACAAGGCCGACGGCCTGCTCGACCAGGTCGAAACCGGCGCCACCGTGCTCGTCGTGTCCGACGCCGGCATGCCCACCATCAACGACCCCGGCTTGGCCATCGTGCGCCGTGCCATCGAACGTGGTCTGCCCGTCACCTGCGCGCCCGGCCCCTCCGCTGTGCTCGACGCGCTCGCCCTCTCCGGCCTGCCCACCGACCGCTTCTGCTACGAAGGCTTCCTACCGCGAAAGCATTCCGAGCGCGTGCAGTATCTGCGCACGCTGTTGCCCGAACGCCGCACCATCGTGTTCTACGAGACGCCTCATCGCATTGCCGATTCGATGGACGATCTGTTGGACGCGTTCGGCCCGAATCGCCCGATGGCCCTGTGCCGCGAACTCACCAAGGATTATGAGCAGATTCGTCGCGGCCCGATTGGCGAGATTCGCCAAAGTGTGATTGATGATCCGCCCCGTGGCGAGATGGTGCTGGTCATTGGCGGCGCGTCCAACGAGGAGGCCGAAGCGGCCGCGCCCAGCACGTTGAGCGTGGATGACATGGCCGTGCTCTCCATCGACCGTGCTTTGGAGGACGGCCTGCGTATCAAGGACGCCATCGCGCAAGTGGTGCAGGAGCATCCACTGGCTGACGGATCGTTGGCCAATCACAAGCAGGTGTATGCGGCTGTGCTGAAAATCAAGGGATAGCGCAGCAGCCGGCGATTATCTCCCTGTTACGCTTCCATCGACTCGAACAATATTTCCAACGCCTGCCGGACCCCGGGCCCACCACGCTGCGAGACCAATTCCAGCAAAGGCGCGTCGGCTTTGGGATTGGCAACCAGCCATTTACGCAGTTCGGGCACGTGATATGCGATGTGCCAGAGCACGGCAACATCCGTATCGGGCGAACATGCCACCGCGGGCGTAAGTCTGATGGGCGGTTCAGGCGGCGCGGTCATATCCGAGATTGCGCGCGATGCGGATTCGGATGAGTGTGCCGCCGCCGCGTGGCGAGGCAACCGTTGCGCCTGCCGCAAATGCCGTAAACGGTGAGCGGTATGGCGGCCTCTGCGATGGCCTCTGACAATGAACCCCCTCGTCATGCGCATTGCTCCAAAGCCGGTTCGTCCATCTCCTGCTGCACCGATTCAAAAAACATGCGTGCGCGTCCGGCGTACTTGTGATGCCGATGCTCCTTGACGATTTGCAGACAGTCGTTTGGCCGAAACTGGTACGCGGACATCAGCTGACACACCAGTGCGTTGACGGTGGAAGGATCGGGGATGTCTTCAGGGCTCATCACCAGGTCGCAAGCCGTACGGGCTGGCGTGGTGACAGGCAGCCCGCCGAGCTTGATGATTTGCTCCGGCAACGTCAATCTTTTGAATACGCGGATACGGCGGCTGACGGATGCCGAGCGGAAGTGCGATGTGGAAATCACGTCTATGGTGCTCGGAAAGTCGGGGCCTCCCAGCCATACCCAAGCGGCGGTCATCGAACACACCACAGTGCCAAACGGGGCGACCTCCGCGACGATTTTCGCGCGACCATACAGTGTGCCCGAATGCTCGATCCAGTAGCCGGCGGAATCGTCGAGCTTACGTAACGTGCCGAAGGCTGCCAGACGGTTAAGGCTGAGCGGTCCCGGAAGATCCTTGGTAAACAGTATCGGCGGCACCGCAGGCTGCGCGGTTGCCGGCGAGGCGACTGTTGTGATGTCCGTCATCGGACCTGCTGTGATATCCATGACCGAACAATATGCAGAAATGCGGCTTGCGCGCCACCGGATGGGCGAAAACGGTGGATAAGTGCATAACTTTACTAGGTGCGCAAATGATGTGGATAACTCGGTGGATATTGGCAGGCGGAAGTGTGTGCGGATGTGCGTGGGCGTGCGTACGGATGGGTGCGTGGACGTGTGTACGGATGTACGTACGGATACGTGTGCGAATGCGTATGTGGATAAGCGCGCAAGAGGTGTACGGATAAGTATGTGGGGAAGTTGCGGGTGGATAGGTGAGTGGGATGAGGATGGCGGCGCGGCAGCTATCCGGGCGTGTCCCCGCCGCGCCGGATAATCAAGCCTTATGAGTTATGTTTTGGTGAATGTTGCTTGGCCGTATGCAAACGGCCCCCGTCATATCGGTCACGTTGCAGGATTTGGTGTGCCCTCCGACGTCTACGCGCGCTACGAGCGCATGAAGGGCAATGATGTGCTCATGGTGTCCGGCACCGACGAGCACGGCACCCCGATTCTCGTCGAGGCGGAGAAGGAAGGCCTCACTGCCCAGGAACTGGCCAACCGTTACAACCGCGTGATCGCCAAGGATCTGTGCGACCTCGGCCTGAGCTACGACCTGTTCACCCGCACCACCACCGGTAACCACGAGCACGTGGTGCAGGAGATGTTCAAGCAGTGCTTGGAGAACGGCTACATCTACAAGGGCACCCAGCAGGTGGCGATTAGCCCGTCCACCGGCCGTACCCTGCCCGACCGCTACATCGAGGGCGAGTGCCCGATTTGCCACGCCGAAGGTGCGCGTGGCGACCAGTGCGACGCCTGCGGCAACGAGCTCGACCCGGACGAGCTCATCAACCCCGTCTCCAAGATTAACGGCGAAACCCCGCGCTTCGAGCAGACCGAGCACTACTTCCTCGACCTGCCGGCGCTCGCCGAAGCCAATAAGGCATGGCTGGAGACCCGCAAGGGCTGGCGTACCAACGTCATCAACTTCTCGCTCGGCCTGTTCAAGGAAGTCAAGCCGCGCGCCATCACCCGTGACATCGACTGGGGTATCCCGGTGCCGGTGAAGGACTGGATTGACAACCCGAACAAGAAGCTGTACGTGTGGTTCGACGCCGTGATCGGATACCTGTCGGCCTCCATCGAATGGGCCCGCCGCCAGGGCGACCCGGAGAAGTGGCGCGAATGGTGGAACGACCCGAGCTGCCCGGCCTACTACTTCATGGGAAAGGACAACATCACCTTCCACTCCCAGATCTGGCCGTCCGAAATGCTGGCGTACAACGGCAAGGGCTCCAAGGACGGCGAAACCGGCCCGATGGGTCCGCTCAACCTGCCTGAGCAGGTGGTGGCCAGCGAGTTCATGACCATGGAAGGCAAGAAGTTCAGCTCCTCCCGCGGCATCGTGATCTACGTCAAGGACATCCTCGCCCGCTACCCCGTGGACGCCGTGCGCTACTACATTTCCGTGGCCGGCCCCGAATCCTCGGATTCCGACTTCACGTGGGCCGAGTTCGTGCGCCACAACAACGAGGAGCTCGCCTCCTCGTGGGGCAACCTAGTGAACCGCGTGGCCAACCTCATCAACAAGAACTTCGGCGAGATTCCGCCGCTGGACGAGGATTCGATGACCAACGAAGACCGTGGCCTTCTGGAAGAGGCTTCCGCCGCGTTCGACGTGGTCGGCTCCTCCATCGAAACCCACCACCAGAAGCACGCCCTGTCCGAGGCGATGCGTGTGGTCGGCGACATCAACAAGTACATTTCCGCCACCGAGCCGTGGAAGATTAAGGACGACCAGGCTCGTCTCGGCACCGTGCTGCACGTGGCCGCTCAGGCCGTGTCTGACGCGAACCACCTGCTCGCGCCGTTCCTGCCGCACTCCGCACAGAAGGTGTGGGAGGCGCTCGGCGGCACCGGCACCTTCTCGCCGCTGCCTGAGCTCAAGGAAGTCGAGGATCTCGACAAGCCCGGCTTCACGTATCCGATCATCACCGGCGATTACGAACTCGGTGTGAACGTGCACCCGTGGAAGAGCGAGGCAATCGAGGTCGGCGCCGTGGTGCCTAAGCCCGCACCGATCTTCGCCAAGATTCCGACCGAGGCCGTGGAAGAGGAGCTGGCTCGTTTCGATGAAGCGCTGGCTGCTCGCCGTGCCGCCGAAGCCGAGCGTCTGGCCGCTGAGAAGGCCAAGCTCGCCGCCGAGTGATTCGGCATTGCTAGCTCGTAGCTGACGGGCCACCTCGCACATGAAGTGTTGCGGGGTGGCCCGTTGCCGTATGTGCGGCCAAGCCCCGACAGAGCGAGGCCGGTTGTCGGGCGGCGTTACAAACCCGTCACAGTTTGCCAAGACTTTTCCCAGACAAGCGCATCGAATCCCCAAGAAAGAGACGGTTATATAGAAGATGTCAACGGAATGAAGTTCATACCGGTGGCGAGGTTTTTCCGAACCCCATAACTGAACCCTTCTTCTCTCTCACCCGGCGGCCCCCTCCGCCGGGTTTCTTTTTATTGCTGATGATTTCCGATGTGGTAATCGTATACCAAGCGTGAGGTGCCAAAACCCATCAAATAGACGGAAACGCCCCTCCTCCGGAGAACGGAGAAGGGGCGCAAATATACGCTCGCGCTGACGGGCGTCGCCTGAAACAGCTCGGCGGGCTGTTTGCTTCGTGGCTCGTCACGTCAGCGGGGCAATAGACGGAATATGTCAGCGGCAGCGACGGGTGAGGGGCTGCCAGGGATCGAGCTCGACTGGTTCGGTGGTGAGCAGGGCGCGGGTGGCGTCGTCGAGGTATTCCTTGCGGATGATGAGCTCGGTAACGTAGCGGTCGAACCAGGCGTCGGACATGACGTAGTAGCCGTCCTTGCCGGCGTCCTTGCCCCAGCTGTTCTCCACCTTCCAGCGGTTCGGCTTGCCGTCCTCGCCGAGGTTCACGCCGGTGAAGGTCATGGCGTGGTTGCTCGGGCTGTCGCCGTATTCGAGGCCGTGGGCCTTGTCGCCGGTGAATTCGGTGCCGAACAGCTGGTCGACGCGCACCACGGACTGGTCGAAGAAACCGTCCTTGCGCAGGGCGAACTGCGTGCAGTCGCAGGCGAACCAGATCGGGTGGCCGGCGGTGAGCTGGTCAAGCGCGGCCTTCTTGAACACGTCCAGCGGCACGTTGACGAATTCCATATCGCCAGCCTCGGCCACGTTCGCGCTGAAGCGGATGCGGTAGCGCTGGTTGAACGGGCGGTTCTTGAGCGGGGCGTTGGCCAGCGTCACGAAATCGTTGACGTCCACCGGCACGTACTTCTTGTAGAACTCAAGCGGGGTGATGCCGATTTCGCGAATCTGCGGGCGCTCGTCCTTGCCGGTTTTCGGCTTGTCGGACTTGTCCTTATCGCACTTGCAGGCCTTGGCGTCGGATTTGCCCTCGCACTTGCAGGAGTCGCCGCACTTGCAGGATTCGGCCTTGCCGTCTGCGTCGGCCTCGGCCTTGCACTTGCAAGCCTCGCCCTTCTTATCCTCATCATCATCCTTGGTGCGCGCGAAGAAGTCGAACTTCTCCGGTGGCTCGCCGAGCGCCACGGCGCAGATGCGGTACACGGTGCCCATGTACTCGTCCTTCAGCGCACGCAACTCGTCCTCAGATGTCCCCGCAGCCGAACGGCGGCGCAGCTCGGCCGCGAACTCGCGCAGCTTGGAGTTGAGATACTGCTTGAAATCGTCGGAATTGCGGGAGTTCTCAGACTCCGGGTAGGCGCTCTTGGGCACTAGGCCGTACTTGTTCACCAGTGCGGCGAACATCTGCCACCAGCCACCATCGTCTGCAGGCGACTCATTGATGGCCTCGAACAGACGCGAATCGGTCGCCTCGTCGAGCGTGCGCAGCACGTTTTCCAGATAAGTGTTCGACTTCTCCATCGCGTCCCAGAAGAACAGGTAGGTTTCGGAGAACTCGAAATCCTCAAGATTCCAGCGATGCATGAGTTCGTAACGCAGCGTGTTCAGGGAGGCGAACATCCAGCAACGGCCGGAACGCTCCTGATCGGTGATCGAACCCTGCTTGAGTTCGATGGAGAAGTCGCGCGGCAGCGCACGCACGCCGCGATAGTCGGTGGCCGCCTTGAGCACGCCGGCCGAGACCGCCGCGTCCGCCGCGATCAGGTTGGCGCGGTCTTTGTTGAAGTCTTCGGTGTACGTACGCAGAAGTTCGGGTTTGATGGCCCGTGCGCTGGCGTTTGCTGTCATGATGATTGATCTTCCATTCATGTAGGCGACGTTTGTGGTCCGTCGGTAGTATAAGTCGCCGTGTATTCGTCGGGCGATTCACCGGGCGAAATCGTACGAGCGGATATGCGCCGGCGATTCCATCCCGGCAACGATTTGTCCACCTTGCTGCCCGCGCGGGCGCACGTATCATATGTACCGATACATATTGTTGACGAATGTCGCATAGTCCAAAGGAGTACGTCATGACTTCGCTGCATAGCAAGTCGCTGGCCCTGAAAAACGTCACCGTCACCGATTCGTTCTGGCGCACCGAGCAGGAACTCGTGCGCACGGCTGTGATTCCCTATCAGTGGAACGCCCTGAACGATAACGTCCCCGGCACGGCCCCCAGCTATTGCATGCACAACTTCAAGGCCGCTGCCGCGCAAAACAAGCGCAAGGATACCCTGGGCAAGGCGTTCGTGCCGCCGAAGTACACGTTCCGCGGATTTGAGGCGCTCCCCGAAGACCCGGCCAATCCCGACCCAGACAAGTTCTACGGCTTCGTGTTCCAAGACACCGACTTCTCCAAGTGGGTGGAGGCAGTCGGCTACTCCCTAGCCCATCACCCGGATTCTGAACTCGAGCGGACCGCCGACCAAGCCATCGACATCGTGTGTGCCGCCCAGCTCGACAACGGCTATCTGGACGCCTACTACATCCTGAACGGCATGGATCGCGCGTTCACCAATCTGCGTGATCATCACGAACTGTACTGCCTCGGCCACCTCGTTGAAGGTGCGGTGGCCTACTACCAGGGCACCGGCAAAGACAAGTTGCTCAAGGCCGCCTGCCGTTTCGCCGATTACGTAGACGAGCGCTTCGGTCGCAAGCCGGGCCAGCTGCGTGGTTACCCCGGTCATGAGATTGCCGAGATGGCTTTGGTGAGGCTGTACGAGGTCACCGGTGAGCAACAGTACCTTGATCTGGCCGAATATTTCGTGACCGAGCGCGGCCGGCAGCCGTACATCTTCGATATTCAGGCAGACGAGAACGCAAAGCGCGACGCCGACGCCAACTACAAACCCAACACGGACCCCAACCGGTACGCCTATCACCAGGCGAACAAGCCGGTCGCCGAACAAGACGAAGCCGTAGGCCATGCCGTGCGCGCCGGCTACTTCTACTCCGGTCTGGCGGGCGTGGCCCGACTGACCGACGACCAGGACCTCGCCGATGCGGCCGAGCGGCTCTGGCGCAATATCGTCGATAAGAAACTGTACGTTACCGGCGGCATCGGCGGCACGGTGGACGGCGAGGCATTCTCCTACAACTACGACCTGCCCAACGACTCCGCCTACTCCGAGACCTGCGCCGCGATTTCGCTGGCGTTCTTCGCCCGTCGCATGCTCGAGCTCGCGCCAAAGGCCGAGTACGCGGACGTTATGGAGTCGGCGCTGTACAACACCACGCTGGCCGGCATGGCGCTGGACGGCAAGAGCTTCTTCTACGTGAACCCGCTGGAAGTCAATCCGTATGCCTGCCATAAAGACAGCCGCCTGCGCCACGTCAAGCCGGTGCGTCAGAAGTGGTTCGGCTGCGCATGCTGCCCGCCGAACGTCGCCCGCATCGTTGAGTCGGTGCAGGAATATGCCTACACGGTTGCCGAGGATGGCGGTACGCTGTTCACGCACTTGTATATGGGCGGCGTGGCCAAAGCTGAGTTGAATGGTACGGCTGTGGAGCTGGATGTTACGGCGAACCTGCCGTGGTATGGCGATGGCAAGGCGGTCGTGCGTTTGGGTAATGACGCCGCTGGTGCCTCGGCTCAGGCTCCTGCTCGCTTTACGCTGGCCTTCCGTCTGCCCGGTTGGGTGGGTGGTGAGTCCGCTGCTGCCGCCGCGATTACGGCCACGGGCGAGTCTGAGTCTGGGGCCGATAGTTCCCGCGTGACCCGTGAAATTCGCGACGGCTACCTGTATCTGACCGGTGAGTGGCGCGACGGTGACACCGTGACGTTCGACTTCCCGATGCCGGTGCGTATGCTGGCCGCCAACCCGCTGGTGCGCGAGGACGCCGGCAAGGTGGCGTTTGTGCGCGGTCCGATTACTTTCTGCGCTGAAGAAAAGGATAATGGTGCGAACCTGCACCTGATGCACGCGGATACGGAGGCACTATTGGCCGACCCGAGCGTGGCCAAGGTCGAGGAGTTCGACTTCCACGCCGGCGCTACTGGCATCGATGAGCAGGGACAAGGTGAGGTGGAAGATGTGACCCGCCGCATGGTGAAGCTTGAGGTGCCGGCTTGGCGCGAGCCGTTGCCGGCTGCTGTGGCCGCCGCGGGTGAGGGCGCGGCCGAGGTGCCGGCGTTCGCACCGCTCTACACCGCCTATGCGCCGGTCAAGCGCGAGCCCGTCACCGCCACGCTCATCCCGTACTTCGCCTGGGCCAACCGCGGCGAAAACGAAATGACCGTCTGGCTGCGCGGCTGATATTTGCTCTCGGCTACTCTGGTAGCCATGGGCATCACGATGTGTCGGCTCGAAGGGCCGGTGGACTTTTACTCGGTCGGGCAGTTTGTGTCCGGACCGGGCTGGCGCCACATGCGGCGCACCATCGACACCTTCGAGCTGATGTTCGTGCGTCGGGGCGTCCTGCCAATGCGGGTAGGGGAGCGGACCCTGCATATCGAGGCCGGCCAAATCGCACTGTTGCCGCCGAATGTAGAGCATGCGGGCGCCGACATCATCACGTCCGACGTGGACTTCTACTGGATGCATTTCAAATTGCCGGATGCGCGTGCGCTTCCCGATGCCGCAAATCTGCCGCAGGACGACCATTGCCTGCTGCTGCCCGATGAACGCACCCTGCCCGATCCCGACCGACTGGTGGTGATGTGTGGGCAACTCATCGACATCTATGCGCGATTCGGCCCGTATTCCAACGCTTACTGCGATTACTTCGCCACCGGCCTGCTGCTGGAGGCCAGCGCGCAGGAGCGGCTGAAGGCGGACTTCGCCACCCATCGTACGCTCGCCGGCTACCGGGGCGACGGCAAGCCCATCACCAGTATGGATCGTGCCAGGCAAGAGCGGAAGCAAGCTCAGCTGGACAATGGCTTTAGGGCTGGACTCGCGAAATCGGCGCATATCACAAAGGTTGATGGACCGAATGGCACTCATGGTGCGGCTGCGGGCCCTGATAGCGGGGCATCGGTGCCGTCGCCGGTTCCATCCGGCCTAGCGCCGATGCTGGCCATCCGCTCGTGGATTATGGCCAATGCCTTCGACGACATCACCGTGGCCAAAGTGGCCGCGCGCTTCCACTATTCACCCAGCTATCTGACCGCGATGTACCGGCGCGTGTTCGGCGTGGGTGTGGCCGAGCAGATCATTGAATATCGCATCGACCGTGCGCGCGAACTGCTGAGTTCTACCGCTTCCAGCGTGGCGGATATTGCGCGAGAAGTGGGCTACGCTGATCCCAAGTACTTCATGCGCGTCTTCAAGCGCCGCACTGGCCTGCCCCCCGGCCAATACCGCGACGCCTTCCCCGCCCGCCTCTACAACACCGTGTGATTGGGGAAGGCCATGGTCCTAACCCTAGGAAAAGTGTGCATGGGCGCCACCACCACATGGGAGCGCTGGGAACGGTTTGACGCATGCCGAAACCTCGCACGTCACGCCGCACGGCACTTGGGCAGTGGGCGCGGCAGTCGGGAATCGCCGCCCTATTTCGGCGTTTCGGCGTTACTTGTTTGCCGAACCGACAGTGGACTCGCGCGGAACCAGTGTGTATCCAATGGTGGCGCGCGTGGCCGGCATGCCAGCGGATTCGTCGGACCTGCCGTCGCCCTGGTCGCGCTGCTCCACGCGGCGGGTGATCATATCGAGCGCGAATTGGGCGAGCTGATCGAGATCCACTTGAACGGTGCTCAGCGTCGGTGTGGTGTACGAACCGGCCGTGGCGCCGTCGAAGCCGATGACTTTCACATCGTCGGGCACGCGGATGCCGTAGTCGGCAAGGCCTCGGATTACTCCGAATGCGGCATAGTCGTTAATGCAGAAGATGCCATCGATGGCCGGGGTGCTTCCCTCTGCTTGCGTGGCGTCCGAGGAACGGGACTCAGTAATGCCATCAGCCGATTGTGCGCGAACTTCGAGCATCGCCTCGGCGATGGCATGACCGGCTTCGATGCCGCTGTCGCTACCGTAACCAATGAAGTTCGTCGATTCGTCATACGGCAGCCCGGCGTCAAGCAGTGCGCCGCTGGCCCCGCGCAGGCGCAGTCCGCTGGAACTTTCCACATGCGCCAGTTCGGTTCGTGGCGAATACCCGTCGCCGACGATGGCGATGCGGTGGCATCCGCATTCGATGAGATGCTGCACTGCCGCCCGCGCGCCGTCTTCGTTCGGGAAGTTCACGGTATCGAACGTGGGCGTTTCCTCGCAGGCGTCAATCAGAACCAGCGGTCGGCCGTGGTTGATCGCGGAAAGCGGCACACCGGCATTCAGGCCCGAAGCGTGGATAATCTCGCCGTCGAACAACGGACCGGAGAACGGATTGTTGGCCAGCGCGTGTTTGGCGGCGTCCGGCGAGTACCGGGTTTGCTCCACGAACGGCGTCAGCCCGCGCTCGGTGGTTTCGGTGACGAGCGATTCGACGAGTTTGGAGTAGAACGGCGAATCGAATTCGTTGACGATGATGTGGATGATGTTGCTGCGGCCGGACTTCAGCATGCTGGCCGTCAGATTGATGCGGTAATCAAGCTTTTCGGCCACCGTCAGCACCTTGGCGCGCGTGGAATCCTTAACACCCGGCTTGCCGTGCAGCGCATTCGAGGCGGTCATGGGGGAGACCCCGGCGGCCTTCGCTACGTCGCGCAATGTTGGTTTGCCGCTCGGCATAACGTCACCTCATGTTTCGCCTGTGATGGGCATTGGACAATGCCCGTAATGCTTCCGATGGTTGTAACGGTATTCACAACATCGTGTTTTGGCAAATGGTGGCTGTGTACCGGAATCGCTGAAAATGCTGCGCTTGGGTGATGACGCGCCGAGCGTAACATGCGCTTGCTTGATATCGTTCCGGTGGAAGAATGTGTAACGGTACATACGGCGGTGTGCCAAGAGGCCATGAAGTTCGTCGTACGTTGGGATGGGACTCTCCGGGGGAGTGGCGTCACTCTTCACCTATCCGTACGTGCGCGATGCCGATTGGTTTGCGGCTGGCATACCGCCGTATGGCAACTTATGCGAATATCAACGAAAGCAGGATACGATGGCGAATCTTCCCCAGGCCCTTCCTCAGGCATGGCGTCCGCCGATGGGCTGGAACAGCTGGGATTCGTACGGCACGACCCTCACCGAAGACGAGCTGCTGGCCAACGCGCGGTTCATGGCTGAACACCTGAAAAACGTCGGCTGGGATACGCTGGTCATCGACATCGACTGGTACGACCCGACCGCCCGCGCACATGGTTACAACGACAACGCGCCGCTGATTCTCGACGAATACGGCCGTCAGCTGCCCGACCCGGTGCGTTTCCCGAGTGCCGCCGGCGGCAAGGGATTCGGCCCGCTCGCCGCCGCCGTCCACGAACTGGGCTTGAAGCTTGGCGTGCACATGATGCGCGGCATCCCGCGTATCGCCGTGGACAAGAACCTGCCCGTATACGGCACTAGCTACACCGCCAAGGACGTGGCCGACCCCGACCACGTGTGCAAGTGGAATCCGGACAACTACGGCCTGAACCAGTCCCACCCGGGCGCGCAGGCCTGGTATGACGCGCAGCTCGATCTGTTCGCCTCCTGGGGCCTCGACTTCCTCAAGGTCGACGACATGCAGACCCCGTTCCACTCCGACGAAATCGCCGCCTATCATCGCGCCATCGCCAAAGCCGAAGCCAAATACGGCCGTTCGATTGACCTGTCTCTCTCGCCCGGCGGCCGGGTGGCGACGAGCTACGTCGACTTCCTGCGCGAGAACGCCCAAATGTGGCGTATTTCCGACGATCTGTGGGACCGTTGGGAAGACATCTACCAGCAGTTCGCCCGCCTGGCCCGCTGGGCGCCGTTCCAGAACACCGGCCACTGGGCCGACGCCGACATGGTGCCGTTCGGGCACATAGGCCTGCGCGCCGAACGCGGTGCCGGCGATCCTGACCGTGGGCATGTTCAACTTCATGGGCAACTGGAACGACCTGCTCTGGCCGTTGATCATGACCTCCAAGCCGGAGACCCGCACCATCACCGCCGGTCTGGCCATGCTGACCGGTCACGGTTCGTCCGTCACGCCGTACGGCGTGGTGATGGCCGGCGCGCTGATCTCCGCCCTGCCGTTGCTCATCGTGTTCTTCTTCGTGCAGAAGCGCTTCGTCGAAGGCATCGCGATGACCGGCATGAAGTAAACGGCGCGCGCGGGCCGGGTGGGCTGGCTTGTGTCTGGCTGGGCCGGTTTGGCTTGTGGCTGGCTGGACTGGCTGCGGCCGGCTGAGTCTGTTCGTCTCCTGTCCGCACCGGTCCACGCGATCGTTCGCTTCACTTACTACACGTACCCTCCTTCCTCTCATCACCGTCGCCGGCGCCGCTTGTACAGGGCGCCGGGGCAGGCCGTCACCGTGGCTCCTCCCGCGGTGGCGGCCTTTTGTGGGTATGTGAAATATGTGGTTGAAGTTTGGTGATTCTCCGGTTGAGGCAACGAGGCTCCCCGCAAAGGTCTTTTGGTAAGTCTTAGGTTGAAATACTGTATCGGTGCAGGTCTCGATGGACATATTCGGCCAGACCTTCGTGTTCTTCGTGGTGTACGACTGGAATCATACGGCTGCGTTCGCCTCACTGTTGCTGGGTTGCGCGGCGATTTCGCTGCCGCTGATGCCGCTGTTCGGCATCGGCATGACCAAACTCGGTCCGCGGTGGAATGGCGACGCATTCCCGGGATTGCGTCGCGGATTAGGGTTGTGCGTGGTGGATTCGTAACACTTTCCCGGGAATGTTGCGCACAAGGATGTGTTTAGCGGCGTTTCACGTAGCGGGTGCTGCGACCAGCACCGATTTTGATGATCGTACCGGAGTCCAACAGTGATTTCAGCGTGCGCTCAATGGTGGTGGTGCTGGTATCGGGCATGCGAGCGAGAATATCGGCCTTGGAGAGTGGAACTAGGGATTGATCAAGCAGTGCTTCAATCCGCGTTCCCTTGGTGGCTACTCGCGGTGCTCCCTGCGCTCTGCCGCCTGCCGTGAGATTGATGCGTTCGTCGAATTCCTTGCACGCGGACAGTATGATGCCAAGCAGGTAGTTCGTGAATGGCGCATAATCATTGGCGTTGTCGTCCCATCCTTGGGTGCTTGCGGCCAGCGCCTCATAATAAGTGCTTTTACTTTGCTCGATAAGGTGTTCGATACTGATGTATTTGCCGACCATATAGCCATTGCGGTACAGCATCAGGAGCGTGAGTAGCCGACTCATGCGGCCGTTGCCGTCATTGAACGGATGTATGCAGGTGAAATCGAGAATGAACATGGCGATGGCAAGCAATGGATCGGTATGTTCATCTCGGATTGCTTGCGTGTAGGCGGAACACGCGCGTTCAATCAGTTCCGGTGTGACAAGTGCGGACGGTGGGGCGAATCGCACGGTGCTGGTCCCGTGTGCATCTCGTTCGATGATGACGTTGTCACTGTCCTTGAAATGCCCCGCAAAGGTCAGTGGTGTGTGTCGGAAGAGGTCGCGGTGCAGTTGAAGAATGACGTTCGGGGTAATCGGAATATAGTCGTGGCTTTCGTGAATAACCGATAGCGCGTCACGGTAACCGGCAATTTCTTCTTCATTGCGATTGCGCGGTGTGACTTTCTCCGAGACGAGATCGTTGAGCCTGCTATCGCTGGTAGAAATACCTTCGATGCGGTTTGAGGCATCTGTGCTTTGGATGCGCGCGACGGCAACCAGCGTCTCCAATATATCCGGTCTGATCGTTGTCTGTATGCTTTGACGCCCTTTTGCCTCGTGAATAGCGGCAAGCAAACTCGTGGTGTGTGGGGTGAGCAACGTCTTACCTGATTCGATGTAGTCGAATGATCTCATACTGCCTCATTTTCTGCATCATGCGAACTTTTCTGCATCATATTTTATCAAAATGAGGCAGAAAATGGGCTGATGAGGCAGAAAAGGCGGCAGGATGGCGGCCGTCTCGCTTGCCGGTTGCGTTACTTTCCCGGGAATGTTGCGCTCGTGGCAAGAAACGGCAAGTTCAGGCGGCCGAGATTGGCGGCATATAATCGCTCGAAGGCTTGGCCCGTAAGTATCGACAAGCGCACTGATTCCGTCGTTCTGGCTGAAATCACCCGTTTGCGCAACGGTGGTGCCAAGGCGGACGTGACCGACGATACCCGTCGTGTAGTCGAACGTCTTACCGGACTGCCTTACGAGCGTTGCTGGCGGTAGCCTACACTGAGAAACCATGAGCAAGCACCACCATCGCGACCGTAGCTGGGCCCCGGCACCTGAAGCATTGCCGGACGACGCCGAGACCATCGACAACCACACTCACGTGGCCTCCGTAATCCCTTTCGCGCGCGCTATGAGCCATGAGGCGCAGGAGAAGGGGCAGCCCGAAGTTCCGGTGTATGACGTCGACCAATTGCTGGCGCAGGCGCAATCTGTCGGCATTGGGGGTATCATCGACTGCGGTTGCGAGCTGCCGCACCTGATGACCGCCGTCCAGATGGCCCTCGATCATCCAGGTAACGTGCACGCGGCGCTCGCAATACACCCCAATGAGTCCGTGCTCCACGGGCATCGCGGTGTGCCGGGGCCGGATGGTCTGCCCCTCAAATACAAGCCTTACCATGACACGTCTTTCGAGGAGGCGCTCGCCGAAGTGCATCGCCTCGCCACCACATACCCCGAGCAAGTGGTGGCTATCGGCGAGACCGGCATGGATCTCTTCCGCACCGGCGAAGGTGCCAAGGAACTGCAGCGCGAAGCTTTCCGCGCGCATATTGCCCTGGCCAAGGAACTGGGCCTGCCCATGCAGATTCACGACCGCGACTCCCATCGCGAGGTCATCGAAACCCTGCTGGCCGACGGCGCGCCCGAACGCACCGTATTCCACTCGTATTCCGGCGACCGTGAGATGGCCGAGATCGCGCGCGAACATGGCTGGTATCTGAGCTTCTCCGGCACTGTGAGCTACAAGGGCAACGACGGCATCCGCGAATCGCTGCGAATCGTGGGTCTGGACCATGCGATGGTCGAAACCGACGCGCCGTATCTGACGCCCATGCCCTACCGCGGCCGCACCAACGCGCCGTACATGATCCCCTACACCTTGCGCGCCATGACCGACACGCTCGACCTGCCCATCGCGGATGTGGCGCGCGGCACCCGCGATACCACCCGCGCCGTATACGGACTGTGAGGGCCGGGTGTGCGGCCGTCGCGGCGATGTGTTGACTTGTAAAATTTGTCAGAATTGTGAACGAGGTCTACCATGATGTACCTGACATAAGCGAGGGGGATGATTTCCACCTCAATGGAGGACTGAACGTATGGCTGAGTCGAACCAAAGGACCGCACGCGCCCAAAAAGCCTCAAAGGCCCAGACAGCCCAGGCTGGCGCCGCCAAAGCCAAGGCCCGACAGGAAGAAGAAGCACTGCTGAGGGCCGACACCTTTACCAACGCTCCCAAGGTGTCCCGCCGCACTCTCACCAAGGAGGAGCGCGAGGCACTCGCCAAGCAGAGGGAAGCCGAAACCAAGGAAGCCGAGAAAATCGCCAGCGCATGGTCGAAAGGCGGCCTCGGCCGATGGTGGGTCCGCCTGCAATCCAGCCCAGACAAGGTTACCTGGGGCATGGCGATCGTGGCGCTCGGCGTGGTGTACGGCGACATCGGCACCTCGCCCCTCTACACCGCGCAGACCTTCCTTGCCGGTCAGGGAGGGCTTGGCAGCGTAAACCGAGAGGCCGTGCTCGGCATGCTGTCGCTGGTCTTCTGGTCGATTACGCTGATCACTACCGTCAAATATGTGCTCATCGCCATGCGCATCGACAACAATGGCGAAGGCGGCATCTTCGCGCTGTACTCGTTGATTCGCAAGTACGGCGCATGGCTCGCGATTCCCGCCATGCTCGGCGGCGCGGCATTCCTTGCGGATTCGGTACTTACCCCGGCGGTTTCCATCAGTTCCGCAGTCGAAGGCTTGCAGACCCTGCCGCCATTGGAAGGGTTGTTCGACGAAAACCCAAGCCTGACCCTGATGATTACCGTCGTGATCATCGTGATTCTCTTCTCCGTGCAGTCGCGCGGCACCGAAAGCATCGGCAAAGTATTCGGCTCGATGGTGCTGGTCTGGTTCAGCTTCCTCGCCATCGTAGGCGTCACGAATCTCTCTAACGACTGGTCTGTGTTCGCGGCCCTGAACCCGGTGTACGGCATCAAATTCCTGTTCAGCCCGGACAATGCTGCCGGCATCGCCCTGATGGGCACCGTGTTCCTCTCGACCACCGGTGCCGAGGCGCTGTACTCCGACATGGGCCACGTGGGGCGCGGCAACATCTACTTCACCTGGCCATTCATCAAGGTTGCGCTGGTGCTCAACTACTTCGGCCAAGGCGCGTGGATGTTGGCCAATAGCGATAACCCGCAATACACCGCGATGAAGTCGCTCAACCCGTTCTTCCAGATGATGACCCCGAACGTGCGGTACCTGGCCGTGATTCTGTCTGTTTCGGCCGGCGTGATCGCCTCCCAGGCCCTGATCACGGGCGCGTTCACCATGGTTTCCGAGGCCACCCGCCTCAACTGGATGCCCCATCTGCAGGTGCGTTACCCGGCCCGTACGCGCGGCCAGCTGTACATTCCGGTGGTCAACGGCGTGTTGTGCGTGGCCACGCTCGCCGTGCTCGCCATCTTCAAGGATTCCGAACACATCTCCGCCGCGTACGGCCTGGCGTTGACCATTACGATGATCACCACCACCGTGTTGCTCGGCGTCTACCTATGGCATTCCGGCAAGCGGGTCGGTGCCATCGTGTTCACCGTGCTGTTCTTGGCGATTCAGGCTATGTTCTTCATCGCGTCCATGGCCAAATTCCTGCACGGTGGTTGGTTCACCATGTTGCTGACCGCCGCGATTCTGTTCGTCATGTACACGTGGAATGAGGGCACCAAGCTCGAACGTGCGCAACGCCGTCACATGCGGCCCAACGACTTCCTACCCGCGCTCGACAAGCTGCACAGTGATTTCCGCATCCCGTATTTTGCGGACAACATCGTGTACCTGACCTCCGACTCGGAAACCAAGCGACTCGACACGGACATCTTCTTCTCCATCTTCGCCGACCACCCCAAGCGCGCCCGCGCCTGGTGGGCAGTCAGCGTGGAAACCACCGACGAGCCGTTCACCCGTGAATACTCGGTGGAGAACTTCGGCACGAACTACATCTACCGCGTGCGCTTCCGTTTGGGCTTCAAGGTTTCGCAGTCCATCCCGGCGTACATCCACCAGATCATGCACGACCTGTCCAAAACCGGCGAACTGCCTAAGCAGAAATCGATTTACCCCAAGGTCGACGCCGATCCGGACATCGGCACCATCCGTTACGTGCTGATTCACAAGGCCCTGATGCCGGAATCCAAGGTTTCCGCACGCGGTGCCCTGTCGTTGCAAGCCAAGTACGCAATCCGCCGCATGGCCGGCTCGCCGGTTAAGTGGTTCGGTCTGGCACCTTACAACCCGCTGGTCGAGGTGCAGCCGCTGTTCGTCTCCACCCGCCGCCCACCGCGTCTGAAGCGCACCGATACGGCCAAGACTATCTCGACGCCCACGCCGACTCGTGCAGTGGCCGACCCGGCCGCCGTCCCCGACCCGATGGACACCACGTCCGGGCTTGGGCGATTGGTACAGGAGCTCGATGCCGCCGTATCGGCCGAGGAACGGAAGATCGCTGAGGCCGCTGCCGCCGCTGAGCAGGGCGATAAGGGCGATAAGGGCAAGGCCAAGAACGGCAAACCCGCCGCCAAGCCTCAGCGCTCCGCCAAACAGAAGCGATAACATACCAGTTTGCAGCGGTGCTGATGCGCTCTATAAAGAATGCCTATAACGGTCGCCGCACGTCGCCACACGGTTTCGGTAAGTTGAAATACCATGTGCAGATTACTGGGATACGCGACGGCAGGCTTCAACCTGAGTCTCAACGCTGTGTTGGGGCAAGACAATGTCGAGGATTTCCGTGAACTGTCTGAAATCCACAATGATGGCTGGGGTGTAGCCCAGCTTCCCGATCCCGCCGAAGCGCCGCACGTGCGCGACGGTGGCGCACCCACTCCGGAAACTGGTACCCGAATCTACAAGTCGACCATCGCGGCCCGTCATGACAGCACGTTTGAGGCGCTGGCCGACGAACCGTCTCGCGGTGCCGTCTGGCACCTGCGCTTGGCAAGTTCCAATCTGCCGCTCATCATGGAGAACCAGCACCCGTTCTATGCGAACGGCCTGAGCTTCATCCACAACGGCGATATCTCGGACGCCAATGGCCGCAACATCGTCACCAACCGCTCATACCCGGTGAACCACAGCGTGTTCCTCTCCACCGGCGGCCGTTCCGACTCCGCCATCTTCTTCGCGGTGATTCTGGAATACATCGGCTTCGGCTTCCCGCTCGACGAGGCCGTGGTCCAGGCCGTGCGCGAACTGCGCCAAGCCTACCCGAAGTCCAGCTACAACTGCATGATCCAGTCCGAGGACCAGCTCATCGCCCTGTGCGCCGCCGGTCGTGAGAAGACCAGCCCGCGCATCGTGGAAATCTACGATGAGTACGGCCGTGGCGAGCAGGCCGCCGACTACCGTGTGATGCGCTACCGTGAGCTGCACGACGACAACGGCGACTCCGCCGGTGTGGTGGTCTCCTCTTCCGGCTATGAGCAGGAAGGCTGGAACGTGCTGGAGAACGACCAGATGATCATCGCCTCCAATCGCAACGGCACCTACCGTCTCCGTTCCATCTGAAATAGCTTCATAAGCCCCCTCTGACGAGGGGGGCTGTCAGCCGACAGACTGGGGGGAGAGGCCCCTAGAGCCTCAAATCATCCGCATCCCATACTTCTCCGCCAACGCCGGAATATCCGGCACGCCATACTTGGCCACCAGATCCAGCCATCGCTGCTTGTTCTCTCCGCCAAATCGCTCGGCTCGGGCCGTATACGCCTCGACCTGCAGGAACTTCGGTGGCACTGACTTGCTATGGAACTTGTCGGCGTACATCACCACTTCCTGCTCGAGATTCATCGGCACATAGTCGGCTGGTGGCAACGGCAGCTCCTGGCGCACCACATCCTCGCGCGTAAGTCCCACGCCGGTATGGTTGCGGCAGAACTGGGCGATGGACTCGTCCACGCCCTCGTCGAGCAGATACTCGTAGCCCTTAAGACCGTGCAGAATGTAGCGTTTCTTGCTGAATTTGAGCGGTTCGCCGTCAGAGCCGTCATGCTTGAACACGCGGTAGGTGCCGATGTCATGCAGCAGTCCGCCGATGAGTACCAAATGCTCGTCGAGCAGACGCGGCGGCACATGGCCGCCGGTGACGCCTGCGGTGGGCGGTACCTCCGCGTCCTTCGGTAATGTGCAGCGGCGCGTGAACAGCGCGTTCTGCCGGCGCACGATCTGGCAGCCGATGGTCGCTACAATCACGCAATGCGTGTGCACCAGCTCGTACGCCGCCCTGGACGGCGCGATTTTGCGGTGCAACTCGTCGATCTGCTCCAGTGTGGGAATATATCCGGTCATGATTATCAGGTTTCGTCTCGTACGGTCAGATTTATCGTCAGATTAGCGCGGCAATGAGCCGCAGCATTGAAAAACCCCTGCGATTCGGCAAATCGAATCACAGGGGGCTCTATGGTCTGAACATCAGATTTCGAAGAGTGTATCGGCTGCTTCGGCGATCTCGCGCGACACAGTGAGCACGATAACGCAGTGCTTCGGGTCACCGGTGTGCGCCAGCTTGGCCAGCGCGGCGAACACGGTCACCTCGTCATCCGCGTTCAGCCCTCGTGTCGGCTCGTCGAGGATCAGCACTTCGGCCTCGGTGCTGATTGCACGGGCGATGGCCACCAAACGCTGCTGCACCAAAGGCAACGTGCCGACGGCCACGCCGCTGGTGGCCTCGGAGAAGCCGACCTCGGCCAGCAGTTCGCGGGCGATCACCGGCTTGGGCTTCAGGAAGTTGCGGTTGGACGCATTCATGGCGTACAACACGTTTTGTTCGGCGTCGAGTTTCGGCTGCACGGCGTGCAGCTGCGGCACAATGCCCAAACGGTGGCCGCGCAGTTCCACGGGCTCGAGCTCAACAATGTTGGCGCTCTTGTTCATCACCGTGCCAGACGCCGGCGTGGTCAAACCGCTCATCACGCCCATCAGCGCGCGACGCTTGGCGTCGGCGGTGATACCCGAATCGGGGTCGTCGCTGATCAGCAGCGCGTATGCGTGTCCGGAATAGCAGAAGAAATTCGCGCCATCGAGGATGTTGACCTTGCCCTTGGGGCCGGCGACCGTCACCTTGTTCAGGGCAAAGGTCGGGTAGGTCTTGAGCAGAATGTCGTCGGAACCGCCGCCCCCCAACACGCGATCGATACGCGAGGCCAGCGTCATGGTGGGTTCGGCCGCTTTGCCCTGAGGCTCCGCATGCTCGGCCAATGCGTCTTTGTGATCGGTTTTGGCCAGTCGGAGTGTTTCGTTGACGCGGGCGGCATTGCGCTCGGTCACTTCGGCGGATGCGTTGACCGAAGCGATGGCGTCTGCTTCGGCCTCGCTGGTCTCGTCGGTTTCTCCGGTTTCGGCAGATGCCAGTGCGCTGTAAATACCATCGTCAACGGTGCTTTCGTCATCAACGTCATCGAAGGTCACGCTGAACTGCACGGAGTCAGCCGGAACTGATTCAATGGTGTCGTTCGTCTCAGTCTCAGAAGTCACTTCGTCAGCCGTTGCGTCAGTGGTCTTCTCGAGTTCCTGATCGTTGTTCTTGTCGCTCATGCCTGTGCCTCCGCATCGTCGGTTGTGGTGGTCGTCTCGGTCTCGCTCACGGTGCCCCAGTCGCCATCGGCGGCGAACAGCTTGTTCGCGCTGAAGAACGCAAGGCGCAGGGCGGCAAGAATCGCCAGGATCAGGATTGAACCCAGTCCATACCAGACCATGGTCCAAATCAGGCCCGATGTCACCGGGGTGGCATGGCCGGATGCCAGAGCAGATCCGATCGGCTTGGCGGCGAACGCGCCTCCGACCAGACCAATTACGTAGAAGGGCAGGGTGACGATGAACACTTCCAGCATGAACTGCCATCCCAAACGCCCGCGAGTGACGCCGGACACCAGTGCCATGCCGATCTCGTCGTCACGCTTGGGTGCCCACACGCCCGACAGCACGAGGATGAGCAACAGCACGCCGCCCACGGCAGCCAACGCAATGGTGCCGGTCTTCGCGCGCGAGGATAGCGTATCCAGCGGCTCCAGAGAAGCGTTGTAGGATTCCAGCGAAGGGGAAGACACCTCGTATCCCTTGGCGGGCAGCTTGGACTTCTTGAGGGTGGATACTAAGGACTTGTATGTAGCGGGATCACCGGCGTCGAACACCACGTCCAGATCCGGCACCGCCCAGCCGGAGGCGGTCTCGCCGTTGGACTGTGGGTCGAGTCCGGCCTTGGCGAAGGTCTGATAGTTGGTGAAGATCGCGTTCTCGCGGTTGCGGGCGGCCGTCACCGGGTTGGCGACGGCGGATTCGGATGTGTACTTGTAGATGCCGCGCACCTTGAGCTTGGCCGTGGTCTTGGCGTCCGAGGCGGCCGCCACCTTGAGCGTATCGCCCACCTTCAGGTTGTTGGCGGAGGCAAACGCCTCAGAGACCAGTGCGCCGGTGGTGTTCGGGTTGGAGGACTTGTTGTCGTAGCTCAGGTCCTTGCCGTCCACGATTTCGAAGGTACCGAGGTCGCTGGCCTTGGCGGCATCCTCGGTCCAGAAGGCTCGCCAAATGAGCTGGCCGCCGGTCTCATCATCGGAGGCCGAGCCCAGCGATCCGCCGTCCAGGGCCTTCAAATCATCGCTCACGCGGGCCGGCACGGTTTCGGTAACCGTGAAGTTCAACGAGTCGGTGGCCGACTGGACGAGCGTGGCGTATTCGGTGTATGAGGTCCACGTCATGTAATGCTTGGTGGAAGCCGAGTCCGTAGCGGAGACCTTCTTCCACGTAGCCGCAGTCGGGCGAACGGCCAACGTGGCCTTCTGCTGATCGTACGCGGTGGTGTGTGCGTTGGTATCTTCTTGAATGATGGCCAGTCCGGCGACTGTGCCGAAGGTGACCGCCAAGGTGATGAACGCGGTCAGGGCCGTACGTCCTTTAGAACGTGTCAGGGCCTGCCAGGCGTTGCTGAGGACGAACATGTAATTACCTCTCCCGTTCTCCTAAGCCGAACAGATCAATACGGCTTTAACTATTGTTGCGTTTAGTGACCGTTTTCTTGCGCAATACTGTTATACCCCTCAATGAGGTCTGAGAACATTCTGACAGCGATGTGGTGGTCATGCGGGGATTTGCACCCGGTATGGGATAAACCCTCGGTCTATTTCGGTGGCATCGGTACACTGGCATGAGATATGCGTGGCGTCACGTGTGCTCCGGCATGTCTGCGATTCCGGATTCGCCCGGAGTCCGGCATCCGGAAGCGTGGCCTCGCGCCGCTGGATAAGAGTATGAGCTGAGCAGATTTTCAGGCAGGGTAAGTATGCGATTCACTTCAGGGCATTCGAGCCATAAGGCTGTGGGGCGTAGGAGAAGCCGTCATGCCGGTAACGGAAAATCCAATCGCTCCGCATCTACGAATAGCGCTACAAATCAGCAGACGGGTCCCGTAAACCTGAAGACTCCCCAGCACGTGGGTGGCAACGGCCGTTCGCTGGTCAGCCGTACGCCGATATGGGCGCGAGTGGCGGTTGTGCTGCTGCTGACGTTGCTGGCCAGCGTCACCTGTGTGGTCACGCTCTACGCGGCATCCGTCTCGAGAATGGCCACGGATGCGCAGCGTGTGCTGACATCCGCCGAAGGTCTGGTCAATTCGGCACTTGGCTGCGGCAGCGATAAGAGTCTGTCGGACATCTCCCAAGAGTTGGTCAATGCCACCAATGATCTCAACGAGGAGCTGAACGGCCCACAGTGGGACTTCTTCCGCGACCATTCGCGATTTGGCAGCGACATCACCGCTGCCCGCGAAATGCTGGCTTCCGTGGATACGCTGGTCAACGGTCCGTTCACTGATCTGCTGAACCTATCCAAACGATTGCAGGGCTTCTCCCTGAAGAATGGCTCGGTGGACGTCAGCGCCCTGATGGATATGCCGGATATCGTCAAGCAGGCGCATAAGGATATCTCGCAGCAGCTCACCAAGCTCAGCAAGGTGCCGACTCCGAGCGTCGCCAAGGTGGCCACCGTGCTCGAAGCCGAAAAGGCTGCGCTCAAGACCGTGGATTCGATGCTCAGCGAATACGATGGCCTCATTAACTTGCTGCCGCAACTGCTTGGCGAGGACGGCAAGCGCACGTATCTGGTGATGGTGCAGAACCCGGCCGAGCTGCGTTCGGCGGGCGGCATGGTGGGCACCATCGCCGCAATCACGGCAGATAAGGGCACGATTACCATCGGTGATTTCGCCACCACTTCTGGTTGGGACATTCCTGAGAAGCCAATGGATGATACGGTGCTGAAGGAGCGCCAGGTATTTGGTGACACTTTTGACCAGTACCCGGCCACCACGACCATCGACCCCGAATTCCAGCGTGTGGCACAGATGAACAAATACATGTGGCTGTATCAGAAAGGCAACGAAGACGCGAACGTAGCGGGTGTATTGTCATTCGATCCCGTATTCCTCCAGGCATTGCTGGGAGCCACAGGCAAGGTCAAGCTTTCGGACGGCCGAGTGCTGGATGGCACCACCACGGTGCCGTTCTTCGCTTCAGACCTGTACACGGATTACCCGGACTTCGAGCAGCAGAACAGCTTCGTTTCCGAAGCGGCTCAAGCAATCATGAACCACGTGCTTGGCAACGCGAATGCTTCCACCGCATCCCCGCTGTTGAAGGCAATCAGAGATACCAGCGCTAGCGGTCATTTCAAGCTATGGATGGCTGATCCGGATGAGCAGGAGGCGCTGATTACCACCGGACTCATCGACGACAAGGCCAGTGGCGAGTTGTCCGCCGACAGCCAGATGCCCGAAGCTGGCATCTATCTTTCGGAGCTGCAGCAAGGCAAGCAGGATTGGTATCTGAAGACCTCCACCACGGTCACCAAAACCTGCGGCGACGCCTCGGCCAGCCAGAACGCCCTGTATTCTGGCGTGCTGGATAAGCGCATCACGACAGCCGTGCGTAACACGCATCTGGGTCAGTTTACGGAAGATCAGCTCGGTGACGAATACACGGTCACCTTCACCATGAAGAACACGCTGACTAAGGCTAAGGCCGAATCGTTGCCTGATTTCGTTAATGGCGGCTCGGAGAATCCAGTGCTCGGCGGCATGTTGTACCGCGTGGTGCTTACCGCCCCGTACGGTGGCGAAATCACCGCTGTGCAGGCTGATATAGATTCATGGGGTACCAACACCGCGAGCCTGTATGACCGTCAGTACATTATGTTCAACCAGCAGTGGATCGAGCCCGGAAAAGAATTGACGATTGCTTATACCGTTCGGGTCAGCAGCGATGCCACACATCCACTGAACGTGGTAACCACGCCGGTGGTGAATGCGGATGGCATCGAGACGGGCTCCAACGGTAAGGTGACCGATGAGTGCCCGGCGGATAAGAGCAGTACGAACGGCGCCGATGGTGCGAACGGCGGCGCGGACGGCGGCAGGAACGACGCGCATAAGGGCGCGTCCTCCGATCCCTCGGCCAGCCTGGACGCCTTGGACAAGCTGAAGAGCCAGATCAGCTGCCCGGTCGATCTGAAGTCCCTGGCGGGATCCATGTGATGACCATGCCCGATTCCGTTTCCGATGCCGCCGGTGTCGGCGTCGCCGGCAAGCCGCGCGACGTGAACTACGATCTGCTGCGCGTGGTGGCGATGTGTCTGGTCATCGGCGTCCACGTGATCAACAATTACATGCCTGTCAAGATGACCCTCGCCGGCAGCGCAGAAACGGTGCGATTCGTGCTGTTCGCGTTGTTCATGGTCTGCAATCCGCTGTTCATCATGGTGTCCGGCCGGTTCAACCTGACATTCGATGCCGCGCAAGGCGCCGGTCGGCCCCGCCCCAATGGTCTCGCGCCGTACGCGCGCTACTACTACAAACGGTTCGTCTCGCTGATCGTGCCGTATCTGCTGTATGCGGGCGGCATGGGGTTCGTGGCCTATCTGGCGGTCGACCATCGCCCGGTCGGCGGGGCCTTCTCCGGCATGCTGTTCGACCTGTTCTCCGGGTATGACGACTCCGTGTACTGGTTCGTGTTCATGCTCGCCGGTTTCGTGCTGGCGACGCCGTTCCTGGCCGCGATGATGCGCGCGATAGGCCGGTCGGGCGCCTGGCTGCTGATCGGCCTGGCCGCCGCCGTGGCCGCCGCCGAGCAGATCTGCAATCTTGCCGGATACCCGTTGACGTTCCTGCAGTCGTTCCCCTGGCGGGGACTGCTGGTCTACTATCTGCTCGGTTTCGTGCTGGAATACTATCCGCCGTCCACGCGGGCGCGGCGCGGCTTGTACGCGTTGGCGCCGTTCGCCCTGGCCTGGACCGTCGCCACGCCGTACCTGTTCGCCGGCCAGCAGATTCAGGTCGGCCGCACGCTCACGGTTTCCTTCGCGGTGGTGGTGGCCGCGGTGTTCCTGTTCTTCCGGTACGACGTGCATCCGGCGTCGGCACGGCTGCGCAGGGCGATCACCTGGCTGGCGGGGTACTCCTACACGATCTATCTGGTGCATTCGCCGCTGTCCAAGGTGCTGATCGGCCCGAGGATTCCCGCGCCCACGGACGGATGGTCGTATGCGGGTATCAGCGTGCTGATGTTTGGCGCTACGTTGCTGGTGGCGCTGCTATTTGCGGTGATAGCCGATACTGTGGTGCTTAAGCCCGTGCAGCGTCTGTTACGGAAGGTACGGCTGTAGATTTGGATACGGCGCTATGCCACGGTATCAAAGCCAGGAATCCCAGCAGCAGAAGCGGGGTGAACGTGAATTTCGACATGTCCATCAGCACGCCCACGGTCATAAGCGCGGCCAATCGTCCGTTACCGGCGCGCGGGCCGGCCATGCAGGAAAACAGCAGACACGCGAACAATAGGCACAGCGCCTGTGCCATGGAATCGGCCGAGATGGAGAACTGGATCCAATCACGGCTCACGCACCCGCCCACATTGCCGCTGCCCGAATGCAGAATGCTGGTCGAGTCGACTGGCCGAGCCAGCACATCCCCGTTGACGATGCCGTCGATGCGATATGTGTGCGCCCATGCGTCTGGAATATGCCCGGCAGTCGTCACCGCAATCAGCACGAAACCCATTGCCAAGATCACTGCAGCAGCCAAGGCCGGCATCAGGCGGTTCAGCCGCTTCCATGCAGCGCTCGCCGCCACTCGTGAGAACACGGTCAAAGGAGTAGAAACAGCATCAGAGGCATCGGAGGCATCAGACATATGTCCCGCTATATATGAGGTGTTGGTGGTGATTGAGCGATATTTGAAGGCAGTTCTGGAAGGGTCCTAGACGTATGATTTGGAGAACGGTTCCCTCATTAATGGTGCCAACGTTCAGCTCTATTCCAGCAACGGTACTAATGCCCAGCGTTGGATGTTGCGTAAGTAGGTTTGATGAGCATGACTTCATCTGATGAGAAGCCTTGAACCCGTGTCCACATTTATGATGGAGGGCGAATAACATCAACGATTTTTAGCACGGCTTTGTCTCCGTCATTTAATTTCTTGGCGCTGTCGATGCCGCTCGTACGTCCACACATGAAAAGAGCCATGTCAATCATCTGTAGCCCGTACAGCATGCGCGAATCCTCCCACTGGAAAGACATTTTGATGCGTGCCAAATCAGAGGGGAAATATTTTGCGGTTTGGGCTGACACTAAAAGATGGGGGTGCGACTCACGGTTGCGCCCCCATCTTTTAGTACGTCGCTGTCAGTGCCTCTTGTTGTATGCGATTTTGTTGGTTTCAATGACGAAGGTCTTGCGGTCATTCTTGGCCATGACGTCCAGGATGATGCCGGCGATGATGAGCAGGAGCCCCGTGATGACCAGCATCACCGCGCCGATCAGCGTGGGGAAGTGGGTGACCACGCCGGTCTTGGCGAATTCGAAGGTAACGGTGCCGCAGAGCACAATGCCAACGATGCCGATGATTAGGCCCAATCCGCCGAAGAGGGGGAGGGGCTTGTATTCGCGGATCATGCGGAAGATGGTGCTCATGACCTTGATGCCGTCACCTACGGTGTCCAGCTTGGACACTGAGCCTTCGGGGCGGTCACGGTACTGGATTGGCATCTCGTAGAGTCGCAGGTTGTTGTTCAGCGAGTGGATGGTCATCTCGGTCTCGACCTCGAAGCCTCGCGAAAGCACGGGGTAGGTTTTGACGAACGTGAAGCTGAACGCGCGGTATCCGGTCATGATGTCGGTGACATGTGCTCCGAACAGTCCGTTGATAGAGCCACGTACAAGACGATTACCGAAGTTGTGGAACGGACGCTTGTTCTCCTGGAAGTATGTGGAGGAGAGGCGGTCGCCGATCACCATGTCGTAGCCTTCGAGCACCTTGGCCACCATGGCGGGCGCGGCGTCGGCGGGATACGTATCATCACCGTCGGCCATGACGTACACGTCGGCATCGATGTCCTCGAACATGGCGCGGATTACGTTGCCCTTGCCTTGGCGTGGCTCCCTGCGGACGATCGCGCCTTCAGCCGCGGCAATTTCGGCGGTGCGGTCCGTAGAATTGTTGTCATATACGTAGACGGTGGCTTTCGGTAAAGCGGCTTTAAAGTCACGCACGACCTTACCGATAGTGACTTCCTCGTTGTAGCAGGGGAGGAGCACGGCAATGGAGGTATCATTATTTGCTTCAGGCATATATTCAACTATAACGGTTCCACTGGTCTGACCGCGTTCTCTAGTTCAGGCGCTATCATGGTCGAATGAACATATGGGAAGCTTGGAGAGCAGGTATTCAAGGCAGGATGAAGAATCCCATCGTGGTCGGAGTTGTCATTCTCCTTGTTTTGGAAGTGTTTGTATTTAATTTCCCATTTTGGGCCACACTCACCAATAGTGGCACCGCAATGACCCCGTCCCTGGGCCCCGGTCTGGAAAAGACAAATGAGGGAAAAGCCAAGATTACCAATAATGAATCTTCTTGGATTGAATTTAAAAATAAAGATGTAATTAACTACTTCTATATTACACCATCATCAGGTGAAGACGGAATAAATCAAGTAAAATGGAAAATGTCAACAAAAAAAGCACAGGATGGCAATTGGTATGAAGCAACGGGAGAGTCCGGTTACTCCCCACTGGTAAATAATTCAAGATATATACATGTTGGCGGCCTAACCACAAAAATCAGGCTGAAAATCGAGGCAGCCAATGGCGACATAATACCAGTAAGTCAATATGTGGCAAACCCGCGCGTCCCGTTCCGCATCAGTCTATCACGGCTGATTTTGGAAGTGGTATTGATTTCCACATATTTAGCAGTCCGTCCAAAGTCAATATTGTATCAAATCCCATTTTCCGCGCGCAACATAAGATGCGTTACACCGATTGTTGTCACCGCAGCAGTGGGATGCGTATCGTTGCTGTGGTTTTGGGGGGAGTCTGGCGGGCTTCATACAACAGGAGGCATCAATCGTCTTCCCAACGGCTCTTATTTCGACGCGGACCAATATGCACATGTCGCGGATGCATTGATTCATGGCCACGTATATTTGGACATACCGGTAGATCCAGGTTTGGCCGCAATGGATAATCCTTATGATGCGGCGTCGCGAATCGCTCTTTCTAGAAATAGTGATTTGCCGATTTTGTTTGACACCGCTTTTAAGGATGGTAAATACTATAGCTACTTCGGCGTTCTTCCCGCCGTGCTTTTGTTTGTTCCATACCAGTTAGCGACAGGTCACTACATGCCTGTAGGATATGCCGTTATCATTCTAGGTATTTTGGCATTTATACTCGGCATTCTGCTATGTGTTCAACTTGCACGTCTTGTCAACACAAAACATTCGATTAATACCGGAGTGGTCCTTCTTGCATGCATTTTCATGTTCCTAGGCAGCGGGATAGCACACAATATCCAGATCGGTCTTTTCTATCAAATTCCTCAGACATCCGCACTAGTATTTATACAGCTGGCCTTTATATGCTGGATTGAAGCTAAAACTCACAATCTTAGCAAAATCTGGATGTCTCTGGGTGCTTTGAGTGCCGCCATGGTCATTGGCTGCCGTCCTCAATTTATGCTATCACTTATCGTCGCAGTTCCACTTTTCTGGAAAGAGATTGTCGATCTATGGGTTGAAGGAAAGGGCAATAGACAAGGACTGGTAAAGGAAATCAGTATATGGTCGAGTGTAATTATCCCATTTGTTATCGGCTTGATTCCATTCGCCCTATATAACTATCTCCGATTCGGGAGCATACTGGACTTTGGCGCAAATTATAATCTAACAGGTTACGATATGACTCATCATCAGTTGCCTGTCTCATTGCTGGCTCCCTTGGCGTTTTTGTATTTCTTGCAGCCTCCAAATATTTCAACAGGCTTCCCATTCATAATGAATACACCTAATCCAATGCCTCTATGGCTGCCGATGCAACCAAGCTATGGCGGATTCTTTACTTTTATAGCACCTTTTGCCTTCATTATGTTCTTCCCTACATTCTGGAAGTCAAACATGAGGAAGAACGGACTCTTTAGCACTTGTTGCACTTTGTTAATTTATTCCATAATCGTTTTTGCCTTTGACTCACATATAGTGGGTTATGATTTAAGATACATGCTCGACTTTAACTGGTCAATCATATTGGCTTGTACTCTGATGTTGTACTCCTCTAATATAGGACTTTACCACAGTCGAAATGTGTCGATATCGCAAGATACATTCGGCCCACATACCAGCGTAATCCTTATTAAGGCAATTACGTGTTGTGTCCTTGTTTCTTCGCTCATGCTTTACTTTAAGCAATTTATAATGGGCGGCTCCGTAAGCCTCAAGGTAATCTGGGATACCGCCTCATGGTTCACCGCACTGTAATGTAGCTCTAATATTTGTTACCCGGTAAGGACCTCTGAGGTGGGAGTATTATGAACAGAATTCGTTATTTTGACATTGCAAAAGGCATCGCAATACTTGCCGTCATGTTGGGGCATAGCATTCTTATTTCAAAAGCGTTCTTCCCGCAATCCTCTACAGGAATTCTTCTGTATCATGTCTGCTTTACCTTCCATATGCCACTATTTTTTATACTATCCGGTTATTTCATGCACCCAGAGCGCGATTTTCGCTGGCGCAAAGAAAGCCGTGAACTTATTGCCACATATGCGATTACTGCATGTGTTATCATGTTAGTCAATACCCTGAATTCCTTAATGATTGGCAGCGGTTTAAGAACTACGTTTAATGGCTGGCTAGCTGCTGCATTTTATGGCGCTGGAGATTTTGGGAATTACGCTTGGCCAGTTCCTTTCCGTATAGGAGCATTATGGTTTTTGCTTGGCCTGTTCTGGGCTCATTTATTTGTTCATCTCTCCTTTAGATGCAAATACCCATTGCTTATGATTGCCCCATTGTTTATTGTCGGATATCTTTCCTCGCGTATATGCTGGCTCCCTTTGAGCATCCAGTCGGGAATGACCGCATCGGCTTTCGTATATTGCGGCACGCTTGCCAGAAAGTATGATATTCACCGATACTGCCGTCAGCATTGGTGGATTGTATTACCTTGTGGCGCAATCTGGCTTTTAGCTATTGCCGAGTTCAACGGTTTCAGTATGGCAATGAATATATACGGCCATGGTTTCCACTTTGCCCTTTCGATTGCTGGCACCCTTGCAGGAACTGTTTGCATTCTTGCTATTTCGATGCTCTTGGACAAAAAAATTAATTCTCTATCCATTCTTTTTTCCAAGTTTGGTAAAAACAGTCTTGCTCTTCTATGCGTACATATCATTGAAGATGATGTCACTCCTTGGCAAATCTTACTGCCATATGCCGCAAATCTGATTAGATCAGACATCCTGTGGCTTGTCGTCTTTCTGGTGCGAGTCGCACTTGATGCCGCTCTGGCGTATGCTGTTTTTTGTATACCCCGTGTCAATAAGCTTTTCTTCCCATATCTCGAAAAGAGAGTGCCGTCTGTCAACAACAATTAGAGCATACCTGCAATACGGCGTTGTTCCTATGTAAGGTACATCTCTGAGACGTCTGGCCGTATTCCTCAATGAGAATCACCAGTGAGATTCGAACTACGCCTCATCGAGGGTGAGTGGGCCCTCGTCCTCGGCCTGCTTCGAGTCACGTTGCGGCATCTGCGCTTCAGGTGAACGGCTTGTCCGCTTATGCCCTGTTCGGATCAGTCGGCATGTCTAGGCAGTCGCATGATTCAGGATGCGCTCATGTCCCTAAAACAATCCTTGATTCATGAATGCGACAAATGACCTCAGCCAGGCTCACAATCATGAACGCAAATCCTGCCCCCTAAGGCTTACCGCACGTTGGCCACCCGACCATGCCATAAGTCATCGGATCCGCAGAGCCATAGGATATGCGACAGACCCACGGCCGTCCCGTACATTCCCCAACGCGACGAGTCTCTTAGATTTTACCCGGCCCGTCCAGCAAGTCAGGAGCGACAACGGAGCACCGATAGGGGCAGGACGTCTGCCACACAACAAGGTCAATAGGACAGGCACCGTTCAGCCTCATGTTCGATGACGCACCGCGCTCGGCTATCACGGCATCGAACATGAGGCATGTCACTTTTGTGCATAGTCATAGACCTTCGACTATGCTTGTGGTGTTTAGTTCTGTCAGTTGATTGAGGTGAGTATGTCGAGATTCAAGTTCGCCAACGTTCTCTTGGAGCGCAACCCCCGTTCGTTGAGCTATCCTTCATTGTATTGCAGGGCCGATGGAACTGTCATCGAGGACAAGGCCGACGATTCGTGGCTACTGTGCGATAAAGGCGAGTATGACTTCTGCACGTACTTCAACTCGTTGTCCGTGCAGAAACTCAAGAAGTACACAAACGCCACCCGTTTCTTCCTGCATCTGGAGCTTAAAGGCGCGGCCGCGCATGTCCAGCAAACGGAGGGTGGAGTGTTCTCAGCGCACCCTGAACCCGTAGCAGCCGTCACCGCCGAAGTCCCCGCGTCAAAGGAGTGGCAGACCATTGACTTGGAGCTCCAGTCCAATGACGATACGGTGCTCGTGGGATTCACCATCACCACCGAAGGACAGGTGGCAATCCATAACAGCTACTACGCGGTGGAATACGTCAACGAACTGCATCCGGTCGAATTCGTGCTTTCCACCACCACCTTCAAGAAGGAAAGCTTCATCGAGAACAATATCCGTCTCGTGAAAGAACAGATTCTCGGTTCCGGAGAGGAAATCGCTGACCACTTCACCATGTATGTCATCGACAACGGACGCACCCTCGACGCCGAGAAACTCAGCGATGAGCATGTGCATATCCGTCCCAATCAGAACGTCGGTGGAGCGGGTGGATTTACCCGTGGCATGATTGAGGCCATGGAACAGAAGGTTCCTGCAACCAATATTCTGCTCATGGACGATGATGTGGCGGTTTCGCCGGAAAGCATCAAGCGCACGTACAATCTTCTTCGTCTGCTGAAGCCTGAATACACAAATGCGATGATCAGCGGAGCCATGCTGAATTACGAGATCGGTGAGGATCAGTGGGAAGATACAGGTTACATGACGCCGGAAGGATCATTTGCTCCGGCTAAGCCGAATCTTCGCATGACTCTGTTTCAGGATGTTGTCTACAACGAGACGTTCAAGGTGTCACGTAAGGTAGAAGAAGATAAACAAAGATATGCTGCATGGTGGTATTGCTGCATTCCGATGAACGTCATCAGGGAGAATGGACTGCCGTTGCCGGTATTCGTGCGTTGCGATGATGCTGAGTATGGTGTGCGCTGCGGCAAAGAACTCATTACTATGAACGGTCTGTGCATCTGGCACATGTCTTTCCACGTTCGGTATAACGCCGCTGTGGAGCGTTACCAGACCACACGCAACACCATGATTGCGCAGTGCACCACCGGTTTTGCCCCGCATTCCGATTTCATGCATGAGTTGCACAACAATATTCGTCTTGAGCTCAAGAAATTCGGCTACGCCAATGCCGAGCTGTGCCTGGACGCATTCGAAGACTTCCTCAAGGGCCCGAAGTTCATCTCCCAGAAGGGCGCTGCTGAGGCCAGCTTCATGCGCGCCAACAAGAACAAGGAGAAGATGTTCTCGTTCGATGAGGTGCAGCAGCAGGCTGATGATCTTGGACTCGATGGTTTCGAATTGAGCGAAATCGATCGTCAGTTGGTGGATGGAGACAAGCCCCGTACGCTGATTCAGCGCCTGCAGGACTACGCCACGAATAATGGCCAGCGCATTCTCAAGAGTGAGGGCAAAGGCTATGCGGTCATCCCTGTGCTTGGCTGGACGTACCCGGCTGGTGCCATCCACAACAAGAAGTATCTGATTGTCATTGACTGGTACAACAAGAAGGGTGCCATTCGCGTCAAGGATCCGAAGCGATACGCTGCCATTACAAAGCGTTACGAGCGTGATCTGAAGTACTACAAGAAGAACATCGATCGCCTGCGCAAGGAATACTCCAGTGCCCGTGCCGAGCTGACCTCTGTGAAGTACTGGAAGCAGTACTTGGATATGGACTGATTGTTGTAGATGTCCAAAGATGGGGCGAATCCCTTGACTAGAGGTCTAGGCGTTCGCCCCTCATACTGTGGTGGCGCGCAGAGTATCATCGGTACATACGTATCCTCGGTAATGCGAATGCACAATGTACCATGCGAAGGTAATTGCGATGAGAATTGATAGGATGTAACGCAGTGAAGACAGTGGCAAAACGAATTCAGGACAGATACCGCTATGCGCTGGTTGTTCTGCGTGGATTGGTGAAAACGGATTTCAAGCTACGCTACCAGGGCTCGTTCCTAGGTGTGGCGTGGTCGGTGCTCAAGCCGTTGATGCTGTTTGCCGTCATGTATGTGGTATTTGCGCGATTCCTGCGTATGTCCGATGGCACGCCCACTTACCCGGTGGTGTTGCTGCTGGGCATCTGCTCTTGGAACTTCGTTGGCGAAGCCACGTCTATTGGACTGCGATCCATTGTGGATCGCGGTGATTTGCTGCGTAAGATTCATTTTCCCAATTACATTGTGGTCGTTTCCGCCACGATTGGTTCAATGATCAGTCTGGCAATCAACTATGTGGTCGTATTGATATTTGCGTTGTTCAGTCGTGTGCATTTCACATGGCGTGTGATTCTGGTGCCTTTCAGCGTATTGCAGCTATGGATTTTGGCATTGGGATTAACCCTTATCTTCAGCACTATGTATGCGTATTTTCGTGATATCGCCCATATTTGGGAAGTGCTGCAACAGATGATTTTCTATGGCATGCCGATTATTTACCCGCTGAGCTATGTTACCGACAAAGGTGGCATCTACGCGCAACTGGCACGACTGGAACTGTTGAATCCTATTGCGCAGGCGATTCAGGATATCAGGCATAACTTCATAGCACCGGAAACCCAGCCCACAGTATGGAACCAATTCGGATCATGGTGGGTGCCTGCCATTCCCCTTGGATTGACTGTGGTGCTGATTTGGGTCGGTGTATATGTATTCCGAAAGAACAGCAAGAAATTCGCGGAGGTCATGTGATGAGTAAGCAGATGGACACCACGATCGATGATCCCCGTCTTGCTGGACAGGAAGAGGAACTGGCCTATCTCGATGCGCCTGTTGTGCTTTCTGCCTACCATGTCAACAAGTATTTCAAACTGCCGACGGAACAGGCCACTGGATTGAAGCAGGCATTTATCAATTGGACCAAGGGCATCAAGGGGTATAAGAAGCAGGAAGTGCTTAAGGATATCTCGTTTGAGGTCCATCAGGGTGAGTTCTTCGGCATTGTCGGACGTAACGGTGGCGGTAAATCCACGTTGCTGAAAATCATCTCTCAGATTTATTACCCGAATAAGGGCAGTGTATCCGTTACTGGGAAGTTGGTTCCATTCATCGAACTTGGTGTGGGCTTCAACCCGGAACTGACCGGGCGCGAAAACGTCTATCTGAATGGCTGCCTGCTGGGCTTCACCCATGAAGAGATTGACGCGATGTATGACGACATCGTCGAATTCGCGGAGCTTGGAGACTTCATGGACCAGAAGCTGAAGAACTACTCCAGCGGTATGCAGGTTCGTCTGGCATTTTCCGTGGCCATTAAGGCGCAAGGCGATATTCTTGTTCTCGATGAGGTACTTGCCGTGGGAGACGAAGCATTTCAACGTAAGTGTGATAACTTCTTCCGCAAAGTCAGCAAAGACCCCTCTAAAACGGTTATTCTAGTCACCCATGATATGGGGTCGGTAAAGAAGTATTGTACTCGTGCCATGCTGATCAAAGATGGTGAGGTCGCAGCCATCGGAGACAAGGAGAGCGTTGCGGACCAGTACACACTCCTTAATCTGGAGGCGGAGAAGAAGGATAACGAGCGTAAGGCCCAGGAAATGGCCGATAAGGGCGAGTACGTCGAAGGCCTGAATGAGCGATGCCCGCTGTTGAGGACCTACGCGGTATCCCCGTCGATGCTTACCAGCGATGATGTATTCGAATTCGCTGTTGAATATCAGTACGATGAGCCTGGTGACTTTTATTTGGCAATTTCCATGAACGATATCCGTCGTGGAGGCATCACCTATGATACAGGCGCAAAAGTGTTCAAAATGAAGCGACATGGTCATCATACGGTACGTTTCCAAGTGCCTCTTTCCCTCTTCAACAGTGGCGAGTTCCGTCTGTTCACATCGTTGCGCACGCCGAGTGCCACGGATTCGAATTTCACGGATATGGTGGCCGTGGCTACGGGCGACAATGCCTGCAGCTTCGTGATTCGCAACGCCAAAGGAGACCCATACGCATTATTGAATCATGACCATATTCGTATCACGCCGGCGAACGGGGAAGAGAACGTGACGGTTATGTCCGAATTCGATCCCTTCGAAGGGTGAAACAGGGAAACTGTGACAGGAGACGGTATGAGCAATAACACTGAATGGGAGACCGTGGTCCGTATCGTCTATCCGACGCGTGATATCGATCAGGTATGGCCTTTGTACGCGCTCGACTGGACTCAGCCTATTCTTTCGGATGCGGTGCTTGACCCGCGTATCGATATGAATCCGGCGAATATCGGTGGTATGAATCAGTCGGCGCTGCAGCGTGTGATTCGCCGTGGCACCGGTGGCAAAACCACCGGTGCCACGGACAAGACCTTTGAGCTGGAGGGGCGCTCCGAACTGCACGTGCATGAAGGCGGGCGTACTTCGCTGTGCACGTTTTTCAATGCGTTCCCTGCCGGGTATTGGCGGCGCTGGACCCGTGTGAATGCCGTTCGGTTTGAAGCTGAGGTGTGCGGCACTGGACGTTTGGTGCTGTACCGTTCCAATGGTCGTGGTCTGTTTACCGCAGTGGGTGATTTGTCGGTGAAAAGCGCTAGGCAGTGGCGGACCGTTTCCGTGGAAATTCCGCTGTTGGACACCATGGATGGCGGCTTCTGCTGGTTCGATGCCGAGGCAAGCAGACATGACGGCGATCTGAAAGTTCGCAATGCTGTTTGGCGGACCCCGGCTGGGCAACGTACCGCATCGCACCGCACTACGTTATCTATCGCCATCGCCACCTTCAACCGCGCTCCCTACTGCCTGAACCAGCTGAAAGCCATTCGCGATGCCGCGGCGTTGCGCGAACGACTGGACACGGTGTATTGCACCGATCAGGGTACCGACCATGTGTGCGATCAGGCGGACTATCCTGAAGTCGCCAAGGCGCTGGGAAGCCAACTGACCTATACACAGCAGCGTAATCTTGGCGGTTCCGGCGGTTTCTCCCGCGGCATGTTCGAGACCGTGGAGGCGGGGAAGAGCGATTACTGCCTGCTGTTGGACGATGATGCGATCAGCGAGCCGGAAGCCATTCTGCGTGCGGTGCAGTTCTCCGATTACACGATCAAACCGTCGCTGGTGGGCGGCGGTATGCTCCATCTCGACAATCGCACCATGCTATACACGCAAGGTGAACGCATCAACTGGCAGCGCATGTGGATGACGTCATCCCTTGAACTGGGGTACAACCACGACTTTGCCGCAGAACCACTGCGTGACTCTCCTGAACGCCATCAGCGCATTGACGAGGATTTCAACGGCTGGTGGATGTGCCTGATTCCGGTCAAGGTGCTGAAGACGATTGGCTTGTCTCTGCCGGTGTTCATCAAGTTCGACGACATCGAATACGGTCTGCGTGCCAAGAAAGCCGGATTCCCCACGGTGTGCCTGCCGGGCGTGGCGGTGTGGCATCAGGCTTGGCACGGCAAGGATCCGGCTCGCACATGGGAGGAATATTTCTTCCCCCGCAACCGGTGGATTGCCGCGCTGCTGTTGCAGCCGGACGAGCCGACGAAGAACATACTGTTCGAGATCTTGTACGGCGACGCCATCGTGGGCTTGCGATTCATCTATTCGGCAATGGCTTTGCACCATGCCGGGTTGCGGGACATTCTGCGAGGTCCGCAGTATATTGTGGATTCGTTCCCGACCAAACTTGGCGAGGTACGCAAACTGCGTGCTGAGTTCGTCGATGCGCAGACGCGACCGAGCTTTGAGGACTTTCCCGAGGCAAGGCGTGAAATCGCTTCGCCGCGGCATCACCCCGGCACCACCAAGCAACGGTATATGTGTGCCATAAAAGCCGTTGTGCGCAGTGCATTTTCGAATAAGAATGCCAAGAATGCCAAGAGACCGGACGTGGCGATTACGGCACAAGACTCTTATTGGTGGACATGGTTGTCCTCCGGTGCGATCGATTCCGCCTTGGTCACATCTCCCGACGGCAACTCAGTGGCCTGGCTGAAGCGCGACGATCGGTATTTCCGCAAGAGCCTGCTGGAAGGGTATCGCCTGACCCGCCGTCTCATGCGCGACTGGAAGCGTTTGTCGGCGCAGTATCGTGCGTATGATCTTCCCTCGTTGAAGACGTGGGAGCGGATTTTTGCCGAGGACCGACGCAACAAGTCATGATGAATTCGTGATGGTCCGTTAACTGCGGTCCTTAATCAAGGTAAATAAACAGGTGCGGGGCTGACGCGAGATGACGTCAGCCCCGCACTGATATTAAGGAGCGCAAGCCGGTGGCCCTTTGATTGTCTCTGGTGCCGGCTGATCTGATAACGTCCGAGATTTTGCGCGCTTTGGTTTGGGCTTGAGGTAGGGGTATGGCCCGTGTCCTGTGTACGGTTTTCTGTCGCCAAGCATGGTACTATTGCTGCTTTCGTGGGTGGTGGTTCGTCGTTGAGCTGTTGGTTCCGCAGGCGTAAGGGGCGTTTCCGGCTATTGTGTTTTCCGACCAAAGAAAATGACAACTGGAAAGCGTCTGATGGACAGCATATGCAACCGGCTTCTCAACGTCAAAGGCATGGTGGTCGAGGACGCGTGCAT
>OKMX01000044.1_pt1 | contig 78215 bp, 68 predicted proteins | sample 1613551 | NCBI WGS metagenome assembly OKMX01 (sample SAMN04436865, study PRJEB24849) | human gut metagenome | biome: human gut; feature: NICU; material: stool | host: Homo sapiens | place: USA: Saint Louis, MO | collected 2011-10-01 | reverse complement strand
ATTAGAATAAATTTTTGAAAAGAGGAAACTATGGCAGCAAATACTCGTAAAGCCGGCTACGGCGCGCAGGATATTCAAGTCCTGGAAGGGTTGGAGGCCGTTCGCAAACGTCCGGGGATGTACATCGGTGATACTTCGTCGCGCGGTCTGCACCATTTGGTGTATGAAGTGGTAGATAACTCCATCGACGAAGCGTTGGCCGGTTTCTGTACTCATATTGAAGTCACGATTCATCCGGATAACAGCGTGACCGTGGTCGATGACGGCCGCGGCATTCCTGTCGACATGCATAAAACCGGTCGTCCCGCGATCGAAGTCGTGTTGACGGTGCTCCACGCCGGCGGTAAATTCGGCGGCGGCGGCTACACGATCTCCGGCGGTTTGCACGGCGTCGGCGTATCTGTCGTCAACGCCTTGTCCGAAAAAATGGACGTACAAGTGCAGCGTGACGGTAAAATACATGAAATCGTTTTCGCCCGCGGTCATATCAGCGAACCGTTGCGTTCTTACGGAAATGTCGAAACCACCGGTACCAAAGTTACTTTTTTGCCGGACAAAGAAATTTTCAAAGAAGGCGTGGAATTTTCATTCGACACGCTCGCGTCGCGTTTCCGCGAACTCGCGTTCTTAAATAAAGGATTGCGCATTACGTTAACGGACGAACGCGACGATGAAAAATATTCCGAAAGCTACCATTACGAAGGCGGTCTGAAATCCTTCGTCAAATATTTAAATATGAATAAATCGACGATTCATCCGAATGTGATTGACTTTGAAGGGGATCGCGACGGCATTTTTATCGAAATCGCCATGCAGTACAATGACGGTTTCAGTGAAAATGTCTACTCGTTCGCCAATAATATTAATACTATTGAAGGCGGTACGCATTTATCCGGCTTTCGCGCCGCGTTGACGCGCACCATTAACGATTATGCGCGGCGTTCGGGTCTGATTAAAGAAAATGAAGAAAATCTTTCCGGTGACGATGTGCGCGAAGGGTTAACCGCCGTTATCAGCGTGAAAGTCCCCAATCCGCAGTTCGAAGGGCAGACGAAAACGAAGCTCGGCAACAGCGAAGTTAAAGGGATTGCCGATACGTTGATTTCGGAAGGCCTGCGCGTTTACCTGGAAGAACATCCCGCCGACGGCAAAAAAATTATTGAAAAGGCGCTGCTGGCCAGCCGCGCTCGCGAGGCGGCCCGCAAAGCACGCGAATTGACGCGCCGTAAAAACGCGCTCGAAGTTTCAAGCTTGCCAGGTAAACTTGCCGACTGCTCCGAACGCAATCCGGAAATGACGGAAATTTACCTCGTCGAAGGTGACAGCGCTGGCGGATCTGCGAAATCCGGCCGTGATCGTCGTTTCCAAGCGATTTTGCCCTTGCGCGGTAAAATTTTGAACGTCGAAAAAGCGCGCCTGGATCGCATTTTGAATAATGAAGAAATCCGCTCGATGATCACCGCGTTCGGTACCGGTATCGGACCGGAATTTGATCTCAGTAAATTGCGTTACTATAAAATTATCATCATGACGGATGCCGATGTCGACGGCGCGCATATTCGTACCTTGCTGTTGACATTCTTTTACCGCTACCTTACCCCATTACTGGAAGAGGGGCACATTTATATCGCACAGCCGCCGCTGTATCAATTGCGCAAAGGACGCAGCAAATGGTACATGTACAGTGACGAAGAATTGGCGCAAAAACTGGATGAGGTCGGCCGGGAAAATATCACCGTGCAACGGTACAAAGGTCTCGGTGAAATGGACTCCGAACAACTTTGGGATACGACGATGAATCCGCAGTATCGCACGCTGTTGCAGGTCGGTATGGATGATGCCATGGCGGCGGATCGGATTTTCACCGTACTGATGGGCGACAAAGTGGAACCGCGCCGTCGTTTCATTCAGGAAAACGCTAAAAATGTTACCAACCTCGATCTGTAAAAAACGGCTTCGGCCGTTTTTTTATGCGATTTTTCAGGTAAACTTGCACGCGTGATTCAGATGGATTCATTGATATATGACAAAATATCCTCGCCGCAAGAGAAATAAAAGCGATTAAAAATGGATTAGTACCATATATAGACATAAAAAGCACGATAATAAGAAACGACTACCATATACGTATATTACGTCATTAAACTCCTGTCAAAATCGATGGAAACAAGAGAAAAAACACTGAACTGCAGAGAAAAATACTAACCAAAAGGAATCTTTACGGAAAAAAAGTATTTTGGCTTGCATTTTCAGACTCTAATGCTATAATTGACCTAATAAAAAATGAAAAGAAGGTGATGACAGATGGCGGAACCTCATTTGACAGACGGCTATCTTCCGGGAGAAGAGAATGCACCGAAATTGAAACGCAGTCTGAAAGCACGTCATATGAACATGATCGCCATTGGCGGCGCCATCGGTACCGGTCTCTTCGTGGCTGGCGGGGAATCGGTTTCCCAAGCGGGTCCGGGCGGTGCGCTGCTCGCATATTCACTCATCGGTATCATGGTGTATTTCTTGATGACGAGCTTGGGGGAAATGGCGACTTACATGCCGGTTTCCGGTTCATTCGGAACATACGCCGCACGGTTTGTGGATGAAGCATTCGGATTTGCGCTCGGTTGGAACTACTGGTTCAACTGGGCCATTACATTGGCGGCGGAACTGGTCGCCAGTGCCCTGATTATGAAATATTGGTTTCCCGATACACCGTCCATTGTCTGGAGCGCGTTATTTTTTGTCCTGATCTTCGGCTTAAACTATATGTCGACGCGCTTATTCGGTGAAAGTGAATTTATTTTTGCCGGCGTGAAAGTCATGACCGTTATCGTCTTTCTCTTTGTTGGTGCATTGTTGATTTTCGGCATCGGCGCCGAATCGCCCGGATTTACGAACTGGACGGTCGGAGAGGCGCCGTTTGTCGGCGGCTGGGCGGCCGTTCTCGGGATTTTCATGATCGCCGGTTTTTCGTTCCAGGGCACGGAAATGATCGGTGTCGCGGCGGGCGAATCGGAAAATCCGAAAGAAAACGTACCGAAAGCGGTCAACAATATTTTTTGGCGTATTTTGCTGTTTTATCTCGGTTCGTTTACGGTCATCGGTTTTCTGATTCCGTACACGGATCCCAACCTTTTAAACAGTTCGGTAGAAAATATTTCCATCAGTCCGTTTACGCTCGTCTTTGAACGTTTCGGTTTACCGGCTGCAGCAGGTATTTTAAATGCGGTTATTTTGACAGCGGTACTTTCGGCAGGCAACTCGGGCGTGTATGTATCGACCCGTATGTTGTACGCTTTGGCCGCGGAAGGCAAAGCACCGAAAGCGTTTCTGAAAGTCAATCAACGCGGTATTCCGACCAATGCATTGTTTGCGACGGCCGCGTTCGGTATTGTGGCATTCCTGACGAGCTTCATCGGTGACGGTGTAACGTACAATTGGCTGATCAATATTAGCGGTATGGCGGGCTTCATCACCTGGGTCGGTATCGCGATTTGCCACTATCGTTTCCGCCGAGCGTATATTCGCCAGGGTTACGATTTGAATGATTTACCGTATAAAGCATCGCTGTATCCGTTCGGCCCGATCTTCGCGCTGGTCTTGTGCCTGGTTGTTATGGCGGGGCAAAACTATAGCGCTTTTACCGGTCCGAAAATTGACTGGTACGGCGCCAGTGTCGCGTACGTCGGCATTCCGGTATTCCTCGCCGTGCATTTTTGGTATAAGATGAAATATAAAACGAAATTAATCCCGCTGGAAGAGGTTAATTTGGATCCGCATGACGACGAATTGCTCGCGCAAAGCGGCGAAGAAGTTGACGATTGAATGAAAATAGAAGCGATCCCGAGAGGGGTCGTTTTTATTTTATAAAAAATTAAACAATAAAAGCGAAAGAGATAATAATTAGCCATTTACAGGGCTGGTTGATATAATATATCTAAACAAAAAATCGCCGTGGAAAAAAGACGATAGATGGAGGCAGCATAATGAAGCATTGGTGGCAATGGTTAATGTTGACGGTATTATGTTTGGCGGTGTGGGGATGCGGCAAAAGTTCGACAGCCGAAGTGCAGCCGCCATTGGTCAAAACGATGGTTATCGGCGCGACGGAAACCGCGGCGGAAAATTCGTTCTCCGGCACGGTGCACGGTCGTACGGAATCCCCTTTAGGATTTCAAATCCCGGGGAAAATCGTGCATAAATTCGTGCAGTCCGGCGATCGTGTCCAAACGGGCGATCCCTTATTTTCGTTAGACGCGAATGATGTGGAAGCGCAAGTCGACGCGGCGCAGGGACAGGTCGACGCCGCCGCCGCGCAATTGGAACTCGCGAATAAAACACTCGCGCGTATGGAAACTCTCTATGCGCAAGACGCGATTTCGGCGCTGAAAATTGACGAAGTTCGCAGCAAACAGCAGTTGGCGCAAGCGCAGTACGATCAGGCGCAGGCCGCTTTATATCGGGCGCAAAATCAAGCGTCGTTTGCCACTTTGCGGGCAGATCGTGACGGTGTTGTCGGCATGATCATGGCGGAAATCGGTCAGGTCGTCGGCGCGGGTATGCCGGTCGTGGCGATCGTCGATAACAGCAGTTTGGATGTGCAAATTTCCCTTACGGAAAAAAATATTTCCGATTATCCGGTGGGCAGCTCCGCCGAAGTGACATTCTGGGCGTTGCCGGACCAAAAATCGACGGCGGTGATGCGCGAAGTTTCACCGGCACCGAATCCGAAAACGGGAACCTATGATGCGAAATTGACACTCAGCGATCCGCCGGCGCAATTGGCGCTCGGCAGCACCGCCGAAGTGCATTTCACGGGCGCGTCCGGCGAGCAGATACTGGTACCTTTGAGCGCGCTTGCGCCGCAATCCAAAACGCCGGCCGTTTGGGTCGTCAGGGATGAGAAAGTCACTCTTGTCAACGTAACGACAGGGGCGTACCGAGGCGATCAGGTGGAAATTACCTCCGGTCTCAATAAAGGGGATCGGGTCGTTGTGGCCGGTGCGCAAAATCTGACGGAAGGGCAAGCGGTCCGGATATGAAATCATTTAACTTAGCGCGATGGGCGGTCAAACACCGCCCCATCGTTTACTTTTTTATCGTTTCGATCTTAATCGCCGGCATCGTGAGTTTCTTTGACTTGGGTCGGCGTGAAGATCCCGACTTTTCGATTCGTTCGATGACGATCGCCGCGGCTTGGCCGGGCGCGACCGCCGAGCAGATGAACGAACAGGTCACCGATAAGATCGAGCAGAAATTGCAGGATACTCCGGGGCTGGATTACATCAAAAGCTTCACTAACGGAGATACTACGGTCATTTACGTTTGGTTGCGCGAAGATCTTCCCAAAGAAAGCGTGCGGCCGACCTGGACCGATGTGCGCAATCTCACCAATGACGTTTGGCGCGAGCTCCCGAAAGGTGTCGTCGGTCCGTTCATGAATGATCGGTTTGATGATGTTTACGGCTCGATTTACGCGCTCACCGGGGATGATTTTTCCTACGAGGAGAAACGGGAATACGCGGAAACTTTGCGCCGTCAGCTAATGACCATTCCCGAAGTGCAAAAAGTAAAACTGATCGGTGTCCAAGAACAGACGATTTATATCGAAATGGAAGAAGCGAAACTCGCGCAGCTCGGTATTGATCCGCGCATGGTTTTCCAAATGTTGCAGCAGCAGGGCACATTGTTGCCGGCCGGTTCTGTGCGTACCGGTTCGCATAATGTCGCGTTGCGCATTACGGGACTTTTGGATTCCGCGGAAGCCATTCAAAATTTGTCCATTCACATGGGCGAGCGTTCCATTCGTCTCGGTGATATCGCGACCGTCAAGCAGGCATATGCCGATCCGCAAAATCCGGTCATGATGTTCAACGGCAAAGAGTCTGTCGGGATTGCGATTTCCATGGCGCCGGGCGGCAACGTTTTGAATCTCGGCGATGAGCTGACGGAGACGATTGCGCAGTATAAAAATGATTTGCCGGTAGGCTTGGAGATCGGTCAGGTCACCAACCAGCCGGAAGTCGTCACCGGCGCGATCAATGAATTTACACGGGCGCTTGCCGAGGCGATCGTGATTGTGTTGGTGGTCAGCTTCCTCGCGTTGGGATGGCGCTCCGGCGCGGTCGTCGCGCTGTGTATTCCGGTCGTTGTCGCGGCTACTTTCATCGTCATGCATTACTTTGCGATCGATTTGCAGGTCGTATCCTTAGGCGCGCTGATCATTTCTCTCGGTCTGTTGGTCGATGACGCGATCATCGTCGTGGAAATGATGCAGCGCAAATTGGAAGAAGGCGTGGATCGGTTGCACGCGGCGACCGCGGCCTATGAAATCACGGCGTTTCCGATGCTTTCCGGTACGCTGATTACCGCCGCCGCGTTTATCCCGATCGGTCTTGCCAAAGGGATTGTCGCCGAATACACGGCGAGTCTCTTTTCTGTCACCGCAATCGCGCTTTTAATTTCCTGGTTCGCCTCCGTACTCGTCAGCCCCGTACTGGGCTACCGAATGATTAAGGTGACACCGCCGGAAGAACAAAAGGAAACCCGTTGGAACGCGTTCCAGAAGAAGTTATTGAACGGATTTAAAAATTCGCTGGAAACCGTTTTGCGCTATCGTAAGACGGTTGTGCTCGCGACGATTGCCGCGTTTCTGATCGCGGCGATTTCCTATCCGTTGTTGAAAAAAGAATTTTTCCCCGCGTCCGTTCGACCGGAACTGATTGTCGAAACAGAACTTCCGCTCGGTGCGACGCAGGCGGCGACGAAAAAAATGACCAACGAGTTTACGGCTCATTTTTACGGGGACAACCGCGTTTCGTCCATTACCAGTTATATCGGCGAAAGCGCGCCGCGCTTTATTTTACCGTTTGAACCGGTGCCGCCGCGTGCCAACTACGCGCAGACGGTCATTGTCGCGACAGACACCGACGCGCGTCGCTCATTGCAAACCGATGTCGAGCAAACGTTAGCGGATCATTTTCCCGATGTCCGTAGCAATATCCGCTTGATTCAAACCGGTCCGCCGGCGCCGTATCCGATCATGTATCGTCTGTCTGGTCCGGATACCGAGGAACTGCAGAAGTACGCCAATGAAGTCGTGCAATTGATGCAGAAAGATAAAGAAGTCAGTCTGGTCAATATGGATTGGCCGCAGATGACGCCGTCCGTCGAAGTCAAAATCGATCAGGACCGGATTCGTCAACTCGGCGCGGATAATTACGCCGTCGCCGCCGATCTTTACACCAAGCTTTCCGGCTACCAGGTATCATCGGCCTACCTCGGCGATCAACTCGTACCGGTCAAATTCCGCTTGCCGCCGGGACGTCAGCAATTGGGCGATTTGGCGAACCTTGCCGTGCATGTCGGCAGCGGCCGTTACGTGCCGCTCGGTCAATTCGCGACGCTCACGCCGACCACGGAAAATACGATGATTTGGCGGCGTAACTTAACGCCGACCATTACCATTCGCGCCAATGTCGCCGATGATACGCCGGCCGATACCGTTTCGGAGCGGATCTACACGAAAACACTTGCCGATTTCCGTGAAAATCTGCCGACGGGATATGCTCTCGAATATGACGGCAGTGTCGAGCGCAGTCATACGTCCGTACACTCCATCGTTGTCGTCATGCCGGTCATGATCTTCGTGATTCTCATGGTCCTCATGTTCCAGCTCGGCAAAATCAAACTCATGATTCTGGCGGCCATCACCGCGCCGCTCGGTCTTATCGGCTCCATCATCGCCTTGCAATTGACGCGTAAACCGCTCGGTTTCGTCGCCATTCTCGGCATCATTGCGCTGTCGGGCATGATCATTCGTAACTCGATCATTCTGCTCGATCAGATTGAAACGCATCGCGCGGATGGCGAACCTCTCCACGAGGCCGTCATCAACGCCGCCATGATGCGTTTCCGGCCGATCATGCTTACCGCGCTCGCCGCGATCTTGGGCATGATCCCGCTGATGCGTTCCTACTTCTGGGGACCGATGGCCTTCGCCTTCTCCGGCGGCCTGCTCATCGCGACGCTCCTCACGCTTTTCTTCCTGCCTGCGATTTACACATGGGTCTATCGGAGAGAAGAGTAAATAAAAATCCCATCCTCTGACGTCAGAGGATGGGATCTTTTTGTAAGCGTACGTACGCGCTGAAAGGCTGCCTTTCGCGGGCGTGCTGAAGTGCAGTTACATGTTGTCATCTTGTTATACGAATAGGGCAATAAATGAAATAAAGTTATTAAAATAAGTCGAAAAAATGGTATAATATGAAATGAAATAAATTGAATTTATAAACCTTTTTAGTCTGTGGGAGATTTGCTGACCGTATTCTAAAGAGGCGAAAACAATCATATGTCGAATACATCCTTGGAATGGATAGCATCCGATTCCAAAGATGTATGAAAGGGAATGAAGTTCTCCCTTGGGTAACCTAAACCGTTTATTAAGCTGATGACTTCTACAATTACTTTTAGTTGCAGAAGGCATCAGCTTTTTGCGTTTAAGGGGGAATTTTTCATGTTAACATCATTATCACTTGTTTTTCTTCTTGGCTTAGCCATGGGGGCTATTTGTCAACGACTCAAACTTCCTAAAATCATTGGCATGTTAATGACCGGCATGGTATTGGGTCCGTTTGTTTTTGATGTTTTAGATCCTGCATTACTTTCTATTTCCGCAGATTTGAAAAAAATGGCGTTCATCATCATTTTACTCAGAGCGGGATTATCTTTGGACTTAGCCGATCTGAAGAAAGTGGGGAGGCCGGCTGTTTTACTGTCCTTTATACCGGCTACCTTCGAGATTATCGGGTATATTTTGCTGGCGCCTGTTATGCTTGGGATAACAAGAATGGACGCGGCGGTTATGGGTGCCGTTTTAGGCGCTGCTTCGCCGGCGGTTGTCATGCCCCAAATGGTACATTTCATGGAAAATAAATATGGAACAAAAAAAGCAATCCCACAGATGATTATGGCCGGTATTTCTTGTGACGGTATTTTTGTAATTGTATTATTTACCACATTTCTAGGCATGGCGCAAGGTGGGAGCGCCGGTATTACAGACTTTTTCAAGGTGCCGATTTCGATCATTCTTGGTGCTGTTTTAGGAGCATTGGTCGGCTATTTGTTGTGGCTGTTTTTTGAAACCGCTTATGCGCATAAGTATTACGTAAGAAACAGCATGAAAGTAATCATCGTCCTCGGTTTTTCCTTTTTTCTGATTGCTATTGAAACTTGGTTGGAAGGTATCGTGGCGGTATCAGGCTTATTGGCGGTTGTCAGCATGGCATGTGTTTTGAAAATGAAAAGTACCGTTTTTGTATCGAAACGATTATCTGAAAAATTTGGAAAACTGTGGCTTGCGGCGGAAGTAATGCTGTTTGTTTTAGTGGGTGCAGCAGTAGATATCCGCTATACATTAGAGGCAGGAATTATGGCCGTATTAATGATTCTGACGGCACTACTTTTTAGATCTTGTGGCGTTTTACTATGCATGACAAAAACGATGTTGACATGGAAAGAAAGATTATTTTGCGTGATTGCGTATCTTCCGAAGGCTACCGTACAGGCGGCGGTCGGTTCGGTGCCGCTGGCGGCGGGACTTGAATGCGGAAACATTGTTTTGTCGGTAGCGGTGATGGCCATTGTGGTGACGGCTCCGTTGGGAGCATGGGGAATGGATTCTACATATAAGAAATTATTAGATAGAGATTCAGCTGACTGATATTCTGATAAATTTATTTGTCTGATTAATATGTCAATCGGAATGCGAAAAGAAAATAATGGCAGCGGCGGCCGGCATGCAAAAAAGCGACTCGAGGAGCAAGGCTCCGGTCGGGTCGCTTTTTTATTTACTTCATTTGTGAAGGGGAAGGGTGTACCGCTTGCAGCGATTATTATCCGTAAACGGTGTTTCTTATTCGTTTCACCGATTTTTTGCAATCAAAAACCGCCGCTCGGAAAAGGCTGCGTCTTCCTACGATTCGAAATCACTGACCGATAGTCGATTACGTTCCGTACCGAAAAGAATCTTGCTATAGATACGAGCGGCGGTTACTGCCTTTATCTACCGTCATTATAAAACGCGCGGGGGGATTATGCAACTAGGCTTCTTTAATTTCTCCGTCGGGGCCTTGCGCCTTTTTGGTGACGAGGATTTTATCGACGCGGTAGTTGTCGTTATCCATGACCTCAAACTGCATGTTGCGATACGAGATGATCTCGGTTTCTTTGGGGAGATACCCGAAGAGATAGATAACGAAACCGCCGAGCGTTTTGTAAAAATCTTCGCCCTCTTTGGGAAGCGCTTCGGTGATTTGAAAATATTCTTTAAATTCTTCGATCGGCAACAGTCCGTCGACGAGCCATGAATTCGGCGTGCGTTTGACGATGCGGTTACGTTCTTCGATACGTTCGGCGACGCTGCCGGGCATGGCGCCCAAAATTTCTTCCAAAATATCGTGCAGTGTGACCATGCCTTCCGGCGAACCGTATTCGTCTAAAATGATGGCTTCGTGCGCATTTTTCGCGCGAAAGAGGTCGAGCGTTTTATTGAGGGTGAGCGTTTCGGGAATATACAGAGGCGTCGTGACGCAATGCGCGATGAGCGCGTGCCAGCGCATCTCGGGGCGGCGCAGACGCAATAACAAGAGATCGCGCAATTGGACAATGCCGCGAAAATCGTCCAGCGATTCGTAGCCGACGGGCAGGCGCGTGTGCGTGGAGCGCAACAGTTGCGCGCCGAGTTCTTCTTCACTTTCGGCTAGATCGAGCCATTCCAGCTGCGGTCGCGCCGTCATGATGTATTCGGCGGGGATATCGTTTAAGCGAAAGACGCGATCAATGAGTTCGGGTTCGTCGGCGTCAAACGTGCCGAGACGGGCGCCCTGGCGAAGCAGAAAACGAATTTCTTCTTCCGTAACCGGTTGCTCCGCTTTGATTTTAATGCCGAGGAGCTTCAACGCGGCCGAGGTGGAAAATGTCAGAAACCAGACTAAAGGCAGGTTGATGCGCGCGAAAAGATTCATCGGGCGCGCGACCCAACTGGCTACGCTTTCCGGAGAGTTGATGGCGATTCGTTTGGGCACGAGCTCGCCGATCAACAGCGTCAAAAACGTGACGACGGCCATGATCAAAAAGAGGCTGACGGCTTGCGCGTATTGTCCCAGAGCCGGCGTGAGCGCGGCGGCCAACGGTTCCGATAAAGTCGACGCGCCGAGCATACCGGTGATGACGCCGATTGCGGTGATGCCGATTTGAATGGTCGAAAATAATTGATTCGGGTCCTGCGCGATTTCAAGAGCCGCTTTCGCGCCGCTGTCACCTTGGCTCGCGCGCTGGGCGAGACGCGGTTTCTTGGCGCTGACGATGGCGAGTTCCGTAGCGGAAAAAACGCCGTTCGCAATGATTAAAATTAACAGTAATGCGATTTGCCATCCGGGATGGTCGCTGTCCATATTCATTCTCCTTGTCGAAAAAATACTATATTTACATATTTATAGTATAGTAGAAGTATAGCACAGAGAAAAACGGGAAGTGCAAAAAGGAATCCGCCGTCGCGCGACGAATACGTTAGTAAGGCAATGGCCAAAGGAGGAAGCTATGACACAGCGCAGAGATGTAGACACATATCGTTTGACATTAAGTGAATTATTGCACGAAGTGTGTGTCGAACTTTTGGACGGGCAGGATATGCTCGAAGATCTTTCCGCCCAACGTCGTGAGCATCAGGAAATGGATCAGGCGGCGGACGGCCCCAATGCACCGGCGGTGTATGAATTTGCCGAAGAGCAGATTCGCTTGCGTCTGAGACGCTATCGGGAGCTCGGCGATCGGATTGATGAGATTATTACTCTGTATAATGAATTGGCGGATGAAGCGCTCGCGGAAGATGACGATGACGAAAGCGACGGAACGTTTTCCTATACGGGGGATGCGGATTGGCTGGAATGGGAAGAAGCCAAGCGTAAATCGGAAGAAGACGATGATGACGATGATGACGATGATTATGACGACGATGATGACGACAACAATTATGAAACGGACGACGATCCCGATGAAGAAAGCGATCGCGTGCAGGAATGGTCGTTGAAGAAAAAGAAAAAAGATAAAAAGAAAGACAAAAAGGAAAAGAAGAATAAAAAAGACAAGAAAGAAAAAAAGCACAAAGACAAAGAGTCTAAAAATAAAAGTGAAGTCGACGCGAAACAACTGAAAAAAGCAGAGGAAAGCTCGCAAGCAACGGTCACGACGGTCGTGGAAAACCGAGCCGTGAAGGAAGAGCCGACGAGAAAAACGGCAGCGAAACGTTCTGCCGCGACGACAAAAGCAAAGAGAAAAACCGCGGTAAAACCCGCGGCGAAACCGAAAGTCGCGTCGAAAAAATGAGCAAGTAAAAGATTCACCCGTCGAGCGGCGGGTGAATCTTTTTAGAAAGGAGATACGATGCGCAGACGCTGGATCATGCATGTGGATATGGACGCGTTTTACGCTTCCGTCGAGCAACGCGACCACCCGCAATGGCGAGGACTGCCCGTAATTGTCGGCGCCTCGGAACGGCGCGGCGTGGTGGCGACCGCCTCCTACGAAGCGCGCGCGTACGGCGTGCATTCGGCATTGGCGGGGAGCATTGCGCGCCAACGCTGTCCGCAGGGAATTTTTGTGCGTCCGCGCATGCATGTGTATCGTGAAGTATCCGCGTTGATTCATGAAGTGTTATATCGATACGCGCCCGAAATCGAGCCGCTGTCGCTCGATGAAGCGTTTTTGGATATCTCCGGCATGGGGACGCAGTTTCCGACGCTCAAAGCGCTCGGCCGCAGCGTGCAACGTGATATTTACGATGCGGTCGGTTTGTCGGCGTCGGTCGGCATCGGCGGCAATAAATTTTTAGCGAAGCTTGCGAGCGATTTGGAAAAGCCGCACGGTTTGGTCATTATTCCTTATGAACAGGCGCAGGAAATGATCGCGCCGTTGCCGGTGCGTCGTCTTTGGGGCGTGGGTCCGAAGTTGGAAGCGGATTTGGAAACGCTCGGCTATGTCACGATCGCCGACGTGGCGGCGGCCGATCCGGATCAATTGGTGCGGCAAATCGGTCAGCAGGGCAAAACGCTTTGGGAATTGGCGCATGCCCGCGATGATCGTCCCATTGTCGCGCACGCGCCGCGCAAATCGATCGGGGAAGAGGAAACATTCGCGGAGGATCTCCACGCGGATGCGGATATTCGCCGTTACCTTTTGCGGGCGAGTGATACCGTCGCGCGCCGTTTGCGCCAAAAAGGACTGGTCGCCCGCACGGTCACGCTGAAATTGCGTTACGGTTCGTACAAGACGCTTACGCGCTCCGTGACGCTCGCCGATCCGATTGATTTACCGCAGGCGTTGTCGGCGGCGGTTTTCTCGTTGTATAATAAACTTAAACTCACAGAAGGTATACGACTCCTGGGCGTGACCGTATCGGGATTGCTGCCGGCGGGAACGGAGCCGATGTCGCTCTTCGCGGACGGCACGGCGCGCGAGCGCAAGGCGCAGGAAACGATCGACAAACTCCAGGACAAATATGGCCCGACGGCTATTCGCAGAGGATTTTGGTGGGACAGTGAGGCAACCACCGGTGACGAAAGGGGAAAGAAACGATGAATGTTAATAAAGAACGCATGTTGAACGAATTTTACGAATTGATTCGCATCCCTTGCTCGACAGGTGATGAACGGGAAGTCGCCGATTTACTAAAAAAACGCCTGAAAAAACTGGGCGCGCAAGATGTTAAAGAAGATGATGCGGGCAGCAAAATTAACGGCAATGCCGGCAATATTATCGCCACTTTCGGTGCGACGATGGAAGGCTTGCCGACGGTCGCTTTCACGGCGCATATGGATTGCGTCGAACCCTGCGCGGGGATCGAACCGGTCTTGAAAGACGGCGTGATTACTTCGAAAGGCGATACGATTTTGGGCGGCGATGACAAATCCGGTGTGGCCGCGATTTTGGAAGGCTTGCGCCTGATGAAAGAAAACGCTCTGCCGCACGGCAAGATCGTTATCATCTTCTGCGTGGCGGAAGAAGGCGGCTTACGCGGCTCACGCAATATCGACACGAAACTTACGCAAGGCATCGATTTCGGTTACGTTATGGATTCGTCCGGCGCGCCGGGTAAAATCATTAACCAGGCACCGGGTCAAAACGCGATTCGCGTCACCATGCACGGCAAACGCTCGCACGCGGGCCTGGCGCCGGAAGACGGCGTGAACGCCATCGTCATGATGGGCACGGCGCTGGCGCGTCTGCCGTACGGTCGTATTGATGAAGAAACCACCGCGAACGTCGGTTTCATCGACGGCGGCATCGCGACGAACATCGTGGCGGATAAATGTAGCGTCAAAGCCGAAGCGCGCAGCCGTGATTTGGCCAAATTGAAACAGCAGACGGACGCGATGAAAGAAGCGTTCATGTCCGTGGAAAAAGATTTCCCGGGCGGCAAAGCGGAAGTCGAAGTGGAAGAAATTTATCAGCCGTACCTGGTCGATGAAAACAGCCTCTGCATCGAAGTCGCCAAACGCGCGGCGAAAGAAGCGGGTTTGGAACCGAATGTCGGCGCGACCGGTGGCGGCAGCGACGCCAACAACTTCAATAAACACAGCTTCCCGGCAGCCGTACTTGCGACCGGCATGACCAAAGTTCACACGCCGGAAGAATGCCTGTTGGAAGAACACCTGTACCAAACCGGTGAATGGGTATATCGCATTATTGAACAGTTGCCGCACGTGCAGCACTGAAACGCAAATAATATCGTCGTTTAAGCATTAAAAAAAGAGCCCTCGCGGCTCTTTTTTTGTGGAACACTGCGGAATAAAAAGAAATAAATGTATTTTCATCGTCAAAATAAAATTTGTGGAAAGCATGTGGATAAGTGTAGAAAATGTGGTTTATCCACACGCTTATCCACATTTATCCACATGTCCATGTCAAAAATACAATAAATTTAATGAGAATTGCGTAAACTCACTGTTTTTGCAAACAATACACTGTCAGTAGACAGCAATCTATGTGGAAAACTTTTTTGATTTCTTAATAATAACTACCGATACAAAAATAAAGATGCTTGTAAAGCAAAGGCTAAATCAATGGTTTGAAAACAAAATAAAGAAATAAAATGAAGTGGATAACTTGGATAGATCGGTGGATAAATAATTTTTGTGCACGGCAAAAATCAATTTAAAGTGAGAAAAACGTGTAAAATCGGCGCTGTTAAATGTTTGGCTTAGGTAAAAATGTATTTTCCGAGAAGGTTTTCCACCGTTTGCTGCGTTTCGCGGCGATGTCGTGGACAAGTTGCCAACGCAGCGCGTTAGCGTAGACGAATACGCTTATATAGACACGCGATATGGATGAATCCGCTCATTTTTGCGGTCGAGCCTATTCTTTTGCGAAAACGGGTCGTGTCATTACGAAGATAATGAAATGTGCGATGCGGCTTTTATTTGGCTTCGATGTATTTGCATTTTGCCGCATTGCTATCGCTACAAAACGGCATAAAACGATAAAAATCTTGCTTCGCGCGGCGGTATCTGTTACCGTAGGCTAATTATTATAACAAGGAGGAGACGCCGATGAATAAGCATTTTCGCCGCGGTTTGGCGAAAGGAGTGCCGATTGCCATCGGCTATATGCCGATCGCGATCGCGTACGGTGTCTTATCCTCCGTGTACGGCATGCCCGCGTGGTTCGTGCTGGCGTCATCCGCGGTCGTCTACGCCGGTTCCGCGCAGTTTATGGCGGCGAACTTGATGATTACCGGCACGGGCGTGTGGGAAATTATTTTAACCACGCTGCTGGTGAATTCCCGCAACCTGCTTTTGGCGGCGGGGCTCGCGCATAATTTGGAAGCGGGGCGACGAAGTCGGAGCGTTTGGCGGTCGGTTCGTTGACGACCGATGAATTATTTTCCGTCGCGCTCTTGGAAAAACATCAGGCCTTGCCGCCGGCGTATGTCATCGGGATCGGTCTGTCGGGTTATCTCTCCTGGGTAGTCGGCACGGCGTTCGGCATCGGACTGACCGATTTATTGCCGCCCGCGCTCGCAAGTTCCATGGGCATCGGTTTATACGCGATGTTTCTCGGCCTGCTGGTGCCGGCGTTGCGGGAACAGCCGCAGGCGCGTTTGGTGACGCTGATCGCGGTCACGATGAATTTGCTGTTGTACGCGTTGGCGACATTGCTCGGCATCGGCCACGGTTTGACGATTTTCATCGCGACAGTCAGCGCGGTCGCATTGGTCACGGCGGCAAAGAAGCGATTACAATGGTAAATCAAAGCGATGCCTTTTATATTCTTTTGCTGATCGGCATGTGGTTCGTTACTTTGGTGCCGCGCATTGCGCCGCCGTTCTTTTGGCGAGCGGATAAAGTGCCGCCGAAACTTTCCTTTGCGCTTGCTCTGATCCCTTTCGCCGTGTTGGGCGCGTTGATCGTGCCCGGCGTATTTGTCAGCATGGAGGAGACGCCATTGCTCGCCACGACGGTGTCGTTGCTGGTTGCGATCGGGCTCGCGTTTTACCGCGCGAATTTAGTGCTCATCGTCCTCGCGAGCATTTTGGTGCATTACGGTCTGAGCGTACTGGTCGCCGCGTAAGCAAAGAAAATAAAAAGAACGGACAGGAATGTCCGTTCTTTTTGTTTACTCTTTTTTCTCATGAGGATCCGTCAATAGCAGCGGGACGGTTGTCACGATCACGTCAAATCGATTTAAAAGCTGCCAGCGCAGCTGCAAACCTTGTTGGTTATGCAACAGACGCTCCCAGCCCGAGCCGACCTCAAATTCCGGAATTAATACCGCAATCGACGCGTCGGGGTGGCGGTCGCGAAATGCTTTGATGTAATCCAACAAAGGCTCGGAGAAATCCCGATACGGCGACGGTATTACCTCAATTGAAATCGCAGGCAAAAGTCGGTGCCATTTTTGGCGGACACGTTCGCCGGCCTCCGCGTCAATGGCGATATGGAGCGCGTGAATGTGCGCATCGTCGGTAATGTCGCGCGCGTAACGCAAGGCGCGCGCGACGGCGCGCGTGGGACTTGCGACCGGCAACAACACGTGGTGCTCGTTGACCGGTTGCGACAGAATATTCGTCAGCTCTTCCGAGGAAAGTGTCAACGCTTCCCGTACCTTTTCGTAGTGCGTGTGAATCGCCTTAAATATGCGCATTAAAATCGGCAGGAAGATTAAAATGATCCAGGCGCCGTGAATGAATTTGGTGACTAAAATGATGCCCACGACGGCCGCCGTGACCAGCGCGCCGAAGCCGTTCAGCAAGAGTCGTCCGTACGGGCGCGGCTGTTGGCGGAGCCAATGCACGCAAAGACCCGCCTGGGCCAATGTGAAGGAAAGAAATACGCCCACTGCGTACAGCGAAATCAAATGCTCCACACTGCCGTGGAACGCGATGATCAATCCGCCGGCGCAAAGCGACAGTAAAATGATGCCGTTGGCAAAGGAAAGACGCGCGCCGCGATGCGCGAGGTAGCGCGGCAGGTAACCGTCCTGCGCCAAAATGGACATCAGCGGCGGCAAACCGTTGTACGCGGTGTTGGCGGCTAAATATAGAATCACCATGGTCAGCAGCTGGAAGATGAAATAACCGGTTCCGCGTCCCCACACGGTTTCCGCCAAGAGGGAGAGCAAGGTGCGGTCCGCGCTCGGCAGCAAGCCGAAATGCACGATGAGAAAACCCGTGGAGATCAGCAGCGTCGACAGGATAATCGCCATTACGGCAATCGTTTTTTTCGCGTTCTTCGCTACCGGTTCCCGAAACGCGCCCGCGCCGTTTGCGATCGCTTCCACGCCGGTCATGGAAGAACAGCCGTTGGCGAAAGCCAACAACAGTAAAAAGCAAAGGGTGCCCGGCGTGAGTGTGGTCGTCGCTTGCGGCAAAATGACCGGCGGTCGACCGAGCACAAAAATTTGGTAGATCCCCGATCCGGCGAGCATCAACGCCGTGACCAAAAAAGCATAGGTCGGCCAGACAAAGGCGTTGGACGCTTCGCGCAAACCGCGTAAATTAATCAGCATCAATATCGCAAACACCGCGAAAAGATCAATGCCGATTTGGTACGGTATGAGCGCCGGCCACGCGGAAATCAGCGCCGCCGTGCCGGATGATACCGATACCGCGACCGTCAACACGTAGTCCGCGCATAGACTCGCCGCCGCGAGCAGCGCCGGGTATTCACCGAGATACTCTTTGGCGATCGAATAGGCACCGCCGCCTTGAGGATGCACCTTGATGACCTGCGCGTAGGAAATCGTAATGATGAAAAGCAACGCCACGATCGCCGCGATAATCCACGGAAAGTAGTTGTATAAAATCAGCCCCGGCAATACCAAAACCAGCGCGATTTGTTCCGGACCGTAACCGATGGAGGAAAGCGCGTCAGACGAAAAGATCGGCAACGCTTTCCACTTCGGCAGCCGTTCGTGACTGAGTTCCGTACTCTTGAGCGGGCGCCCTAAAAGCAATTGAGAAAATGAAGAAAATGTAAATTTGCGCATGAAAAATAGACCTCCCGGTCCCATGGGACCTTACCTTTTGCCTACGAGGTTAGCTGTCGGGTTAGAAGCATAAGGTTGTCTTCCTCTTTCGATTCACCCCAAGATTTGGTTCCCCCGTTTTCCGTCAGAAAATTCGGCATTTCGTTTTACTTCCACATTATAGCGCCGCGGAAATGTCTTGTAAATAGGAAAAAACAGCGGCTGGCGACGTAACATAAATCCGTCGGCAAAACGGACTTCGTCGCCGCTAAAAAGTTCATAAATGCTCTTTTATGACTGTTTTATGGCGTTAAATCGTGCTATACTGAAATTATAGATAGCATTGCGGCAAGGAGGTGTGCCCATGCAAAAGGGAACGAAAGCAACTGAACGGGAGTTGCGCGTGATGACGTCGCCGTCCGAGATTCCGGCGAAGAAGCTGAGTGTATTGTACATCTTGACGATACTGCGCCGCTTTTCCGATCCCGAACATCCGCTGTCGCAGCAGCAGATTCTGACGCACCTGCAAGAAGACTATGGAATGGTCTTAGATCGTAAAGCCGTCAAACGCAACCTGGTCAATCTCTTGGAAGCGGGCTATCCGCTCGGTTACAAACCGTGGCAGCGCAAGAGCGCGAGCCGCGAAAAAGTGGAAAATGTCTACGGTTCGTGGTATTACGAGCATGAATTCGCGCCGGTGGAACTGACCACGCTCATTGACGGCCTGTTGTTTTCGCATTTACCGGCCCGGCAGGTCGAGGACATGATCCAAAAACTGTTGCGGTTGCAAAGTCGGTATTATACGAATCCCACGTTGGGAGTTCACAACATTCCGAATGAGAGCTGGCTCAACTGGCAGCAGGAAAGTCCCGCCAACGCGCAGATGCTGTATTCGTTGGACGTCTTGAATGAAGCGATTGAAACGCAGCAACCGGTCGTGTTCCATTACCTGCAATACGGTCCGGATAAGCAGCAGCGGCCGCGCGTTCGCCGGCATCGCAAGCGTCCGCATCGCTACCGGGTGAGCCCGTACGCGGTGGTTGCGACGAACGGTCGTTTCTACCTGATCGGTAATACCGAAGGGCATGATGATATTTCGCATTACCGCGTCGATCGGATGCAGGATGTGCGAATCGAAAAAAACCGTGAGCTTCGTCCGCTGCGCGAAGTGACGCAGTCGGGCGATGACGAATTGCATTTACCGAAGCATCTGGCGGAGCATGTCAACATGTTTGCCGGACCGGCGGTACCGTGTTTATTCCGATGTGATCGCGAGATCTTGGACGCCGTCATGGACGATTTCGGAACCTCCTGCACGATCAGCGAAGTTACGGACAAAACCGTGGTCGTCGGAGTCACCGTGAACGCTACCGCGCTCTTCCACTGGTCGTTGCAATTCGGTCCGGCCGTGAAAGTGCTGGCACCGGCATCACTGGTGCACGATCTGCAACGGGCGGCCATCGCCATGGCGGACGCGTATCGCCATGAAGAACCGTTATATTTTGATCATGTCGAGATGAGGTGACGTCGATGAAACGAGGCTATATCCAGGTCTATACGGGAGACGGTAAAGGCAAAACCACCGCCGCGATCGGGCTTGCGATTCGCGCCGTCGGCGCCGGTCTGAAAGTCTGGCTGCTGCAGTTCATGAAGTCGGAATACTACAGCGAGCAGAAAATTTTGGACGGAATTTCACCGCTTCTCTATCGGGAGTCGCTGGGCAAGCCATATTTCATCGCGCCAGAAGGAACGCTCACCGAAGAAACTAAAAAAGCGCTCACCGATGTCGTCGTGTTTCCGCCGGGAAATCCGCCCGCCGAATACGTCGAAGCGTGTCGCAGCGGCGTGGAAATCGCCGCGCGAACGCTGGCGAAAGGAGAGTACGATGTCGTGATCTTGGATGAAATCAATGTCGCGTTGCATTTCGGCTTGGTCACGCGGGAGGATTGCGAAGCGCTGATCGCCGCTAAACCGGTCGGCACCGAGCTTGTTTTCACCGGTCGTAAAGCGCCGCAATGGTTAGTTGACCGCGCGGATCTTGTGACCGAAATGCGCAACGTGAAACATTACTATGACGCCGGTGTCGCGAATCGTCGCGGCATCGAAGACTGAAGGAGTGGGGAAAGATGGAAATAGTGACCACGATCCTTTGGGCGCTGCTTGCACTGATTATCCTCATTCTTGTCGTATTGCTGATTTTTTTGTGGCAGCGCGTTCATTATGAATTCGCCGTGCAGAAATATGAGGGCATGGCGACCCGCGTCAAAATCGATTGGGCGTGGGAGCTTTTAGCGGCGCAGGCGCGATATGACAGCGGCGCCGGACTTTTCTGGGAAGTGAAATGGCCGTTCGGCGGCATGAATTCGCACCCGGAATCTAAAGCGGAAGGCATCGAAGCGCGGGCCAAACAAATGGAAGAACAGGCCAAAGAAGGTAAACAACGGCGCAAAAAAGCAAACGAAGACGCGGAAACGATCCGTCAAAAAGCGGCCGAACGAGCCGAAGCCGCTAAAGCCGATGCCGATTACTACGCGGAAGAAGAACGGCTGCGTAAAAAAACGGATCCCGATGTCGCCGCCGAATGGGATCGTCTGGAGCGTGAAGCCGAACGCCATCGCGAACGGCAGGAAGCGCGCGACGAGGACGACAAAGCGAAGCCGCAACCGGGCGTAAAAGACTATCTCGGATTGGTCCGTTACGCCTTGGCGCAAGATATTTTACAACCGTTGGCAACGTATCTTTCCCGTTTATGGGGGCGAGCCAAACCGCGTTACGCGGAAGGCGAAGCGACGGTCGGTTTGGCGGATCCGTACACGCAAGGTCTTTTGATGGGCGCCATGTATGCGTCGCTGCCCGCGCTTGCTTCGCGTACCGGATTTGTCTTTAACGAAGAAGTTGTCGAAGGTCGCTTTCGCACCGGCGGCGGCATTCGACCGCTGGCTGTTGTTTGGGATTCTCTGCGACTTGTCTGTGCGGCACCGGTCCGCAAGACCGCATGGTACTACTGGCGTCACGTCATCAACAAGGAGGAATAACAATGGAAACGAAGAAAACGAACGAACCGATGGCAACGTACACGAGTGACAAAATCGAGGCGTTGTTCCAGAGCTTCAAACACATGATCTCGGTGGAAACCGTCGTTGGCGAAGCGGTACATATCGGAGACACCACGCTCGTGCCTTTTGTGGACGTGGCATTCGGTTTCGGTACCGGCGGCGCGGGAACGAAAGGCGACGGCGCCGGTGGCGGCGGCAAAATGACGCCGACCGCGATTTTGGTCATCAAAGGTGACCGCGTGGAACTTTTCTCCGTGAAAGACGGCAACAAGAGCGGCGCCTTTGAAAAATTGCTCAACATGGTGCCGGAAATTATCGACAAAATGCGCAAAGACAAATTTATTTACATTAAGGAAGACGACGAACTCCATCCTTGAGTTCTCACGCGCCCCTAATTTGCGCGCTGTATCTCGATACGCTACACTATACGCAAGGCATAATGCCAAAAGGAGGCACGAATGAAACAAAAAATGATAGCGCTCGCGCTCACCGGAGTGTTCGCATGCGGCACGATGCTGACCGCGGCGGCAGCCGGTATCGGCTACGTGAATCAGCAGGCTCTGATGCAGGCGCATCCGCGCATGATGAAAGCCCAGTTGACGCTGAAAGCGGAAACGCAAAAACAGCAGCAGAAGTTTGACAAAGAAGTTGTCAAACTGAAAGACGATAACGCGAAACGCGATCTCTACATGAAATTGCAGAGAGAATTATCGGAAAAAGAACAGGAACTGATAGGACCGATCATGCGAGATGTTCAAAAAGCGATCGAAAAAACCCGTCAGGAAAAAGGCTTGGACGCCATTCTGGATCGTGACGCGGTAGTGGCCGGCGGCCAAGACGTGACCGTAGACGTGCAGAAAAAATTTTAAGTCGTAACATAAAAAACACCTCATACGAGGTGTTTTTTTGTGCCGCGAAAGGTTTACGGCAAGCGGCAACCTTTTCGCAACATAAAGAGTGATTGTCAGTCGGCGGTGGAAATTACCGCACGACGTGCGGATTCGGAAAATTTTTCTAAGCGGGCGGTCGCCATTGTTTGCGCGCGGACTTGGCGGAAATTTGGAGCAATCATACGACCGCGACAAAAATTACGCACGTACGGATTTCGCATCCGACTTTACATAAAAATGATCTGTGCTATACTGAACAACGGAGATAGTATTCGCTTGAAACTATACTCATTTTGACCCGTAGTTCATGCCCTTCGTAAGTAGTCATGGGCGCTTTTCGAGCGCGCATGATTTTTTTATTGCAAGGGGGGAACCAATGACGATTTCCATGTTAAAGGGAAAAATCCACCGGGCCACCGTAACCCAGGCGGAATTGGATTATGTAGGAAGTATTACGGTAGACAGCGCATTATTAGAAGCCGCCGGTATTCAAGAATACCAGGCAGTGCAGATCGTGGACGTGAATAACGGCCAACGTTTCAGCACGTATACCATTGCCGGTGAAGCCGGCAGCGGCGTGATTTGCTTAAACGGCGCAGCCGCCCGCTGCGTCAGTGTCGGAGATAAAGTCATTATCATGGCGTACGCCGATCTCACACCCGAAGAGGCGTCACAGCACCGACCGACCGTCGTATTTGTAGAGGAAGACAACCGTATTCATCGCGTAACCGATTACGAACAGCACGGCAGGTTAAGCGACCAGGCATAGGACTGCGGGGTCAAAAGAGGCTATCTTCCAATCTACTGAAAAGGACGGATATCCATGCAAATTTGTACTACCGTTGCCGAGGTGCGCGCCTTAGTCGACGCCTGGCACAAAGAGGGAAAAACCGTCGGTCTCGTGCCGACGATGGGCTTTCTGCATGAAGGCCATGAAAGTTTGATTCAAAAAGCGGTCGCGGAAAATGACTGCGTAGTCGTTTCCGATTTTGTCAATCCGACGCAGTTCGGACCGCAGGAAGATTTGGAAGCGTATCCGCGCGATTTCGCGCAGGATCAAGCGCGTTGTGAAAAAAACGGCGCCGCGGCGATTTTTCATCCGACGCCGGAAGAGATGTACCACGATCCGGCGGCGTATGTCAATATCGAGGGATTGTCGTCGACATTGTGCGGCAAGTCGCGCCCGATTCATTTTCGCGGTGTGTGCACGGTCGTCAGTAAATTATTTAATATTGTCCGGCCGGAGCGGGCGTACTTTGGTGAGAAAGACGCCCAGCAATTAGCAATTATTCGCAAGATGGTCACGGATTTGAATTTTCCGGTGACGATTGTCGGTTGCCCGATCGTGCGTGAAGAGGACGGTTTGGCGAAATCGTCCCGCAACACGTATTTGAGCGCGGCGGAACGTCGCGCCGCGTTGTGCCTTTCGCAAGCGGTGAAACAAGGACAGCAAACGATCGCGCCGAAGATGGCGGCCGCCGATGTGTTGCAGCCGATGCGCGAGATTCTGGAAAACGAACCGCTCGCCCGTGTGGATTATTTGGAAATGGTGGACGCGCAAACCATGCAACCCGCAGATCGCGTTGACAGGGCTGTTTTGGTCGCGATGGCCGTGTATATCGGCAAAACGCGTCTCATTGATAATTTCTCGTTCGATCCGGCAGGTGCGCGATGAAAACGATCGTGAAGATCACCGGCGCGCTCACGCGTTACATCGGCGCCATCATCATCATTTTCACGGCGTGGGCATTTTTACAACCGGAATTATTCGGTTGGGCGGTACAGTATACCGCTTGGTTTTTAGGCGCGGCGATGTTCGGCATGGGGCTTTCCATTCACGCCGAAGATTTCGCCGTCGTGTTCGCCCGTCCGCGGGAAGTGCTTTTGGGCGTGGCGTTGCAGTATACGGTGATGCCGGTCGCCGCGTGGGCGTTGGCGGCCGGCTTGGGATTGCCGACAGACTTGGCGCTCGGCGTCATTTTGGTCGGTTGCTGCCCGGGCGGCACGGCGAGTAACGTCATTACGTACATCGCCGGCGGCGACGTCGCGCTTTCGGTCGGCATGACGATCGTCTCGACGCTTTTGGCGCCGCTGGCCACGCCGTTCTTGGTGTTCGGTCTCGCCGGTGCGTGGGTCAATGTTTCGCTTTGGGCGATGATTATTTCCGTCGTCAAAGTGGTCTTGATTCCGGTCCTGCTCGGTCTTTTGCTGCACACGCTGTTCCGTTCCAAAATCAAACCGGTACAGGATGTTTTCCCGTTGGTTTCGGTCGCGGCGATCGTTTTCATCATCGCCGGTATCGTGGCGGTGAACCGCGAAAAAGTGTTGACGAGCGGTCTGATTGTGATTGGTTTAGTGGCGATTCACAACCTGGTCGGTCTCGGCCTCGGCTACTTGGCCGCGCGGCAGGCGAAAGCGTCGTACGCCAAAACAACGGCGATCGCGATCGAAGTCGGCATGCAGAACAGCGGTCTTGCGATTGCGCTCGCGACGGCGAACTTCGCGGCCAACCCGTTGGCGACTTTGCCCGGCGCGATCTTCAGCGTCTGGCACAATATTTCCGGCTCGCTCTTTGCCAGCTATCGTCGTCGGGAAGAACCGGATACAGCAAAGGATTCGGTTGAACAGTTGCCCTGGGAAACAGAGTAAGCATATAAAAAAAGACTCTCCGCGGAGAGTCTTTTTTGTTGCGTCAAATTCAGATAAACATCGGATACACGAAAATTTGAATCAAGCGCGCGATACCGACGTAGATTGCGAACGCGGCGGCAATGTGCAGCACATGAAATTTTTTATTTTGCGGCTGCGGTCGATCCGGCAGCCAAATCAAGAAAATCGCGTACGCGAGTGACAGAATCGGCACGAGCATGATGTACACGTATTCCACCGGCCGACCGACGCGACTGAGACGCATGCCGACGGCGAAGAAAAGAATTGCCACGCCGATGTTGCCGATGAGATTTAGGGGGAAGGATGTGGGGATAAGATCCATGAACGTCATTGCGCCCATTACGACACCTGTGATAAGACCGCAGATATATGTCGTGCGGCCGAAGCCGTTTTGATAATCCGATTGGGTAGCCATATATACCTCTTTTCAAAATATCAGCGAGCGTCTTCGCCCACTTTGGTAAAATGCAACGCATGGTAGCCGCACAACGCGAGCAACAAGCACGCGCCGATAAAATACGACAGCAGCGGCGGCCAGCTTCCGTACATGCCGTACAACGCGCCCACGCCGACCGGTCCGATCGCCGCTAAAAGATACGCGATCGCCTGACCGACGCCGGAAAGGCGCGACGCGATCAGAGGGTTCGCGGCGCGTACCGCGAAGGCGAGCATGCACAGACTGAACGTGGCGCCGGCGGCCAGCGCGATCCAAATGATCGCCGCCGTCAACCACAGTGACGTTTGCGCGGCAAATACGAAATAAAAACCCGTAAGATATATCAGACCCGCCGCCGCGCCGTAGTGACGGCGATAGCGCCCCTGCGCCAAAAGCGGCGTCAAAAGGGAAGCGGGCAAACTGATCAGCTGAAACAGAAACGAATAGTAACCGCCGAGCGCCATATCGTAACCTTTCGCGACGACCCAATACGGCAACCACGTGACCAGCGAAAAATAGACCAGAGATTGCAAACCCATAAACAACGCGACCCACCACGCTGCATAGTGGGAAAAGACCGCGCGAATGGAAAGCTCTTTATGCGCACGCGCCGTCGGTCGCCGATTCGGTAATGAAAACCACAGTCCCGCGCCCACCACCGCCGTCGCCGCCCAGGAGGCGCACACGAGTTGCCAGCCGTAATGCGCGGCGAGCGGAATCACAATCGCATTGCTGACGGCATTCATACCGTTCATCGCGACGACAAAAATACCGGTCGCCAGCGCCGTATGTTTGGGATACCAAGCTTTGGTGAGCGTCGGTAAAAGCACATTGCCGATCGCGACGCCCGCCGAAAGCAGCACGGTTCCGGCAAAGAGACCGGTGATGCCCGCGTACGAACGCAGGACGACGCCTAGCGCCAACAACACCATCGCGCCGCCGAACAGTCGCGTCATGCCGCAGCGGGGGATCCAGTTGCCGACAAAAGGCGATACCGCCGCAAATACCAGCAGCGGCAGTGTCGTCAGCATCCCGATCGTCGCGTGCGACAGACCGAAGTGCGCCTGCAACACCAGCAACAACGGCGTCAGCATCAAAAACGAAGCGCGTAAATGCAGCGTACTCCAACCCAATACCACGCCATGTTGTAAATTCATTTTACACCCCTTAATCGATACCTCTATCGTATAAAAGCGCGGGCATTCTGTCAAACATAGTGAAAGTCTCGCGATACAAGAATAAAAATTTGAATTTACATAGAATTTTTGCGAAAATTTCACATAGTTAAAAAATAGAAATAAATACGTTTAATAAAAATATTTTTTTCCTCACAAATATGCTATAATCAACATATATTCAATTTTTAGCGAGAAAGGGGTTTATATGGCAACAGAATGGCAACACGGCGCCATCGTACCCGTGGATATTGAAGAACAAATGCGCACCAGCTACATCGATTACGCGATGAGCGTTATCGTGATGCGCGCGTTGCCGGATGTCCGCGACGGTTTGAAACCGGTACACCGGCGCATTCTTTACGCGATGCATGAAGGCGGCCTCACCGCCAACAAACCGTATCGTAAATCCGCGCGTGTCGTCGGTGACGTCTTAGGTAAATACCATCCGCACGGCGACTTGTCCGTTTACGATGCGACCGTGCGTTTGGCGCAGGATTTCTCGACGCGATATCCGCTGGTTGACGGCCACGGCAACTTCGGTTCCGTCGACGGCGACTCACCGGCGGCGATGCGTTACACGGAAGTCCGCATGGCCAAAATCGCGCAGGAAATGCTCGAAGATTTGGAAAAAAATACCGTCGATTTCATGCCGAACTACGACGAATCCTTGCAGGAACCGGTCGTTTTACCGTCGAAGATTCCGAACCTTTTGGTCAACGGTTCGTACGGTATCGCCGTCGGCATGGCGACGAACATCCCGCCGCACAACTTAGGAGAAGTGGTTGACGGTCTCTGCCTTTTGATCGACGATCCGAACACGCCGATTGAAACCTTGATGAAACACATCAAGGGACCGGACTTTCCGACCGGCGGTCTGATTCAGGGCCGTGAAGGCATCAAGAAAGCGTATACCACCGGCCGCGGCGCGATTAAAGTTCGCGCGCGCGTTGAAATCGAGGAGATGGCGAAAGGGAAAAACCGCATCGTCGTCACCGAAATTCCGTACCAGGTCAATAAAGCGCGCGTTGTCGAAACGATTGCGAAACTCTCGCGCGACAAGATCTTGGACGGCATCACCGCTTTGCGCGATGAATCCGACCGCAACGGCATGCGCATCGTCATCGAACTGCGCAGTGACATCGACCCGCAGATCATGCTGAACAACCTGTACAAGCATACGCAGCTGCAGGAAACATTCGGCGTGATTATGCTCGCTTTGGTCGACGGTCACCCGCGCGTCTTGACTTTGAAACAAATGCTCGAGTACTATCTCCTGCATCAAAAAGAAGTCATCACCCGTCGCAGTCAGTACGAACTCGACCGAGCCCGCGCTCGCGAGCACATCGTCGAAGGCTTGTTGATCGCGCTCGATCATATCGACGCCATCATCAAAACGATCCGCGCGTCCGAAACCGATGAGATCGCGAAAAACGCGTTGATGGAAAACTTCGGACTGTCCGAGAAACAATCGCTTGCGATTCTCGACATGCGCTTGCGTCGTTTGACCGGACTCGAACGCGAAAAACTCGAAGCGGAATACCAGGACTTGAAAGAACGGATTGAATACCTGCTCGGCCTTTTGGGCGACGAAGCCAAAGTCATGCAGGTCGTCAAAGAAGAACTGCTCGACGTCAAACAGCGCTTCACGGACGAACGTCGCAGTGAAATTGTCCGCGATGAATCCGGTTTGGACGATTTGGATCTGATCCCCGATGAACCGATGATCATCACGCTCACGCAGCAGGGATATATTAAACGCATGCATGCGAATACTTACCGCACGCAGCGCAAAGGCGGTGCCGGCATCACGGGCATCAAGACAAAAGATGACGACTTTGTCACCAAAGTGCTCACGACATCGACGCACAACACGCTGCTCTTCTTTACCACCGCCGGTCGCGTTTACCGACTGGTTGCCAACGACATTCCTAAAGCGTCCACTCGTACCGCTCGCGGCACGCACCTCGTCAACTGCATTCCGGCGCTCGAAAAAGATGAACAGGTCACCGAAATTTACGACATCTCGTCGTTCGCGAATTACGAATACCTGCTCATGGTCACCCGCCAAGGATTTGTCAAAAAGACGCTCCTTTCCGAGTACACCAACGTGCGGCAGAGCGGCCTGATCGCCATCAACCTGCGCGAAGGCGACGAACTCATTAAAGTCGTCACCACCACCGGCGATGATCACATCATCATCGGCACCAAGACCGGCATGGCCATTGTCTTCTCCGAAGCCGATGTCAATCCGACCGGCCGCGCTTCGCTAGGCGTTATCGGCGTCCGCTTCAAACAGGGCAGCCACGATGAAGTCGTCGGCGCTGACGTCTTGACTTCAACTGATGAAGTCCTCACGCTCAGCAGCGACGCGTACGCCAAACGCAACAAAGCCACCGCGTACAGCGTACAGCAACGCGGCGGCCAAGGCGCGCGCAACTTCAAGAAAGGCAGCACTGTTGTCGGTCTTCTGACCGTCAAAGGCAACGAGGAAATGCTCGTCATCACCGAAAGCGGCATCGTCATCCGCGTTCCGGTCGACTCCATCAGTCTGAAAAAAGGCAAGAACACCATCGGCGTCAAAGTCCAACGTTTGGACGAAACCGATCGCATCGCCTCCGTCGCTCTCGCTCCCATGGAAGAAACGGATGAAGACTGAAAAATAAATGCGCAGTAAAAAGCCCCCGCGGGGGCTTTTTTGTTTTCACGAATTTTATTTTACAAAAAAATTTCTATGAAATTCCGCTCTTGCGTTTATTTCGCCCAGCAAAAAAGCGCGACAGGGTCGCGCTCTATTGGTTCAATGGCGGAGAGGGTGGGATTCGAACCCACGGCCCCTTGCGGGATCACCGGTTTTCAAGACCGGCTCCTTAAACCACTCGGACACCTCTCCAAGGTTGTGACTTCTCTATTTTACCGAAATCGTTGCCCAAAAGAAAGAAAATTATAAATAATGACGTCGCCAGAGAATGAAAAGCGCCACTACCGTTGAGACGAAAGCGATGCCGAGGACATCCCAGAAACCGATCATCTGACCTTCCCAAGGCACGCCCGTGTTGATTCCCCACAGGCTGAATACCGCCGTCGGCACGGCGAGCAAAATCGTCACCGAGGTGAGCAGCTTCATGACCTGGCTCAAGTTGTTGCTGATGATGGAGGCGAACGTGTCCATCATGCTGTTCGAGTTTTGTGAATACATTTGAACCATTTCGATCGCCTGCTTGTTTTCGATGATGACGTCTTCGAGCAGATCTTCGTCTTCCTCGTACATCTTCAAAAGCGGGCGCGGCTGCACGTTGTTGCGCAGACGCAGGAGGCGTTCCATCACGACGCCGTTCGCTTTGAGCGCGCTGGTGAAATACGTGAGTGATTTCGAAAGTTCGAGCAGTTGGAAAAATTCTTTATTTTCCGCCGTTTCCCGCAAGCGGGCTTCGATGACGTCGGTGCGCTTGTTGATTTTTCCCAAGGCTTGTAAAAAGAGCGTCGCGGTCCGGTTCATCAGTTGGAACAGAAAGCGCGTCTTTTTGTACGTGCGGAATGTGTTGTACGTATTGCCGCGAAACGGCGCGAGCACGGCGCTTTCTTCAAGGCAGACCGTGATGAAATGCTTTTCGGTAATAAAAATACCGAGCGGCAACGCGTCATAGCTGTCTTCCGTTTCCCGCACGACCGGCGTATTGATGACGACGAAAATGTAATCGTCTTCCAATTCCACGTGGGAACGTTCTTCCGGGTCCAATGCCGAACGGAAATCTTCAATCGGAATCGGCGTAATCTTGGCCAGACGGACCAATTCCTCTTCCGTCGGATTCACGACGTTAAGCCAGGAGCCTTTTTCCGCCGCTTCCGGCACGACCTCCTGCAGGATTTGATCTTCGTCATGTTTGTACGCGATGAGCACCGTTCCACATCCTTTCATTTCCGTCTTGTCATGAACGCTCCGCGGGCGAAAATATCCCCGCACAGACATGCTTATTATACAATACGAAGGCGCAAAACAAAAGTGCCGCGCCGAAAGAAAACTTGTAAAGTAAAAATAAATACGTTATAATATATAAGCTGTGTATCGAAAGATACCGCTCCTAGCCCTTTGTACGAAAGGGCCATATGTCCAAAAGAGGAGGTGTCCAAATGAACAAAAACTATGAAGTCATGTTCATCATCAATGCCGGACTGGACGAAGAGGCAGCTGACGCGATTGTGAAACGCGTCGAAGACCTCATCACCAAAAATGGCGGCACGGTGAACAACATTGACCGCATGGGCAAACGTCGTCTTGCTTACGAAGTCCAAAAGCAGACCGACGGCAACTATGTGCTCGTTGAATTTGCCATTGATCCGGCGCAGATCAAAGAAATCGACCGCGTCATCAAGATCAATGAAAAAATCATTCGTCATTTGATTGTCAAACAGGACAAATAAGTCCGGAGGTAGACTATGAATTCCGTACAAATCATCGGCAACCTCACCAGGGATCCTGAAGTTCGTTACACGAAAACAGGAAAACCTGTCGCATCGTTCACCGTTGCGGTCAACCGCAGCTGGGTCAGCGTGCAGGGGGAAAAACGAGAAAGTACAGATTTTATTCCGGTCGTTGCGTGGGGCAAACTCGCCGAGCTCGTCGGCAACCGCCTGAAAAAAGGCACCCGCACATTCGTCGAAGGTCGCTTCCAAACCCGCTCGTATGAGACGCAGGAAGGCGAGAAACGCTACATCACCGAAGTCGTAGCGAACCTTGTCGCGCCGAACGTCGATTACGACAAGCAGCCGTCCGCTGCGCCGGAACCGCGCGCTGACTACAGTCAGTTCGGTGCTCAGCCGCAAGCCGGCGGCAACTTTGGTAACCAGCCGGGCGGACCAGTGTTCGGTGGTAGTGGCAACGACGACGATATCCCGTTCTAACGCAAGACCGATAGGGAGGCAAATTATGAGAAGAGATCGTCAACGTCGACCGCGCCGGAAAGTTTGCGCCATTTGCGCCGACAAAATCCAGCACGTCGATTATAAAGATATCAATTTACTGCGTCGGTTCACTTCCGAACGCGGCAAAATTCTGCCGCGCCGTGTGACCGGTGCCTGCGCGAAAGATCAGCGCAAAATCAATCGGGCGATTAAACAGGCTCGCGCGATTGCGCTCTTGCCGTTTTCGGTAGATTAATCAAAACCGCCTTCGGGCGGTTTTTTGTACGTAAAAGGCCATCGATATTACAAGTATGTTGGTAATGTCGATGGCCTTTTTAGCAAGACGGCATTTACGGAAGGTTTGATGACAGACGGGCAAATTAACGGCCCTGCATGCCGATGCGATTTTATTTCAGCGGCCGAGCAGAGGATCCATGACGGCGGTGAAGTAGCCGGCGATTTCTTCAGGCGTTTGACGCATGTCATTTTCAATCCACCAGTGAATGGTCTCGACAAAAGTGCAGGCGAAATGGTTGCGCAAAAAATCAGAGGGGACGGCGGGCCGTTCGCCTTCTTCGTGATTGAGCCAATATTCGCCGAGTTGCAATTTCAGATGCTCTTTGAGATAACGCAAAAAGATATCGCGACTGTCGGAACGCAAGAGCCGCATAAAGGCTTCGCGTTGATTACTGATGTGGTAGAGAATGTGCGTGGTGTACGCGCGGTAGCCGTTGCCTTGCGGCGTGAATTCGGGAATGGGGCAATGCACGCCGACGCCGGCGAAAACATGGCCGAAGAGTTCGGTCAAAAGCGCTTCCATGAGCGCCTCTTTCGTGGGAAAGTGGGAGTAAAATGTACTGCGCCCGATATTGGCGGCGTCGATGATTTGTTGCACGGTGATTTGCGCGTAACGGCGGCGGGTTAAAAGTTCGGTGAACGCCTGAAAAATGGCGTTGCGCGTTTTGATTTGACGGCGATCCATACTATTTCCTTTCCGCGTCGACGCAAAAAATTGCGCGCGCCAGCGATTATTTTATTGAACAAATGCAAGATTCTATTCAGTAACGAACGATTCCTCTTGTTTGCGTCTGGTCAAGGCACTGAATATTTTTTACAATGAAAGCAAATAAGAAACAATGTGTTCATTAAATACTTACATTGTAATGATACAGAGTGGATTTGACAAGGAGGAACTATGTGGGATCGCTGGTGGGAGTGGGCGCTTAGACCGCGCATGATGGTACTGATGACCGTGCTGCTGCTCGTGAGCGCGTACGGACATTTGACGAATAACGCTTTTTTACAAATGTATGATCCCGGTTGGGGCGTGCTTTTGTTGGCGGGCATACCGCTATTGTTCGGCGGGATCGAGTATCTCGTGAAAGAAAAAGAATTAACGTCGTGGCTTTTGGTCGGGATCGCGCTGGTCGCCTGCGTCGCGTTGGGCGAAGTGTTCGCGGCGACGGAAGTGGCGTGGATCATGGCGTTCGGCGAATGGCTCGAAGGACGTACGGTGCAACGGGCGCGCCGCGGCTTGGAGCAAATTTTGGCGCAGACGCCGGCGCAGGGGCGGCGGATCAATGACGCGGGCGAAACGGAAATGGTGGCAGCGGAAGAGATCCGCGTCGGTGATCGCTTGAGCGTGCATCCGGGCGAAACGATTCCGGCGGACGGTGTGGTGCTGACGGGCGCGACGGCGGTCGATGAAGCGATGCTCACGGGCGAATCGCTGCCGGTGGATAAACGTGACGGCTCGGAAGTATTTGGCGGCACGGTGAACGGTTTCGGCGCGATTGAAATGCGCGCGACGCAAGTCGGCGCGGATGCTTCGATGCAAAGACTGGTGCGCTTGGTGCGCGAAGCGGAAAACGAGCAGGCGCCGGTGCAACGCACGGTGGATCAGTGGGTGCGCTACCTCGTGCCGACGGCGATTGCCCTGTCGCTTATCGTCTTTGCGCTTAATTTTTGGTGGGGCACGCCACTCACGGAAACGATTTATCGGACCGTGACGGTGCTGATCGTCTTTTGTCCGTGCGCGCTCGCGCTTTCCACGCCGACGGCGATTGTGGCGGCGATCGGGCAGGCGACCAAAGCCGGCGTGATTATCAAATCGGGGGCGGCGCTCGAAGTGATGGGGCGCATCGATACGCTCGCGCTGGATAAAACGGGCACGATTACGACCGGCGAACTCGCGGTGACGGATGTGTTGCCGCTGCGGGACGATGTTTCCGCGCAAGAGGTCTTGGCGTTGGCGGCGGCGGCGGAAGAACAAAGCGAGCATCCGCTCGGCAAGGCAATTTTACAAAAGGCGCGGGCGGTCGGCGTCACGCTGCCCGAGCATACCGATTTTGTGATGACGGGCGGTCGCGGCGTGCGCGTTCGGCTCTCAGACGGCAGCGTTCTTTACGCGGGCAGTGAACATTACCTCGCGCAAGAAGGAATCGATATCGCGCCGACGGTGGAAGCCACGCTGAACGAGTTACGTAGCAACGGCAAGATTGCGGTGCTTGTGGCGCAAGCGGATCAACTCATCGGCGTGGTCGCTTTCGCGGATACGGTGCGCGCGCAGATGCCGGCGGTGACGGCGGCGTTGCAACGCGCTCGACTTACGCCGGTCATGTTGACGGGTGATAATACGCAAACGGCGCAATTCGTCGGCGCAACCGTGGGCATTGATGAAGTGCACGCGCGCTTGCTGCCGGAAGATAAAGTAGCGTACATTGCCGCGCAGCAAAAAGCGGGCCGACGCGTGGCGATGGTCGGCGACGGAGTGAACGACGCGGCCGCGCTGAAACGCGCCGATGTCGGGATCGCGATCGGCGGCACGGCGGGCGATATGGCGATCGAAGCAGCGGATATTATTTTGCCGGGGAGCGACATGACGCGTTTACCGTACCTCGCGCGTCTTTCACAAAAGACCTTGCGCACGATTCACATCAACTTGGCGATCGCGTTGTCGCTGAATATTCTCGGCGTCATTTTATCGCTTTTCGGTTGGCTGACGCCGGTGACGGGCGCGATCGTGCACAACGCGGGCTCGATTATCGTGTCCTTGCACGCGATTTGGCTCTATGAAACCAAAATTTTGACCGGCGTGCAAGAGGCGGATGCCGGCCCGACTTGCGGCGCGTTATCGCGCGATATCATCCGCGGCTGATGACGCAACAAAAAAGACCTCGTACGAGGTCTTTTTTGTTGGTTAATTTTGCGCGGCATCGTCCGCGGGAAAAAAAAGGTCGGTCGGCGGCACAAAATCGTCGCGATCGGCAACCTTGGTGACGACGCTGCGTACCGCTTTCATGAATTTCGGACGGGCGATCATCACGGTATGACCGCAACCGCGGCAGCGAATGCGAAAATCCGCGCCGATGCGCAAGACTTCCCATTCCTTACTGCCGCAGGGATGCGGTTTTTTCATGTTGACGATATCGCCGATATCTACTTTTAAATACGCCATGGTTTCTCCTTACGCCTTTTTCACAAGCCGCGGCACCGTGTAGCTACCTTGCGGCATGAGGCAAATGTCCGCGTTCGGACCGAGTTTTTGTTCCGCCAGCGCCAGCGCTTCTTCGACCGAATGCACCGGCGTGAAAAGGGCGGCGCGGGCCGCGTCGTCGGGCATTTCGGAAAGCAAATAGAAATCCGCTTTTTTCATCAAACGCGTGACCGCGTACGCTTTGTGACGGCCGATTTGAAAATCTTCGCGCACGTACGCTTCGATTTTTTCCGGCGAAGGATACGCGCGCACCGTCGCGTCAAATTCACTGTTGCCCGAACCTTCCGGACAGGCGGCGAGCAAGATGACGACACCGCCTTCCTGTACGGCGCAAACGGCGTTGTCCATCGTTTTTTGGCTCTGGTAAATATTGATGTCTTTCGGATAGCCGCCGCACGTCACGATGACGATCGGATATTCGCGCGGAATCTCGACGCCGTTCATGCGGTCAACCAACTCACAGGCTTTTTCGTGCGCAGTGATGTAGTCGCCGGCGAACACGCCGATGAATTCTTTCTTTTCATTCAAGACGGTATTGAGCAAAAATGTCGGACGATGCATTTCACAGCCTTCGACCTGATCGAGATAGATCGGATTGGTTTTGATCTCACCGATGACCGCATGCGGATCGAGCATCAACGAGTGGTTGTGGCGGATGGTTTCCCGATGCGCCACGCCCGGAAAGAGAGCCTTGCGCCCGCCGCCGAAACCGGCGAAGAAATGGTGAACGACGCTGCCGGTCAGAATTAATTTATCCGCGGCCAGCGCGTCTTTGTGAAACGCGACCGGCGTACCGTACGAGGTCGTGCCGATGTTGACGTAATCCGCGTCATGCCGCGCTTGGGCATTGACCGTGCGCAGACGGCGAAAGAGATCTTCCGTGATTTGCGAAATCATTTCTTCGTCCGTCATCGGGCGATGCATGCCCAGCGCGAAAAGAATCGTGATATCTTCGTCGGCCACGCCGCGCTCGTTCAGCATTTCCACGATGACCGGCAAAAAAATATCCGTGTGCGCGATGCGTGTCGTATCATTGACGATGATCGCGACTTTGTCGCCGGCGTCAATCAGTTCCGGCAGAGGGGCGGAGTCGATCGGATGCAACAGCGCTTCACGAATCGCGCGGATCGGATCGGCGAGCGGCTGCATTTGTGCCATGGTTAAACAATTTTTTACCCGTTCGTCGGGCAATGTAAAAGAAATTTCTTGGCGGCCGTAGGGCCAGGTGTAGGTGGTTTCCATGGGACTCCTTTCCGAATGATTTACATCATTTGCGCGGCGGCGTGAAGTTTTTCTTCTTTCAATACACCGCTGGCTTGTTTGCCGGTCAGTGTTTCAATTTTGAGATAAAAAACCGCGACTTCATTCAGATATTGATCGACGAAAGCTTCCACCGTGTGCTCATGTTGTGGCAGGTAATGATTGCCGAAGCTCTGCATCAACATTTTTATTTCCGCTACGTCGCGGACGACGGTGAGCGGTCCGAAGGCAATAACGCTTTTAAAATACGTAGTAAATTCCACCGCATGGATATCGGCGCGATCGATTACGCAAAATGAGCCTTGCGGGTTTGCGGCGACGGCGCTCATTTTATGTCCCTGAGGGGCGCCATGAAAATAAAGAGTATTGTCGTGATACCAATAACTGAGCGGAACGGCGTATGGTTGACCGTCGGTATCAATCAAAGCAAGTACGCCTTCATGGTGCTTCTGTAAAATTTCCCGGCACGTTGCATTGCTGAGTGCCTGTTCCGGCCGACGCATTGCTACTGATTTCATAGCTTCTCCTTTTTGCCCGTGTATAAAAAGCGGTTGCCGAGCCAATCGGTGGCGGATACGAGCATGCCTGTCGTCACGAAGTGACCGAGATTGTCGATAAATTCCGTTTTGACATCGGCGCCGGCATCTTGCAAAATGGTGGCGAACTCCACATCCGCGCGCGGGTCGACGGAGTTGTCGGCGGCGCCGTGAATGAGGTAGAACGGTTTTTTCTTGAGGGCCTGCGCGTGCATATGCGGCGACATTTCCTCCACATCTTTATGGATTTCAGCGGCCAGCGGATACATTTGCCCGAAGCGCGCCTGGAAGAAAAGATGGCTCAGCGGCCAATGACCGGAACCGTTGATCGCGACCACGCCGGACACCGCTTTTTGTTGTGCGGCGACGCCGAGCGCGGAGAAACCGCCCATGGAATGGCCTGATGACACGATCAATTTGTAACCATTTTCCCGCGCGTAATCTATCCAAATATCGCTTTCGCGCACGTTTTGGAACAGCGTTTTCCAAAAGTACGGATAGGATTTCGGATCTTCGTAATCGATTTCGCCGCGGTTGTCATGGTAAATCGCCGCCGGCACGATAACTTCCCAACCGGCGTTCGCAAAGGCCAGCGCCCGCAGTTCCTGTCCGGCCATCTTCGAGCTCCAGCCGTGGTACCAAATCACCAGGCCGCGCGGATTGACAGGTGTGTAGCGGATGGCATCGATGCCCTGGCGCGTAATGGTGGAGATGTTCACCATGAGCGCGCGTGCTTGTTCGCTCATTACATTCGACTCCTTTATTTTATCGGGAACGTATTGTTTTACGCTTAGTTTCATTCTATTACAAAAACGATGCGCCGCCAACCGCGCGCCCGCGGAAGACGAAAGCAGAGGAAAAAATTTTCGCGCGGGCGCAAAGGACTGTCAGACGATTGTCAAAATACTTATACAAATTTTGCATTATACAATATATTGTAACCGAAAAAAGAAGATGTATAATAGATATACAAGTTATTGATTACCTGCTTGCAGATTACAAAGATATCGTATGGAGGAGAATATGAGTCGTTTTACCGGTTTCAGTGAGGAATTTATTCAGCAGTATCCGCATTTTCCGGCGCATATGACGCAGTTGGCGAAGTTCGTTTACTATCGCACGTATTCGCGTTGGCTGGAGGAAGAGGGGCGGCGGGAAACATGGCGGGAAACCGTCGTGCGCGCGCTCACGTATAATTGCCAAATGGCGGCGGAAAATCAGGAAGACGCGGAAGCGTTGTTTGACAATGTGTTCAACCTGCGTCAGTTTATTTCGGGACGCAGTTTGTGGATCGGCGGTTCGAGCGCGTCGGAAAGTCTGATCACGGCGAATTTCAATTGCGCGTTTACGGTGATGGACAATGTGCACGCGTTTGTCGATCTGTTTTATTTGTTGATGGTCGGCACGGGCGTGGGCTTCCGCATTTTGAAAGACGATGTGGCGAAGTTGCCGAAGTTCCGCCATGACGTCATTTTGGAAAACTTGCCGTTTGAGCCCTTGCCGTCGAATGAGCGCGTCGATCCGACGTCGATTATTTTCCGCACGGACGATATCGCGACGATTGTGGTCGGCGATTCCAAAGAGGGCTGGGTGCAGGCGCTGCAGTTCTATCTTGATATTCACACGCGCCATGATTACCGCAAAATTAAGCGGGTCCGCATCAATTACAACGGCGTGCGCCCGAAAGGCGAGCGGCTGGTGACGTTCGGCGGTACCGCGTCAGGGTATGAATCGCTGGCGACGATGTTTGAAAAAATTCATAAAGTGCTGACGACGGAAGAATTCGCGCCCGCGCCGGTCGAAGGGCAGTTGCGGCCGATCCACGTGCTCGATATTTGCAATATCATCGGCGAAAACGTGGTGGTCGGCGGCGTACGTCGCACGGCGGAAACGGCGATTATTTCGCCGGACGACGATGAAGTCATCGAGGCCAAAACCGATCTTACGCCGAACAAGTTCCACCGTTTCATGAGCAACAACAGCATTTATTTTACGGAAAAACCGTCGCGCGAACGCTTACAGCAGATTTTTCACACCTTACGCTACACGGGCGAGCCGGGCTTCGTGAATGCGGCGGAGGGCAAACGCCGTCGCGCCGATTTCGAGGGCTTGAATCCCTGCTTTGAAATTTTACTGCCGCGCAATTCCGTCTGTAACCTGACGACGGTCAATATTCTCGCCTTCGTGAAAGACGGCAAGTTGCTGAAAGAGGAACTTTTGGCGGCGGAACGGTTGAGCGCGCGCGCGTGCTACCGCATGACCTGCATGAATCTCGAATTGCACAATTGGAACCAAACGCATCAGCGCGACCGTCTGCTCGGCTGCTCGATGACGGGCTGGCAGGACGCGATGAGCGCGCTCGGCTACGATCGGGAGCAACAGATCGAATTGATGCGGGAACTGCATGACGCAGTCCGTGAAGCGGCGGATGAGTACGCGGACGAGCTCGGCACGCCGCGTTCGCTCCTGGTGACGGCGGTGAAACCGGAAGGCACGCTCTCGCTGGTGGCGGGCGGCGTCAGTCCGGGATTGCATTACTCGCACAGCGAATATTTTATTCGCCGGATCCGCGTCAACGCCAGCGACCCGCTCGCCAAGACGGCGGAGGCGCTCGGCTGGAGCGTGCATCCCGAAGTGGGACAGGAAGAACCGAATGTGCGCACGAAAGTCATTGATTTTCCGTGCTATTCGCCGGTCAAGCGTACGAAGTACGATGTGTCGGCGATGGAGCAGCTGCAGACATATTACGATTTCCAGAAGCATTACACGGAGCAGAACAGTTCGAATACGATTTCGATTAAAGACGACGAATGGGATGACGTTTGCCAAAACGTGTACGACCACTGGGACGAAATGCTCGCCTGCTCGTTCTTGAGCCTGTCGGATCATCACTATGAACTCGCGCCGTACGAAGCGATCACGAAGGAAGAGTACGAGGCGATGATGGCGACGATGCAGGACTTCAATCCCAATTTGCTGAATTATTATGAACAGGCGACGGGGAACGAAGGCAAGGAATTTGAAATTTTGGACGATCGTGAAGAATGCGCGTCGGGAGTTTGCCCGATCAAATAAAACGAGGTGCTGAGCATGGAACAAGCGCCGATTTTGGCGATTTGCTATGATTTTGACCACACGCTTTCTCCGGACGACATGCAGGCCGCGGGCTATATCCAGTCCGTCGGCTTCGCCGTGGAGGATTTTTGGCGAGAGTCGCGGAAACTTGCGGAACAAAATGAAATGGATCGCAATCTCGCGTACATGTACCTGATGGCGAAGACGGCGCGCGGCAAAGTGTTGTTCACGCGCGAGCGACTGGCGGAGTACGGCGCGCAAGTGCCGTTGTATCCGGGCGTGCGCGAATGGTTCGCCAACGTGAATGCGCTGGGCGACGCGGCGGGCGTGCGGGTGGAGCATTACATCATCTCGTCGGGATTGAAGGAAATGATCGCGGGCACGGCGATTGCGAACGAATTCAAAGCGATTTACGCGAGCTCCTTTTTCTATGATGAAGACGGGGTGGCGGTATGGCCGGCGCAAGCGGTCAACTACACGAACAAAACGCAATTTCTGTTTCGCATTAAAAAAGGCGTGCTTGATGTCAATGATGACCGCATCAACGAATATTTTCCGAACGAAGAGATGCGCGTGCCGTTTCGCAATATCGTCTACATCGGCGACAGCGCGACGGATATTCCGTGCATGAAGTTGGTGGCGAGCTCGGGCGGTCATGCGATCGGCGTGTACGCGCCGGGCGAATCGACCGCCATGGTGGACGGTTTGCTGCGCGACGGGCGAATTCAGTACAAAGCGCCGGCGGATTATCGGCAAGGCGCGCCGCTGGAACAGTTGATCAGCGCGATTATCGCGCAGACGGCGACGCGGGAAAAGTTGGAGCGGCGGAAGGTGGCTGACCTTCGTGACGCGAAGAGCCGACTCGCGAACGCGAAGCAAGGGCAATAATTTTTCCGAATTAGCATCACGTAATAAAAAAGTAGACACAAAAAAACCGCCGTACGGCGGTTTTTTATTACGGTAATTCATACGGCTGATCGCCACGCGGCGGTCCGAAGATGGCGGCCATGATAATGCCTTTTCGCCAATCCTCGCGCGTTAAGCGGCGACCTTTCATGCCGACGCGACTCGCCGATAAGGGCGTTGCCTTCAGCGTCGCGAGCGGATTGTCGTTGCCGATCGGAAGCGACGGTTCTTTTAAATCGCGTACGGAAGCGGGTGCTTGATGCAACGGATGACCGGCGCGATCGTGTCCGGCATGCGCCAACGTCGCGGGGCGACCGGGTTCTTCGATCGGCATTCCCGAATGCCGCGCCGGTGTTTCCATAGGCGGCTTTTCTTTCGGCGCGCGTTCCGGTGGCGGATCTTCTTTCGGAACGGGATCGGTGCCCGACGGATCGTTCTCGTCATCGTCATGCGACGACGCTTCGAAAGGCGCCAACCATTGCTTTTTCATAAGCTCGATGGCCTCTTCCAATGATGGCAGGCGCGACGCGGTTGCGCCTTTCTGCGTGTGAGGTCGGGGCGGTTGCGCATTTTGCTGCGCGGAAGGGTCCGGCTGCTCCGTCGGCAGCAAATGATTTTGTTGTGATTTTTTACGCCGTCGCGATTGCAATGAATCGACAACAACGATAGCGATGACAAGCAGGATGCCCAACAATGAATCCATAGGTTGTCCTTTCCTGTGCGGTGAACTTCAGCTACATTAGTGGCGTTTCCGTTTTTTGCGAAACAGACGGAAGAGACCGCGGCCGAGTGTGAAGTAGAGTAACACTTGCAGTAAAGTGGCGGTCGTTACCGCGATGGCGCGGATAATACTGCCGATAAAGCCCATGAGTTTGCGCCTCCTTCAGAGATCACGGCAAGCCGTCAACGACGGTTTAACCATTTGGCAATCGCGTAGACAATGCCGATACCGGCGATGAAGTACAGCGCCAAGCGCAAAAGCGATAAAAAGAACGCGGCTCGTAAAAATACACCCATGATTATTCCTCGCTTTCCGGTTTGGCAATCGCCTCACGCATTTCCGTGTCGGCGTTGATGTTTTGCAAACGATAGTAATCCATGACGCCCAATTTGCCCGACTTGAGCGCTTCCGCGAACGCGATCGGCACTTCCGCCTGCGCGCGGACCACTTCGGCCTGCATTTCCTGCGTCTGGGCGCGCATTTCCTGCTCTTTGGCGACCGCCATCGCGCGGCGCTCTTCGGCGCGCGCTTGAGCGATGCGTTTGTCGGCTTCCGCCTGATCGGTTTGCAGTTCCGCGCCGATGTTGCGTCCGACATCGACGTCGGCGATATCAATGGACAGAATTTCAAAGGCCGTGCCGGCATCCAAACCTTTTTCCAACACGGTGCGCGAAATGTGGTCGGGGTTTTCCAAAACGTCGGTGTGACGTTCGGACGAGCCGACGGTCGTGACGATGCCTTCACCTACACGGGCGATGATCGTCGCTTCGCCGGCGCCGCCGACCAAGCGGTCGATGTTGGCGCGAACGGTGACGCGCGCCCGCACGCGCAATTCGATACCGTTTTTCGCCATCGCGGAGATAATCGGCGTTTCAATGACTTTCGGGTTAACGCTCATTTGCACTGCTTCGAGCACGTTGCGTCCGGCGAGATCAATCGCGGCGGAGCGTTCGAAGGTCAGCGGAATCGAAGCGCGATGCGCGGCGATCAGCGCGTCGACTACGCGGTCGACATCACCGCCGGCGAGGTAATGCGCTTCCAGTTGGTTGACGTTGACCTCAAGTCCCGCTTTTGAGCCCTTGACGAGCGGCAACACGATCAAGCGCGGCGGCACGCGACGTAAGCGCATCCCGATGAGATCAAAGATGCTGATATGAACGCCGGCCGCCAGTGCGGAAATCCACAACCCAATCGGCACGAAATGCTGCAAAATCAGGATAAAAAAGACAACTAGCACAATGGTGAAGCCCGGAAAAATAAAGTCCATATTTCCTCCTTATAATTCGTTTTCGCCGTCGGAACGTGCGGCAACGATGATGCGATTACCAATGACGCGACGCACAATGATCGGCGTACCGCGCAAGATGAATTCGCCCTGCGTCACAACATCATAGGGACGGCCGTCGATTTTGGCCGTGCCCGCCGGTCGTAACGGCGTGGCGGTGATGCCGGCGTGTCCGGTAAGAAAGGTATAGTCGTCATTGCTGGTGTAGCCCGACGCGCTGTCGCTTCGTTGCGAAAGCGTCAGACGCCGCCAGAGCCGACCTGTTGTCAGATGTTTGGCCAGGTGCCAGAACACGATGATCGAGAGCACCAGCCCGCCGGCGATGATATACAGCGCCGAGCTGCTGCCGCCGAGCAACAGAAACAGACCGCCGATACATAAAGCGATCCCCGCCGCCGTGACAAAACCGGTCATGGCGAAGAATATATCGGTCAAGATGATGAGCACGCCGCCCGCGAGCATGAGCGCGGCCAAAAGTGATGGATTGCCGATTTGCCATTGCCCAAAAAAGAGCAGGGCCGTTGCCACGAAAGCGACGAGGCCGCCGCCGGAAAAGCCGGCGGTTTTGATTTCCGCGAATAATGAAACGAAAATAATCGCAATTAAAATGATTTGCAACCAGGGCGACGCGAGCCAGCCGACAAGCGTGTCGGACCACTCGGGCGCGACGGTAATGAGGCGGGCGTTTTGCCAGCCGTAATGCGCGAGCAGCGTGGTCAAATCACCTGCCGAAGTCTGCGCGAGACCCGCGGCCTGCGCCTGCTGCTCTGTCAGCGAAAGAATCGTCCCCGGCGCGGCGTAAGGCGGATAGCCGAGCGTTTTATCGACCATCGCCGCAGCGAGCTCCGGAGAACGGTTGCGCCGTTCCGCTGTCGCGGCGAATTCACCACGCACGGCCGCAATCGTTTTTTCGGTGGCGGGAATCGGTTCCGCCGCTCCGATGGAACTGCCCGGCGCCATTACGAGATCCTGTCCGGCGAGCGCCAAGAGAGCGCCGGCGGACCAGGCGCGCGGATGCACGTAGACGACTACCCGTTGCGGGGAAGCGAGGATTTCATCGCGCATCGCGGTGGCATGGGTCAAAACGCCGCCGAAACTGTCCAAATCAAGTACCACCGGCGCGTTTTCTTGCTGCGCCGTCGCAAGCGATCGATGGAGTTGCGCTGCGGTTTGGGCGTTGATTTCACCGTGGATCGGTACCAACACCACATTTTGCGCCAAGGCCGTCAGCGCCAAACAGCAAAAAAGGCAGAGCGACCAAAGGACGCGCCAACCGAAGCGAGGGCGCGGCATCATGAAGCGCCTTGCGCCTTAGCGGCGTATTTATCGCCTTTTGCTTCGGCGTGAAAATAATTCATCAGCGCCTGCGCGCGCTCGATGGTGAGGTGGGCGTAGCACGCGTATTCGAGCAGCGGATTGCCGCGCTCCTTGCGCTTTTGCGCCATATACGCGCGGCGTTCGTCCAACGTCATGTCGGCGACATATTCCAGATCCTTTTGCCGACGTTCGTAACGAAATTCCATATACTTTTGGGTAGCGTCCGCTTCCGCGCGAGTCATTACGCCCGCGCGCACGGCATCGTCCAAATAGTAACGGATCGCTTGCGGATGATGCGGAGAAAGTTCACGCACGGCCGGCGGCATCGCCTGCGGTACGGGTGGCGGCGGAGCCGCGACGGTGGCGGTGATTCCCAGCAGACACGCGCTGCAAAGAAGCGCGCTGATTCGTTTTATCATATTAGCTCCTTTCTAAAGCGGAAAAACAACATTTATACTTTGAATATACCTGACGAAAAAAGCAGTGTCAAACGCGCGACAGACAAGGTACAACATATTGCCCTTGCCCGTCGGGAAGGAGTTCGTTACAATAATATAAGGAGGCTGTATGCAGGAACGAAAATCATTAACGAAAATTACTTTGGAGACATCCGTGCGTGCGGCGGCTCCGTTCCAACTCATTTACACGGCGATGGGCATTGTTTTCGGCATGCAAATGGTGATGACGCCGCGTTCTCTTCTACAGGGAGAATACGCCCTGGCTGTTTTGGTTTGCGTTTGGTTGATTCACAGCGCCAAGCGCGTGCTTGTCGTGCTCGATGCCGAGACGATGGAAGTCACGTTGCGGCCGACGACGCTCCGCGGCCTGTTCGGGGAGACGTTCGGCAAAAAAACGACCGCCACGGTGGAATACCGATCGGTTGTCGGCGTGTCGGAAACGTGGCGCGAATTATATGTAGTCAATCGCAATGGCGGCATGAGCGTAATACCGGTCACGTGGCATGAACTTTCCACCCATGATCGCGGTGTGATTTTACGTCGCTTTCAGGAAGCGAAAGACGAAAGTTAACGGCTAGAAATACAAAGGAGAAACTATGAAACGAGTCTATTGGCTGACCAATATTGACAGTCAGGCTGACCATGTCGCGCGGGCATTGCGCTCGTTGCGCGAAAAAAATGAAACCATTCCGGCCGAGGTCATTCCGGTCAAAAACGGTGACGCGACGGATTTTACGCCGCCGTCATTTCAGGACGCGGCGTTGGTCGTGATGTCCTTCATGGGCGGCCAGACGCTTGTGGAAGAAACGCTGAACGCGTTGAATGGATATCCCGATGTGCCGTACCTGGTGCTGGCGCACGGACCGAACCCCGCCCGTCCGCGCGGCGTGGATCCGGAAACGGTCGAACGGATGACGCGGTATTTGGCGTACAGCGGTTTGCGCAATATCGAAAACCTCTGGCGCTATCTCGCGAACACCTTTTTGCATATCGGCAAGGGCGCGACGGCGGAACCGCAACAACTGCGCACGGACGGATTATATTATCCCGGCGAAGAACCGTACGGAACGCTTGCGGAATTTGCCGCGGCGCATCTTGATCCGGATAAATACACGGTCGGTTTTTTCTTCTTGCGCGATGATTGGCTTTGGGGTAACTTGCGGTTTTACAATGCGCTGATCGCGGAAATTGAATGCGCCGGCATGAACGCGTTGCCGCTTTTCACGCATTGGGGCAGCGGCGCGAGTCAGGAACGGACGCTTGAAACCTGCGTGCAGGAATATTTTTACGACGCTGACGGCAAGGTCGTACCCGATGTCGTCATCAATAATCATCGCATGTCGTTGCGACTGGGGCGCGCGAACGATCCGAAGTTTTTGGAAAAACTCGGCGTACCGACATTGCAGGCGTACCATTCCAAACAGGATGAGGCGACTTGGCGCGCCAATCCCGCCGGCCTGACGCCGACGGAAATCTCGGCGACGGTGGCGATGATTGAAACGGACGGCATCTTGCACGGGCCGGTCGCGTCGCATCGCGAGGTCGAACCGGGCGGCGAGCCGCAACGCGAACCCTGGGCGTACGGTTTGGAACTTTTGGTACGCAAGGCGAAACGCTGGGCGACGCTGCGGCACAAACCGAACGCGGCGAAAAAAGTGGCGATCGTGCTGCACAATTACCCCGCGAATAATACCAATATCGGCTGCGCGGCGGATCTCGACTCGGGGGCGAGTCTGTTCCGTATTTTGCAGGCCATGCAAAAAGACGGTTACGATGTCGGCGCGTTGCCGGACACGGCGGCGGAGCTTTGGGAAGAAGTGCTCGCGCACATGACCAATGACCGTCGTTACCTGAGCGAAACGATGCAACGTGAAGCGACGAAAATCGCGGGCAGCGATGTGATTAAGTATGAAAAAACATTGCCCGCAAGCGTTGTCCAAAAGATGAATGACACATGGGGGAACGCGCCGGGCGACGCCTTTGTCAACAATGACGAGGAACTTTTGCTGCCGGGCTTACGGCGCGGCAATATTTACATCGCTTTGCAACCGCCGCGCGGCTTCGGTGAAGATCCGTCGGCGATCATTCACAGTCCGACGCTTGCGCCGACGCATCATTACTTGGCGTACTACCATTATTTGCGCGACGTGTTCGGCGCGGACGCGTTCGTTCACCTCGGCACGCACGGCTCGCAGGAATGGCTGCCCGGCAAACAGATGGGCCTGTCGGATGAATGTTACTCGCAAATTACGATGGACGACATGCCGAATATTTATCCCTATTTAACGACGATTATCGGCGAAGGCATTCAAGCCAAACGGCGCGGTCAGGCGGCGTTGATCGGTTACCTGCCGGCGCCGACGGCGCAAGGCGGTCTGTACGGCGACTGGGAAGCGCTGGCGCCGCTTTTGGATGAGTATCGGCATTACAAAATCTACGAACCGAAACACACGGCAAGCGTGGTCGCGGATATCGCGGCCTTGGTGGAAAAACTGGGCATGACCGAAATATTCGGCACACCGACGGCGGAAAATCAGGAAGAGTACATGCTCAAAGTACACAATTTCCTGGACGATATGGAGAGCAGTGAAACGCATACCGGTCTGCATATTCTGGGAGAAGTGCCGACGGGGGATGAATTATACGCGCTCGTGCGTAAACTCGTCGCGGTGGCGCACGGCGATGTGCCGTCACTTGTCGACGCGCTCGCGGAAGCGCTTGATGTTCCCTACGCGGACATCGCGCAAAAAGCACTCGCGACACCGGAAGAACTCGCGCAAAAACGCGACGTTGACCGCAAAGCGGAAGAACTTTTGCAGGCGCTTGCCGCGCGTGACTGGCAGGCGGATACCTGGCAGGATCTCGTCGCGGATACGCCGCAATCGCCCGCGTTGGACGCGGTGCTGGCGTTGATCACCGAATCGATTTTGCCGAAAATTCAAGGCGTCGGCGCGGAATTGACGAACCTTGTCGCCGCGCTGTCCGGCGTGATGGTGCCGGCAGGTCCGGGCGGCTCGGCCGCGTCGGGCAATTTGGAAGTGCTGCCGACCGGACGCAATTTCTACGGCATCGATCCGACGAAAATGCCTTCGGCGACCGCGTGGAAATTGGGCACGGCACTGGGCGACGCGCTCTTGGAACAATACGTGGCGGAAGAAGGCAAGTATCCCGAACAGGTCGGCATCATCGTTTGGGCCGGCCCGAATTTGCGCAGCAACGGTCAATGCATCGCGGAAATTTTATATTTGCTCGGCGTCAAACCGATTTGGCGGTCGGAAACGGGCCGCGTGGAACGGCTCGAAGTGCTTTCGCTTAACGAACTCGGTCGCCCGCGCATCGATGTGACCGCGCGCATCAGCGGCTTGGTACGCGATTCGTTGCCGCAGGCGGTCGCGCTTATTAATCAAGCGGTCGCGTTGGTCGCGGATCTGGACGAACCGACGAATATCAATTTTGTAAAAAAACATATCGAAGCGGACGCGGCGGAACTGGCGGCGGCGGGAACCGATCCCGCGGCGGCGCTCAAAGAGGCGCGGTACCGCGTCTTCGGTTGCCCGCCCGGCGCGTACGGCGCCGGTGTCGGCAATGTGTTGGACGAAAAAAATTGGGAAAACGAATCCGATCTCGCCGACGCATACTTGGCGTGGGGCGGCTACGCTTACGATGAAAACGGCGCGGCGCACGCGTCGAAAGAAGCCTTCGCGCAACGCCTCAAAACGCTTGACGTCACCGTGAAAAACGAAGACACGAGCGATGTGAACCTGATGAGTTCGGACGATTTCAACGCGTACCACGGCGGCATGGTCGCGGCCAGCCGCGCTTTGGGCGGGAAAACGCCGCGCTCCTACGTCGGCGACAGCTCGCAGCGCAGCCGGGTGCAGGTGCGCACGCTCGCCGAAGAATTCCAACGTGTCGTGCAGTCCGAAGCGCTTAATCCGAAATACATCAAAGGCATGATGCAGCATGGTTATAAAGGCGCGCTGGAACTTGCTAAGCGCGCGATGCTTTCCTACAGTTGGGATGCGACGTCGGGCGTCATGAATGACGCGCTTTACAATCGCATTACCGAATCCTACGTGCTCGACCCCGAAGTGCGGGAATGGATGCAAAAAGTCAATCCCTGGGCGCTGCACGAAATCAGCGAGACGATGCTGGAAGCGCGGCAACGCGGTATGTGGAACGCGCCGGAAGAAATGCTCGCCGAACTGCGCGACATTTATCTTGCGACGGAAGGCGATTTGGAAGAACGCAGCGAATAATCCTTGGGAAAAGGAAACGACGCTTGCTTGAAGACAGACAACATGATGGGTAGGTATTATGGAGACAAAAACACCGGCCGATTTGGCCAATAATGTACATGAGAAGGTGGGTCAGGCGGCCACGCACGTCACTCACGATGTCACCGAACAGGTCGACACCGCCACGCAATGGACCGCCAATGCCTGGGATTATCTTTCATCGCACCTGGTTGATTTTCTGATGGCGATTCTGATTTTTGCGATCGGTTACTACATCGCCCGCTTCCTGCGGGACAGTCTGGCGCGGATGATGAAGCGCTCCCGCGTCGATCAGTTGGTCGTCGACTTCGTGACGCAGGGGCTGTATTTTGTCATTTTAATATTGGTCGCGCTGGCGGCGTTGAATAAAATCGGCGTACCGACGGATTCCTTTGTCATGGCTTTGGGCGGTATCGGCTTAGGCGTCGGCTTGGCTTTGAAGGACAATATCAGCAATATGGCGGCCGGTATTTTAATTTTGATTTTCCGACCGTTTCGCATCGGAAATTACGTGCGGGTCAGCGACGCGGAAGGCACTGTGACGCAGATTACGCTGATGAATACGCACTTGCGCACGATCGGTCGCGAAGAAACCATCGTGCCGAATGCGATGATGATCTCGAACGCGATCGTCAATTATTCCGCGTACCCGACGCGTTGCATGGAGCTTTTGATCGATGTGTCTTACAGTTCCGATCTGAATCAAGTCGTCAGCGTTTTAAAAGATGTCGCCAAAGGTGACGGCGGCGTTCTGAACGCGGACGATATGCTGATCGGCGTGCGCGAATTCGCCGATAACAGCGTGCGCGTGTACATGCGGCCCGAAGTGGATGCATCGGAATATTGGCCGACCTATCATCGCTTAATGCAATCGATCAAGGAAACCTTTGATGCGAACGGTATCGATATTCCGTTCCCGCATCGCGTGCTGGTATTGGAAAAAGCGCAGGATGCGCCTCCTCTGGCGGGCGCGCTTCCGGAGCAGGGCAACGCTAAATAAATGTTCGCAGCACGATCATCGCGAAGTGACGCGATTGATAAGGACACCGGCGATGACAAACGGGCAAGATATTATGATAAAAAAGACACCGCAGAGCGGTGTCTTTTTGTTTATTTCAATTTGTGCAGCAGGCCTTCGCGCTTTAAAAATTCGCGTGCGACTTTCGCCGGATCCTGCTGTTCTTCATCGACCTTGTAGTTCAAATCTTGCGCGACTTGATTATTGATATGCGATCCCAGTTCGTTCAACACGGCAATGACTTCCGGATGCTTTTCCGCGGCGTCGGTACGCAAGAGCGGGGTCGCGAAGTACGGCGGAAAGTAGTGCCGGTCATCGACGAGCGCGACCAAATTGAATTTACGGACCAAGCCGTCGGTGGTGTACGCGTCTACGACCTGCACGTCATCATTGAGGAGGGCGATGTAACGCGAGGAGCCGTCCAGCCCGGTGGTGCCGGCGAAATTCATGCCGTAGTAAGCGGTCAGACCGGGGAGTCCGTCTTTGCGATTGGTAAATTCGAACGTAGAGCCGACGACCAAATGCGGCGCGGCGGCGATCAAATCGCTCATTGTTTGCAAGCGGTATCGCTCGGCGGTATCTTGCCGTACGGCGAGAGCGTACGTATTGTCGAAACTGTATTGCGGAAGCATCATGATTCCCATGGTCGCGAGTTCATCGCGACTGCGGCGATATACTTCATCGACATCGGTCAGCGGTTCGTGGCGCAATATGGAAACGTAGACGGTGCCGGTGTAATCCATGTAGAGATCGATGCCGCCTGTTTTAAGCGCCTCATAGGCGACTTGCGTGCCGCCGAGATTCGTGTGACGGGTGACGCGTAAATCCGTGCGATCTTCGATCATATCGGCCATCAGATGCGCCATGATGACGCCTTCCGTGAAATCTTTCGAACCGACGGTGATATCGCTTTGCGTTTCGGCGTAATTGCGCCAGACGGTGGTTCCCGCGCCGATGATGAGAAGTGCCGTGACGAGACCGATCAGCCATTTGGCGCGGCGGCGTTCTTTTTTGATCATCGCGCGCGTATGTTCCGGCGTAATCAGGGTCGCCATCGGTGTAACGAGTTCTTCCACGAGACCGAGCAGGTAGTCTACGGCAAGCGCCAGCAAACAGGCGGGGATCGCGCCCGCGAGAATCATATTGTTATCGACGGTACGAATGCCGGCGAAGACAAGATCACCTAAGCCGCCCGCGCCGATGAAGGCCGCGATCGTCATCAAACCGACCGAGGTGACGGCGCTGATACGGATTTCGGCCATGATGACCGGCAGCGCCAGCGGAAATTCCACTTTGTGCAGCACTTGCCAGGGGGAGAGGCCAATCCCGACGGCGACTTCCTTGGTGTCGGGAGAAATTTGCGTCAGCCCCGTATATGTATTTTTGATGATGGGCAAGAGGGAATAAATAATGACGACAAGTACCGCCGGCACGCGACCGATCCCGAAAAAGGGAATCGCGAAGCCCAGCAGCGCCATGCTCGGAATCGCCTGCATGATATTCGCCGTTTGCAATACCGGCGCTTGTAAAGGGCGACGTTTCGCGATCAGAATACCCAGCGGCACGCCGATCAAAATCGAAATGCTGACGGCAATCACGGTCAGCTCGATGTGTTCCCACAGAAGTTCCATAATGTGCGGCCAAGCGGTGGTCAGATAATTCAAAAAAGGATTCATGCCGGCATCTCCTTACCGTCTTTATGCAAGTATTGGTGCGCGCTGATGGCGCCATCAGACAGAGCGTTTTTCGAACGCGATCGCCGCATTATTCCCGCCGGGGCGGATTTTGTTTTCTGAACGGGCATGCGCGGGAACACGGCGCGTATGTTGAACACAGTATAGCACGCCGTTTACAAAAAAAACGGAACGTGCATAATTTTTTGCCCTGCGAAAAGTTATTTTGTCGGGAATGGTGTGAAATTTTTTGTTTTTACACAATAAAAAAGCTCCCGCGGGAGCTTTTTTATTGGCGTTTACTTTTTCAATAAGTTTTGCGAGACGAGGAACTCATGAGCCACTTTTTCCGGATCCTGACGTTCTTCGTCCACTTTATAATTCAATTCGCGCATGACTTCGTCCGTCAAAAGCGGCGCGAGTTCATTCAGCGCGTCCACCACTTCCGGATGTTCTTCGGCGACTTCCGTACGCAGCAGCGGTGTCGCGTAGTACGGCGGGAAGTAATGCCGATCGTCTTCCAGCACTTTCAGATTAAATTTCTTCAAAAGGCCGTCGGTCATGAAGGCGTCGATCGCCTGGACTTCATCGTTGTTAATGGCGATGTAACGCGAGGAGCCGTCCAGCCCGGTGGTGCCGGCGAAATTCATGCCGTAGTAAGCGGTCAGACCGGGGAGTCCGTCTTTGCGATTGGTAAATTCGAACGTAGAGCCGACGACCAAATGCGGCGCGGCGGCGATCAAATCGCTCATTGTTTGCAAGCGGTATCGCTCGGCGGTATCTTGCCGTACGGCGAGAGCGTACGTATTGTCGAAACTGTATTGCGGAAGCATCATGATTCCCATGGTCGCGAGTTCATCGCGACTGCGGCGATATACTTCATCGACATCGGTCAGCGGTTCGTGGCGCAATATGGAAACGTAGACGGTGCCGGTGTAATCCATGTAGAGATCGATGCCGCCTGTTTTAAGCGCCTCATAGGCGACTTGCGTGCCGCCGAGATTCGTGTGACGGGTGACGCGTAAATCCGTGCGATCTTCGATCATATCGGCCATCAGATGCGCCATGATGACGCCTTCCGTGAAATCTTTCGAACCGACGGTGATATCGCTTTGCGTTTCGGCGTAATTGCGCCAGACGGTGGTTCCCGCGCCGATGATGAGAAGTGCCGTGACGAGACCGATCAGCCATTTGGCGCGGCGGCGTTCTTTTTTGATCATCGCGCGCGTATGTTCCGGCGTAATCAGGGTCGCCATCGGTGTAACGAGTTCTTCCACGAGACCGAGCAGGTAGTCTACGGCAAGCGCCAGCAAACAGGCGGGGATCGCGCCCGCGAGAATCATATTGTTATCGACGGTACGAATGCCGGCGAAGACAAGATCACCTAAGCCGCCCGCGCCGATGAAGGCCGCGATCGTCATCAAACCGACCGAGGTGACGGCGCTGATACGGATTTCGGCCATGATGACCGGCAGCGCCAGCGGAAATTCCACTTTGTGCAGCACTTGCCAGGGGGAGAGGCCAATCCCGACGGCGACTTCCTTGGTGTCGGGAGAAATTTGCGTCAGCCCCGTATATGTATTTTTGATGATGGGCAAGAGGGAATAAATAATGACGACAAGTACCGCCGGCACGCGACCGATCCCGAAAAAGGGAATCGCGAAGCCCAGCAGCGCCATGCTCGGAATCGCCTGCATGATATTCGCCGTTTGCAATACCGGCGCTTGTAAAGGGCGACGTTTCGCGATCAGAATACCCAGCGGCACGCCGATCAAAATCGAAATGCTGACGGCAATCACGGTCAGCTCGATGTGTTCCCACAGAAGTTCCATAATGTGCGGCCAAGCGGTGGTCAGATAATTCAAAAAAGGATTCATGCCGGCATCTCCTTACCGTCTTTATGCAAGTATTGGTGCGCGCTGATGGCGCCATCAGACAGAGCGTTTTTCGAACGCGATCGCCGCATTATTCCCGCCGGGGCGGATTTTGTTTTCTGAACGGGCATGCGCGGGAACACGGCGCGTATGTTGAACACAGTATAGCACGCCGTTTACAAAAAAAACGGAACGTGCATAATTTTTTGCCCTGCGAAAAGTTATTTTGTCGGGAATGGTGTGAAATTTTTTGTTTTTACACAATAAAAAAGCTCCCGCGGGAGCTTTTTTATTGGCGTTTACTTTTTCAATAAGTTTTGCGAGACGAGGAACTCATGAGCCACTTTTTCCGGATCCTGACGTTCTTCGTCCACTTTATAATTCAATTCGCGCATGACTTCGTCCGTCAAAAGCGGCGCGAGTTCATTCAGCGCGTCCACCACTTCCGGATGTTCTTCGGCGACTTCCGTACGCAGCAGCGGTGTCGCGTAGTACGGCGGGAAGTAATGCCGATCGTCTTCCAGCACTTTCAGATTAAATTTCTTCAAAAGGCCGTCGGTCATGAAGGCGTCGATCGCCTGGACTTCATCGTTGTTAATGGCGATGTAACGCGAGGAGCTGTCAATGCCGAGCGCGTTGGCGAACTGCAGACCGTACATTTGCGTCATGCCGTCCAAACCGTCGGGTCGGTTTTTAAATTCGAACGTCGTGCCGACATTCATATCTGACGCGACGGCGCGCAGATCGCTGATCGTTTCCAGGTTATGCGCGGCCGCGAAATCAGGGCGAACGGCGAGAGCGTAGGTGTTATTGAACGCGTACTGCGGCAGCATGGTGATGGAAAGCGGCGCGAGTCCCGCTTTACCTTCTTCGTACACCCGCTGCATGTCGCTGATCGGTTCGTTTTTCAAAAGGGAAACGTAGACCGTGCCCGTGTAATCAAGATAAAGATCGATTTCTTTGCTCTTGAGCGCTTCAAACGCGACATTGGTGCCGCCTAAATTGATGCGTCGTTCTACGTTCAGACCCGTATGATCTTCAATGATTTCCGCCATCATGTGACCCATCAGGATATTTTCTGTGAAATCTTTCGTGCCGACGACCACATCCGCTTTCGGCGCGAACGCTTGCCGGATGCCGGCGTAGCCGCCGCCGAGCACGAGTAAAATCGCCAGCGACGCGATCAGAATTTTGGAGCGACGGTGGCGGCCGATGACCGCTTGACGATCCGTTGTCGGCGAAAGTTGGGTGGCGATCGGCGTGACGAGCTGTTCGACCCGACCCAAGATGTAATCGACGGACAGAGCTAAAATACAGGCGGGAATCGCGCCCGCGAGAATCATATTGTTATCAACGGTGCGAATGCCGGCGAAGACAAGATCGCCCAAGCCGCCCGCGCCGATAAACGCCGCGATCGTCATCAGGCCGACTGCGGTGACCGAACTGATGCGCACGCCCGCCATGATGACCGGCAAAGCCTGCGGCAATTCGACTTTGCGCAATACCTGCCAGCGCGAAAGACCGATGCCGATCGCCGCTTCACGCATCTGCGGACTAATTTGCGAAATGCCCGTATACGTATTTTTAATAATCGGTAACAGTGAGTATAAAATAACGACGATAATCGCCGGCAGACGACCGATCCCGAAGAACGGAATCGCGAAGCCCAACAGCGCCATGCTCGGGATCGCCTGCATGATATTCGCCGACTGTAATACCGGCGACTGCAGGTTGCGCCGGTACGAGATCAAAATCCCGAGCGGCACGCCCACTAGGACCGAGATCGCGACCGCGATGGCGGTTAGTTCGATATGTTCCCATAAGAGGGAGAGAATGTAGGACCAGTTGGAGGTGACATAGGAAATAAAACCGTTCACGCCTGCACCTCCTCATCTTCGATATACTGCCGGGAAAGCGTCGTGACAAGACTCGACTGCGTAATCAGACCGAGCAGCGAATGTTTTTCGTCGACGACCGGAATATAATAGAGATTATGCGCGTTGATTTTCGTCAAGGTGTCGACCAGCGTATCCGAGGGCGCTACCGTTTCCAAGTGCGTTTCCATCACGTCGGCAACCGGCGTCTGCAGGTCATCCAAGGCGCGCAACTTCTGCGCGAAGACCGAGCCCAGCAGCTCGCGCGTGCGCAGATTGATGACCAAAAGGCCATTGACGTGCGCCCGACGCATGCGCTCCAGCGCGCGGAACGCGGTCAGATCCGGCCCGCAGGTATGCGCGCTGGTGACCATGATGTCTTCCGCGCGGATCAGTTCCGGCGAATTCCAGATTCTGTTTTTACCAATGAAATCGGCGACGAACTGATTGGCCGGATTTTTCAAAATATTTTCCGGCGTGTCATACTGCGCGATCACGCCTTTGTCGATAATGCAAATGCGATCGCCCAAACGGATCGCTTCGTCCATATCATGCGTGACGAACACGATCGTTTTATGCAATTTGTTTTGCAACGAGCTGACTTCGTCCTGCAGCGCCGTGCGCGTGAGCGGATCCAACGCGGAAAAAGGCTCGTCCATTAAAATAATATTCGGATCGCAGGCAAACGCGCGGGCGACGCCGATACGTTGCTGCTGACCGCCGGACAGTTCCGACGGATACCGATGCAGAAAATGTTCCGCGTCCAAGCCCACCATATCCAACAGGTGTGCCGTGCGCTCTTTGATCTGCTCGACCGGCATTTTCAGCGCGCGCGGAATGACTTCGATGTTTTCGGCAATCGTCATATGCGGGAACAGTCCCGTTTGCTGAATGACGTAGCCGATGTTGCGCCGCAATGCGAGCACATCTTTTTTCGCGATATTTTCGCCGTCAATACGAATTTCTCCCGATGACGGCTGAATGAGCCGGTTAATCATTTTCAACAGCGTCGTCTTACCGCTGCCGGATTCACCGATCAGGCAAACCGTTTCCCCCGCGGGAATGGTGAGAGTGACATCGCGCAATACTTCGGTTTCTTTGTAACGTTTCGTAATATGGTCAAATTCAATCAATACGACCACTTCCTTTCGTAGCTGACAATCGTCAAATAAGCATGTAAATTGGTCCGAAGTATGCATAAATACATACAAAGTATAATAATATTATAACATTTTTTGAGATTTCATGCGAATTGGCGTCGCGGCAACCGCTTACGGCGCGTGTTTTCTTTGACAAGTGCGGGCCCGCTCGGTATACTGATTTTAATGGTGCGGGGGAACTGCGTGCGCGGTTGAGAGGACGAGGTCCGACCCTTTGAACCTGTGGGTTAAGACCTGCGTAGGGAGCACACCCGTCTGAGCGGCGGGCGTTGCCGCGAGGAAGGGAGAGAAAAATGAAATTATCGACACGTGTATTAACGGAAAGCGGTCTTTGTATCGCGCTGAGTTTGCTCTTGGGGATGATCGTCTTTTGGCGCATGCCGCAGGGCGGATCGATTCATGCGGCGCACATGGTACCGCTTTTATTGTTGGCGTTGCGTCGCGGACCGAAAGTCGGCATGATGGGCGGCTTGACGTACGGCATTTTACACTTCCTCTTGGGGGCCAAATATTCGCTGCATCCGCTGAGCATAATTTTAGATTACCTGCTTGCTTACGCCGCGCTTGGTCTGGCGGGCTACGCGAAAGAGTATAATCGCGCCAGCGCGTTGGTTTGGTCGGCGTTGGCGATGTTCGGTCGCTATGTGATGACCGTGCTGTCCGGCGCGATCGTGTTCGGATCGTATGCGCCGGCGGGCATGAACCCATGGTGGTACTCGATCACGTATAACGCGACGGTGATTCCTCCGGACGCGATCATCAACCTGGTAGTGTTGGCGCTGATTTACGCGCCGATCATGCGCATTCAACGATGAGAAAAAGCAAAAATACGCGCGTATGCGCGTATTTTTTTGTGGCGTGATTCCATATAGGAGCGAGTGAAAAACGAAGCGAGACAAGCGATTTAAGTTCATTTGACCGGCTTGCATGAAGCAAATGAAGCGGCGGGAACTTGACCTTTGCGTTTTATCTCGGGTAACCATATTTTGAGCAATAAAAAAGCACCGCGATAGCGGTGCTTTTAGTTTTAGAACAACAAGAAGTTCGCGAGCACGAGTGTGATACAAGAACCGATCATCGGGATCGCGGTACGTTTGACGAGATCGAACGACGAAATGTTCGCCATGCCGCTGACGACGATGATAACGGCCGTAATCGGCGAAATCGCGCGGGCGGAGCTGGCGATGAAGTGCATCGGCAAAATCATCGTTACCGCGGCAATACCGCTCTTGGCGGCGATATCCGGAACGAGGTTGGCGAACGCGAAGAACGGAGCGTTACCCGAACCCATAACGACGGAACATACGCCGATGATGATGATCATGACGAGCGAAAGAGCGATCGCGCCGAAACCGCTGTTTTGCGTCCCGGAGATCAACGCATCAATCGTGCCGCTGACCATGAGGCCGCGGGCGAACGTTTCACCGGCGACGATCAACGTGACGACGTTGGCCATCTGACGACCCATGCCGTCAAAGAAAATCTGCAATTCTTCGGCCACCTGCTTGCCGTTGCGGGTGCGGATATATTGCGCCAGCATACCGACGGCGGTACCGATAAGCATCGCCTTGATGATGTCCATCTTAATGTCGGGAATCAGCAACGGGCTGAAGACCAAAATCAAAGCCAAAGGAACGATCGGCAACAATGCGTAAATAAGCGGCGGATGCGCATTGTCCAAGTTCACGTTATCGGTCGATACTTCGACATCTTCTTTACGCATCGGTTGCACTACGTGACCGTCGCGTTTATCCATGTATTTCTGGGTAAAATAATGCAAAATCGCGACCACCGGGAAGACGCAGAGGGCTACCGGTACCTGGTAATCATGCCAGTACATTACCGGATCGATACCGGAGAGTTCCGCCGCCAAAATCGTACCGGTGTCACTTGGACTCCAGTCGAGGCAAAGCGTGGTCGCAATCGCGGCGGCGGCCGAAAGACGGCTGACGCCGAGAGCTACCAGGATCGGGAACATGGTTACCATTAAGAGCATCGCCAAGCCCGACGCGCTGTTAATAGCCAGACCAAGTACCATACCGAGCGCCCAGCAGGCGGATAAAACGAGGTACGGCGATTTTAAGCGCAAGAGCGGCTGGATCGTCAAGTTGACGAGCGCGCGGCTTGCGCCGATGTGGTCCATGTAGCGGGCGAAACCGGCGACGGCCATAATGTTCAAGCCGAGTTTAGCGGCGCGCGAGGAAAGCACCGTACGAATAAATTCAAAGAGATCGAAAAGCAAAGAACCGGTGCTGCCTTTGCCGGCCGGGAAGATTTCCCCGTACCCTGCAATGACGGACACGAGCATCAGGAACATGCCGCCGATGAACAAAATGGTCTGCGGTTTATAGCGCTTCACAATGAAGTAGGCTACCCAGACGGTCACCAAAATTGCCAATACAATATTCACAACATCACCCCTCACAACCCTTACTAAGCTCATATTCACAAAGCTTATATATTGGTATTATTATAGCATGATAAAGAATAAAAACGGTTATAAAAATTTTGGGATAGGGGCGCATTTTTTGCTGTTTACGCATATGAATCTGCAATAGCGCGCTACCCATTTGAATATTCGTCAAATGCGCACAAAAAAACCGCCGTGCGGCGGTTTTTCATTCGAAATCGCAAACTTGCGCATCCTCTTTACAATATTTAATCTGCTGACATATACATTTGTCTTTCTCGCGGAAAAGTTGCGGCAAGAAGCGCAACAACTCTTCAAAACGTTCTTCGTTGATCGAATAGCGCGTCCATAAACCTTCGCGACGGGATTTGACGACGCCCGCTTCGACAAGAATTTTCATGTGGTAGCTCAGCGTCGACTGCGAGAGCGAAAAACTCTGCAAAATATCGCAGGCGGATAATTCGCAACAGGAAAGCATGTCGACAATGCGCAGACGAGTTTCATCGCTCAATGCTTTGAAAATATCGGCGTAGGTTTTGTAAGTGAGTTCCATAGTAAATTCCTTTCTGTATCGGTCGCGGGACAACCTTCCAAGACGCGGTCCGTGAGCGTGTTTACGTCGGTGCGCGGCGGAGCCGGCGCCACAGGTACAGCAAGCCTGCTCGGCGCTTACGTGCTGCCTCGCGAGTTTCGGTGCGAAGCGTTTCCGGGGCGCGTTTACCGTTGCACCGCGCCGCATCGGTCAAAATCGCAAATTCCAATCCCAAGATTTTATATTGAAAATATTCTTTCTATCACTTTACCCGATTTTGACGGTGTTGTCAAAATTTTCGATATAGCATCGAATTTGTTTATTTTTATGCAATCAAAAGGAGAGCCCGCGGCTCTCCTTTGAAAAAGGGGGAGATTATTTATAACGCGACGACTTCTTCGTTGACGCGCGCTTCGCGTTCCATTTTTTCCTGCGCGATATTTTTTCCTTCCCACTGATTGACAATGGCGGCGCAGGTCATATCGCCTGTGACGTTCAAGCAGGTGCGGATCATATCCAAAATACGATCGACGCCGGCGACAAGCGCGATGCCTTCCAACGGCAAACCGGTGGTTTGCAAAACCAGCATGAGCATGATCATGCCGGCGCCCGGAACGCCCGCGGTACCGATGGAAGCAAGGGTCGCTGTCAAAATAATCATCAATTGGTGGCCGATATCGAGGTTGATGCCATACACCTGCGCGATGAAGATTGCGCAAACGCCCTGATAAATCGCCGTGCCGTCCATGTTGATGGTCGCGCCCAACGGCAATACGAAACTGGTGATGGATTTATCGATGTTCAAATTTTCTTCGCAGCACTGCATAGACACCGGTAATGTGCCCGAGGAACTCGAAGTGGTAAAGGCCACCGCCATGGCCGGGAAAACGGCGCGGAAAAATGTCAGCGGGTTCAATTTACCCAGCATTCGCACCAAACCGCCATAAATAACGGCCACATGAATGAGGCTTGCCAACGCCGCCACGCCGATTAATTTCAGCAACGGCAACAGGACCGCCGCGCCGCTTACCGCGACGACCGGCACGATCAGACCGAACACGCCGATCGGCGCAAGCCGCATGATCCACGCGGTGACTTTGTACATCACTTCGGCGAGACCGGTAAAGAAACGCTCCACGACCTGCGCTTTTTGGCCGACGGCGAGGATGCCGCAACCGAAGAGCAGCGCGAAGAAGATAATCTGCAGCATGTTGCCTTCCGCCAGCGCTTTGATCGGATTCGTCGGAATGATACCGAGCAGTACGGATGCGATCGAAGGCGCTTCTTTCACTTTCACGCTGAGTTCACCGGTCGGCAGCACGAAACCCGCGCCGACGCTTAACGCGTTGGCTAGCACCAGACCGAGCGTGACGGCAAAACCGGTCGTCAGCATGTAAAAGCCGAATGCTTTGCCGCCGATCGCGCCGAGGCGTTTGATGTCACCCAAGCCGCACACACCGACGATCAGCGAGGCGAATACGAGCGGAACGATAATCAATTTAATACAATTCAGGAACAATGTGCCGAGCGGTTTGATCCAAGCGGTCGCGATGGCGGGACTGCCCTGCAACATAAGCCCGACGATAACCCCCAAAATGAGCGCAATGAAAATGCGCGCCGATAAACCTAAGTTTTTCATGTCCTTCTCCCCCTTTTAACTGTTTTGTACAGGTATCATTATAAAAAGAAGGTACTCGAATAACAATAGCGTATGCTGAAAAATACTGTATACATAATTTAGAATGGGGCGAACAATCCGAAATGATATTCAGAGAATATTTTGGGAATAAATAATATTTCTCTTGTATTTATGGAATTTCGGGAAAAATGAATCAGAACAAAACGGAGATAAACCATCTTAATCATTCGTGCTTTGTATACAATATACTTTCTTGCGCGCGAGAAAAAATCTTGCGCGTGAGCGATAAAAGCGGTTCGTTTGGCGATGTGCGTGACGAGGGCGAATAAGCGTAAGAACTTCTCTTAGGATAGGTCCAAACGGTGTGAAAGCAGATATGAAGGATTACGCGGCTCATGTTTTCCGTCAGAGCGTGAGCGTTTTTATAGAGTATAAATGCGTTCCTGTCGGAAGTAAAAAAGGGCACAAAAAAAGAACGCGCTCGCGCGTTCTTTTTTATACGTTTACAGTACGTTGACGAGGTCAATCGTCTGTTCACGATCCGGACCGACGGAAATGATGCCGAGTTTTACGCCGGTGAGTTCAGAAATTTTCGCCAAATATTTCTTGCAGTTTTCCGGCAAGTCTTCGTACTTGCGTACGCCGGTGATATCTTCCTGCCAGCCGGGCATTTCCTCATAGACCGGCTCGAGCGTTTCGAGGCGGTTGAGGTCGGCGGGATACTGCGCAACTTCGTTACCGTTCGAATCGCGGTACGCCTTACCGATTTTAATCGTTTCGAGTTCGTCGAGGATATCCAAACGCGTGATCGCGAGGTAATCCAAGCTGTTCAGCATCGCGGCATAACGCACGCCGACCGCGTCGAGCCAGCCGCAGCGACGGGGGCGACCGGTGACGGTGCCGTATTCATGCGCGCGTTCGCGCAAATGATCGCCGGTGGCGTCGGTGAGTTCGGTTGGGAAGGGACCCGCGCCGACGCGCGTGCTGTACGCTTTCACCACGCCAAAAATATTTTCCATGCGGTGCGGACCGATGCCGGCGCCGATGCAAGCGCCGCCCGCGATCGGGTGCGAGCTCGTGACGAAGGGATAGGTGCCGTGGTCGAGGTCGAGCATGGTCGCCTGCGCGCCTTCAAAGAGCACGCTTTTGCCTTCGCCGATGTAATCATGCACGCTGTAGTTCGTGTCGCGCACGTAGGGGCGCAAACGGTCGGCATATCCGCAATATTCTTCAAACATCGTATCGAAATCAAATTCTTCGACATGGTAGAAATCACGGAACAGGCGGTTTTTCGATGCCAAATTCCAACGTAATTTTTCCGCGAACACATCGCGATCCATAAGATCGGCCATGCGGATGCCGATGCGGTTGACTTTATCGGCGTAGCAGGGGCCGATACCGTTTTTCGTCGTGCCGATTTTCTTCTCGCCTTTGAGCCGTTCTTCCGCTTCGTCAATGCGGTTATGGTACGGGAAAACCACGTGGGCGCGATCGGAAATTTCGAGCGCGGAAACGTCGATTCCTTTTTCAATAATCGAATCGAGTTCGGCGATCAGACCTTTCGGGTCGATGACGACACCGGTGCCGATGACGCATGCTTTGCCCGGGTACATAATGCCGCTCGGCAGCAGACGCAGCGCGAACGCCTGGCCGTCGACGACGACCGTGTGGCCGGCGTTGTTGCCGCCTTGCGAACGTACGACGACATCGGCGCGAGCCGCCAAGTAGTCGACGATTTTACCTTTTCCTTCGTCACCCCATTGAGTGCCGATGACCATTGCTGTAGTCATTAGGTTACATCCTTTCTCTTATAAGCCGAAGCGTGCGAAGACCTCGTCCACGTGCGTCAGCATGGCGTGCGGATCGAAACGGGCGCGAATTTCATCTTCACTTAAATAGCGACGGATATCTTCATCTTTCAACAAGTTTTCGAGGAAATCTTCCCCTTCCAGCCAACGTTTCATCGCGTTGCGCTGTACCCAGCGGTACGCGTCGTCACGCATCGCGCCTTTGTCGACAAGCGCCAAGAGCACGCGCTGGCTGTAGATGAGACCGCCGGTTTTGTTCAGGTTGGCGCGCATGGTGTCCGGATAAACGAGCAGTTTATCGACGACGCGCGTGAAAATCTGCAGCATGTAATCCAAGGTGATCGTCGCGTCGGCCAAGATGACGCGTTCGACTGAGGAGTGCGAGATGTCGCGTTCATGCCACAGCGCCACGTCTTCGAGCGCCGGAATACTGTAACCGCGCATGACGCGCGCAAGACCGCTGACGCGTTCGCAGGTAATCGGGTTACGTTTGTGCGGCATGGCCGACGAACCTTTTTGTTTCGGCGAGAAATATTCTTCCGCTTCACGAATATCCGTGCGTTGCAGGTTGCGGATTTCGGTGGCGAATTTATCCAGGGAGCTGGCGATGACGGCGAGCGTCGTGATGTAGGCCGCGTGGCGATCGCGCTGCAACACCTGCGTCGAAATCTTGGACGGCGTGAGGCCCAATTTTTCGCAAACGTATTTTTCTACGAAGGGATCGACGTTGGCGTAGGTTCCGACAGCGCCGGAAATTTTACCGACGGCGATTTCTTCGCGCGCCGTACGCAGACGACGCAGATTGCGTTCCGTCTCATCGTACCAAAGGAGCAATTTCAGACCGAATGTGGTCGGTTCCGCGTGAATGCCGTGCGTCCGGCCGACCATTTCCGTATATTTGAATTCCACGGCGCGGCGGCGCAATACTTCGTGGAACGCTTCCAGGTCTTTGATTAAAAGATCGGTCGCGTCGCAGAGCATGGAGCAGAGCGCGGTGTCCTTGACATCCGTAGAGGTGAGACCCATGTGGATGTATTTAGAATCTTCACCGACGAATTCACCGACGGCGGTTAAAAAGGAAATAATGTCATGGTTGATTTCCGCTTCGATTTCATGAATGCGTTCCACTTTGAAATCCGCTTTTTCACGAATCGTTTTCACGGCTTCTTTCGGAATGACGCCTAACTCCGCTTGCGCTTCACAAGCGTAAATTTCGACATCGAGCATGCGGCGGAATTCGTGTTCTTCCGTCCAAATTTTACCCATTTCGGGTTTCGTATAACGTTCAATCATGCGAATGGCCTCCTTTGGCTTCGGTTTCCCGACGGCGGATCTCGCGACCCACGATAACGCCGGCGACAGATGCCTGAATCAGACCGCGGGTGATACCGGCTCCGTCACCGGCGGCGAAAAAGTTGGGAATAGTCGTTTCCAATTGATCGGATAATTGCAGACGCGAGGAATAGAATTTCGCTTCCACGCCGTATAACAGCGTGTGGCGCGAATTCGCTCCGGGCGCGACGGCATCCAGTGCTTCAAACATTTCCATAATATCGACCAGATGACGATACGGCAGTACCAGCGAGAGATCGCCGGGCGTCGCCGACGGCATCGTCGGATGGACCAGACCGCGGCGAATCCGTTCGGGCGTCGAACGACGTCCGTCACGTAAATCGCCGAGGCGCTGCACGATCGGGCCGTCGCCCAAAAGATTGGCGAGACGAGCGATCGATTTACCGTACGCGATCGGCTCTTTGAACGGCTGCGTGAAACGTTTCGAAACGAGCAGCGCGAAGTTCGTGTTGGGACTCTTCTTGTGCGCGTAGCTGTGCCCGTTCACCGTCAGCAGGCCGCCGTTGTTTTCCGTGACGACAAAGCCGTTCGGATTCATGCAGAAAGTGCGTACCTGATCGTCAAATGAGCGCGAGAAGTAAAGCAACTTCGACTCGTAAACGATATCGGTAATATGTTGGAAGATTTCCGCGGGCGTTTCGACGCGCACGCCGATATCGACGGCGTTGCTCGAAAGTTCAAGACCGTAATGCTTAGCCTGCGTCACGAACCATTCCGAACCTTCACGACCCGGCGCGGCGACGAGGTACTTGGCGCCGATGTATTCGTCGCCGACCTTGACGCCTTGCACGCGCCCACCTTCGGACACGAGCTCGGTCACTTCCGTATCGCAACGGATATCGACTTTACCCGCGAGCGCTTCGCGCATGTTTTTCAGAATTTTAACATTGACGTCCGTGCCGAGATGGCGAATGCGCGCCGGGATCAGCGCGAGATCGGCGGCGGCCGCGCGCCGCTTCAGCTGCGCGATCGCTTCCGCGTGCTCATCGCCGTAGACTTTACGATCCGCCCCGCCGTATTGACTGTATACGGCATCGACATGGTCGATCTCTTTTTGCAGGGCGGCCTTGCTCATGAAGTCATCCAAGTTGCCGCCGTATTCCGTCGTCAGCGTCAACTTGCCGTCGGAAAACGCGCCGGCGCCGCCCCAGCCGCAAACGATATTGCGGCGGCGTTCTTCGAGCGGCGTCGCGCGATCCGCGTTTTGGGACGCGCGCATGGCGATGTCATGTCCTTTTTCCAGGATTAAGACTTTTTGTCCGGTATCGGCCAGCTCCAGCGCCGTGAAAATTCCGGCGGGTCCGGCGCCGATAATGACCACGTCGTAATCGGCCAAGGAAATCTTCCTTTCTTACTCATAAAAACAGCTCAAAAAAGTGCGGGGACTTTTTTGAGCTCTCTGTTATTTCCCTTTCACATAATACCAGCAGGAAGGTAGACTGTCAATAAATATCGAACAATTTACAAAAGAAATATAAAATCGTTCGCAATTCGGTAAACGGTTTGTATTTTTTGGATAAAACGGGACGTGCTTGCGGAAATAAAAAACCGGCTTGCGCCGGTTTAAATTAAAATACATGCAACAGCAAAGGAACGAGAAACGGCGCGATGAGAGCGGTGATGACGCCCATGAAGATCATCGCCACCGACGCCATGACGCCGGCCTTTTCATTTTCTTCGTACGCGCGCGCCGTGCCCGTGCCGTGCGCCGTAAAGCCGAAGAGCAGACCTTTCAGTAAGGGATTGTGAATATTCAAAAACCGAATGATGGAGACCGTCATCAACATGCCGATCACGCCTGTCAAAATAACGAACACCGCGGTGATCGTTTCATTGCCGCCGAGCATCACCGAGACGTTCATCGCCAGCGGCGTCGTGATCGAACGCGGCGCGAGACTCAGCACGTAGCTCTCATCCACGCCGAAGAGATGCACGATACCCATCGTCGTCGTGATCGCGGTGGCGGCCGCGACGATGCCGACAATTGAAAGCTCCGGCAGATATTTGCGGATCAAGTTTTGTTGCCGGTAAAGCGGTACGGCGAATGCCACCGTCGCCGGTCCCAACAACCACTGCAATACCGAACCGCCACCGCGGTATTCCTCATACGGCACGCCCGCAAAAAGCAGCAACGCGACAATCGCGATCGGACACAAGACGAGCGGCATGAACCAAAGCGAACCCGTGCGCAGGTACAACGCTTTGATCAGGTAGTACGCCGCGAGCGTCCCGCAGAGGGAAAGTAGAATCGCTATCATAACCGTTTCCATCCTTTCCGTCGCGCGCGCATTACCAGCACCGTGCACAGCGAAATGATCCACAGCACGATCAGAATGCTGATCGCCACCGCGCCGATCAGTTTTGAACCGAGTACGCCGAATAAATTGGTGTACTGCATGATGCCGACTGCCGGCGGAATAAAGAACAGCAGCAGATCGCGAATTAAAAGATCCGCGCCGTCTTCCACCCATTCCAGCCGCACGATTTTGTATTGGAGCGCGAGAAACAGCAGCGCCATGCCTAAGAGTGCGCCGGGCACCGGCAGGCCGATGGCGCGTACCGCTTGTTCACTCAAATAAAAAATGCCGCTCAAAAGGACGATTTGCCAAGCGGCCCTAAACCACCACATAAAATTCTCCTAAAATGGTAAATATATAGTAAAATAAGAACAGTGAGGCGCAAAGGCCTGTTAAGTCCAAAGAAAACAGTAGATTCATTCTACTCTCTTCGTCGGTAAAAGTAAAGGGGAAGCTCATGGAGCTGTTACATTTACAATACTTCAGCGAAGTCGCGCACTGGAAATCCTTCACGCGCGCCTCGCAAAGTCTGCACATCAGCCAGCCGTCGATTTCCAAAGCCATCCGCGCGTTGGAAGAACGTTGGGGCGTGCAACTTTTTCATCGCCAGGGCAAGACGATCGCGCTGACCGATGCGGGCGAAGTCATCTTGCCGAAAGTGGAGGAGTTTCTCGATCAATACTATCGGCTGGAAGCGGACATCGTTTCACCGGAGTTGCGTCGTCAGGGGAAAATCGTCCTCGGCGTCGCGCCGATGGTCGGCACGATTTATCTGCCGGAACTGCTGCGCGACTTTTCCGCCGCGTATCCTTATCTCGCCATCGAACTCGTCGAACGTCCGACGGCGATCGTGGAAGAACTGTTGGAGAGCGGCGCGGTGCATTGCGGCTTTTGCATTGTACCGACGATCAACGGTGATCATGAGACGCTGCTTTTGCCGCGCGAAGAAGTACATGCATTTCTGCACAAAGACCATCCGCTCGCGGCCAAAGACGCGCTTACCATTGAGGACCTCGCCACGACCAAACTCATTACGTTTACGAACGAAACCACCTTGTACCGCAGTATCATCCGCAATTTCCAGGCGCGTGAAATGCGTCCGCAAATCGCCATTCAGGCCTATGAATGGAGTTTGCTCGCGGCCTTTGCCGATGCGAATGTCGGCGTTACCTTATTGCCCGAACCGCTCGGGCGATTCGTGCCGCAACTGTATCCGAATCTCGTGGATCGACCGCTCGTCGACACCGACCTTGCCTGGCGCGCCGCGCTCGTTTGGCAGGATAAACGTTACGCCGGCACTGTCGTCGAACTCTTCGTCGAATTCTTCCGTATGCATCAGGGACTCGACACCGCCGCTTCCGCCGCGCACAAAAAATAATTCGCGCGGCAAAGATCATTGCGAAGTCATGACCGTATCGCGGTGAAGAACTGGCATTACGATTTGAAAAAACGAAAAGGCACGGCAAACAGACGTGCTTTTGTTGTATTAATATATAAAGAAATATCAAGAACACAAGCAAGAAAAAGCACTCCCTATTACGGGGAGTGTTTTTCATATGCGCACGCCTTCGTGACGCAATAAAAATAATTTCGTTTGTACGCCTTCCACATCGTGGTAGCCGCCGGGGCCGTTTTGCGCGACGACGCGGTGACAGGGAATGAAAAGCGGCAGGGGATTGCGACCGCAGGCGTTGGCGACGGCGCGGGCGGCGCCGGGACGACCGAGCGCTTGCGCGACGCGACCGTAGGTGACGGTTTCGCCGTAAGGAATTTCCTGCAGCGAACGCCAGACCGAGCGATCAAATTCCGTGCCGGCGAGATCAAAGGGCACGATGAAATGTTGCCGCGTGCCGGCGAGGTATTCGTCGATTTGCAAGAGCGCGGTATCGATCCAATTGGTGGCCTGTTCGATACCGAAACCGCAACCGGCAATACTAAATTGTTCGGCGGGAGCTTCCCAATGCGCGCGCGCGGCGAGCGCCGCGGCCGGCGTGAAAGCGATCAAACCGTTTTCGGAGGCGCTGAGCGTGGCACGTCCCTGACCGTACGACCAGGTATACCGCGCGAGCGGCGTCGGTGTTGGCATAAAAACTCCTTATCAAAATACGATTTATGTACGAATACCAAAACTATGTTGGCGTATGCGCAGAAGATCAGAATAACGCGCCTTGCGACCAGCCGGCTTCGCCTAAAAAAGCGTGCGGGCCGAGGCCGAGTTCTCGGAACATGGCGAATGCGTCGGTGTGCCCTGTTTCTTGCAACGCGTGACGGACGATTTCACCGCAGATCAAGGCGTCTTCATCGGCGCGGTGATGATGAAAGGTCAGGCCGAGGAAATCACCGACACGATTGAGCGCGTACGACGGCAGATCGGGCCACACGCGCCGCGCGAGCGTGACGGTGTCGCCGTATTGAAAGGAAGGCAGCGTCAGTCCGTAGTAGGAAAGTGACGCGCGTAAAACTTCCGTGTCGAATTTCGCATTGTGCGCGACGCAAAATGTGCCGTCAAAATACGGCGCGAAGTCCTCCCAAATGGCGGGCAATGTCGGCAGGTCCGCGACGTCGGCGGGACGAATCTGATGGATACGGATGTTGTTATCGTCAAATTTCATCTCCGGCGGCGGAAATAAATGCGCGACGGTTTCCTGTACGCCGTCTTCGGTGAAACGTACGACGGCGAGCGAGCAGGCGCTGGCGGGCGACTGCGTCGCCGTCTCAAAATCAAAAGCGATAAATTCCATAACGACTCCTTTGTAATGAGGTCATTATACCATGACGCGGACGCAGGTGACACGCTCTTGGAGCTGTGCTAAAATGGTAAATAGAAAAAAATCGATAATAAAAGAAAGACTACGAACAGGAGTGAATGATCATTAATTTTCAACCGTTTGCTATTGAAGATAAACCGATTTTAGATCGATTTTTCAGAGAACATCATTATGAACAATCGGAATGCGCGTTCGGTACGCTTTTTATTTGGCAGGATGCGTTTCGCTTGGCGTGGGCGGTCGAAGACGACGTTCTGTTTATTCGTGCGGGACGGTACGGTCACGAGTTTTTATTGCCGCCGTTCGCGGGCGAAAATAATTCCTTTGTGGCGGGACTGCGCAAGGCCGAAGACTGGTTCGAGGAGCAACATTTACCGTTCCTTTTGAAAGGCGTTTCACCGTGGGTCGTGGAGCGGATGCGAGAGCTGTGTCCGAGCTGCTATCGCTATGAACGAGATCGCGATAATTTTGAATACATTTATAAGACAAGCGATTTAATCAACCTGCCGGGCAAGTCGTTACGGCAAAAGAAAAACCACGTGAACGCGTTTCGGCGGGATTATGTGGGCTACGAGTATGTGGATCTCGGACCGGAGCATAAAGAAGAATGTTTGGCGGTGGCCGATGAATGGCTCGACGAACACCAGACGACGGAAGATATGGCAGCGGAACGGGTCGGCATCGAACGGGTGTTTGATAACTGGGACGCGCTCGGCGTGAAGGGTGGCGCGATTCGGATTTACGGCAAGATCATCGCGTTTTCGATCGGCGAGTATATCCACCCGAAGTTGGCGGTAGTTCACTTTGAAAAAGCAAATCCGAATGTGCGCGGCAGTTTCCAGATCATCAATCAGGAATTTGTCAGTCACGCTTGGGCGGATACTGAATTTATCAACCGTGAGGAAGATATGGGCATCGATGGTATGCGGCAGGCGAAAGAAAGCTACCATCCGGATCATTTCGCGGAAACATATGACGTATATTTGGCCGACGGCGTTTGCGGCAAGCCGTTGGCGCGGGAGCTCAGTGAATGATACGTACGGCGCAAGAGCGTGACCGCGCGGCGGTAGAGGCGCTCTGGGATTACCACTTTGAAAAACGCGACGAACCGTTTTTTCCATTTTATTTTCGGGAATGCTACCGTCCCGAGGAAACGCTTTTATATACTACGGAGACGAGGCTTGCAGCGGCGTTGCATTTGCGGCGCTACACGCTTTCGATCCGCGGCGCGGCCGTGCCGGTGACGTATATCGTGGGACTGGCGACGCATCCGGCGGCGCGCGGGCGCGGCTATGCCGGTGCGCTTTTACAGGCGGCGCTGGCGGAAGGTAACCGTCTCGGACGCTACGCCAATATTTTGATGCCGTCGGCGGCGGGTTTTTATGCGCCGCGCGGCTGGTCGCTGTATTGCCACCAGTGGCGGCGACAGAGCGCGTTTGAGTCGCGCGCGCAGGCGTACGCGCTGCCGGCGGGCGATATTCATTACGAATGGTTGGCGCAGGAAAGTTCCGTGCAACCGCTTGTCGATTTATATCGGGCGGCGATGGCGGGCGTTTCCGGCTGCGCCGAGCGGGATATGGAAACGTTTGCGCGACTGGTGCGCGGCCAGCTGGCGGAAGGATACGCGGTGGTCGCGTATGAAGGAGCGCAACCGCTCGGCTATTTGTTTTTCTCGCGCCAAGACGAAACGCTGCTGGTCGGTGAGTGGATCGCGCCGACCGCGGCGGGCGATCGCGCGTTATATCAATTCATTCGTCAGCAGGCGGGCGAGTTCAAAGACTGGGTGCGTTTCGCTCCGCTGGATGACGCTTCCTATCTGACGTGGCCGGACGGCGCGGAACATATTTACACGCAAAATGAAACGTTTCCGTTCATGATGATTCGCATCGCGGATGTGGCCAAGTTTTGGTCGCAAATTCCGGCGGCGGCTGCCGGCGCGTTAAATGTCGGGGTCACACTGCCCGAGGGCGCGACGGAAACATATCGCGTGACGGCGACGGACGGTCGCAGTCGCGTCGAACCGACCAAAGACGCGGCGGATGTGACGACGGATATCGGCACGCTCGGCGTCATGCTCATCGGACGGCTGACGGCCGGCGCCTTGGCGCGCGCGGGACGCCTGACGGGGGATGCGCAAGCGATCGCGTTGCTGGACCGGCTGTATCCGGCGCAGCGCGTATATATTAATGAGTGGTATTGAGCGGATGGTATACTATCGGTAGCTATGTTTTATTGCCACCGTATTCCGAACAAATGGAAAGACGGAGGGGAATTTCAATGCAGGAAATTTACTTGGCGGGAGGATGCTTCTGGGGATTGCAAGAAGTGTTTTCACGCTTGCCCGGAGTGATCGCGACGGAAGTCGGCTACGCCAACAGCAAGCAGGCGGCGCCGAGCTATGAAGATGTGTGCACGGATGAAACCGGCGCGGCCGAAACGGTCAAGGTAACGTATGATCCGCAAAAGATCGCGTTGACGGACATTCTCGGCGTTTTCTTCACCGTCATTGATCCGTACAGTAAAAATCGTCAGGGCAATGACATCGGCAGTCAATATCGGACCGGCGTGTACTATACCGATCCCGCCGATGAGCCGATGCTGGAGCAATATTTTAACCGTTTGCAGCAGCGCGACCAAGAGGGCGCGATGACGATTCATGAAGAACCTGCTGTTCTCGGCGGTAAAAAAATACAGACGGAATTATTGCCGCTGGAAAATTTTTATACCGCGGAAGAGGAGCATCAAAACTATTTAAAGAAACATCCGCAGGGCTACTGCCATATTAATCTGGCGGCGCTTGAACGCGCCGGCGTGATTACTGCGGCCGAAACGAAGGAGTGACGTGGAGTTGAGCAATATGACCTATGCGTTGGCGGTTCATTTCGCCACCAAAGGCGAAGGACGCAAGGCGTTTTTGAAGACGGCGGAAGACGCGGCGAAAATGTATCAGGCGAGCATCATTCTGCAGCCGAACGGCGATGTGACGATGGCGGGAATCGCCGCCGATGAAGTCGCGCCGCTGTTGATCGCGACGGGCATGTCGCCGTACGCGGAATGGCCGCGAGATGTCGTCACCTGCGATATCGAGACGCCGTTGCCGTTGCGCGCGGTCGGCATGGAAGACGGCTGGGAAGTATTTCTCGGCGATAATGTCTTTGTCGGTTTCGTGAGCATGCCTGATGATGCCGTGCGGATTTTGGAACGCGCGGGCGCTTTCTACACGAATCAGGAAAAATTTGAAACGCTGCCGCATTTTGTGGAACGTATCGGGCTGGACGCGTTTCGTCGCGAAGTGCTCGGCGTCGAGCCGTTGACGGACGCTTCGGCCTTGCCGCCGGAATATACGTCGGGGGGCGATTTTTACAATCTCGCGTATGATCCCGCGCCACCGACCGACTGGGATGAACGCCCGGCGGCGCGGACGCTGCATCATGGCGATTTCGTGCGTCCGGATGACAATTTGATGCAAATTCTGACGGTGTATCCGGAGATGGGTCCGCTGTTTATGGAATACGGCATGCATTGCATCGGTTGCGTCATTTCCTACGACGAAAGTTTGTGGGAAGCGTGCCAGGTGCACGGCCTCGATATTTTTGAAATCATGGGCGAAATGAATGAATACCTGGCCGATAAACTCGGTAAGGAACTGATCACGGGAGATACGCCGCTGCAGGAATTGTTCACCATGTACCCGCAGACGGTGAGCGTACTGCAGGAATACGGCATTTCGTTGCCCGATGAAATGTCGACGACCTTGGGCGCGCTCGCGGCGGAGCACTCCGTCAGCGAAGCCGATCTTTTGGCGCAAATTCATCGTAAATTGCGCAAGGAGGTCTGATGGAAACCAATCGAGCAGCGCTTATTTTCGCGCAGGCGGCCGCGAGTGACGGCCGTTTTCTGCGCTTGCACGAGGCGGCGCGACGCGTTTTCGGACAGGAAGCGGATCGGCGGTACGCGGAGGTCGTTTTGCAATACGGCAAACCGCAGACGCCGGACTACCGTTTGAAAGATCTGTTACCCGCCGATACGGACGACCTGACGCCGTTGGCGACAGTGGCGCGCACGGCGCTCACGCGCGAGGCGGCATATATCGCCGCGCTTTATGATTTCGAGGTGGCGCCGGCATCGGAACTGACCGCCGGTATTTGGACGCGCGACGGCCAGCGGCAAGGCATGGAAGCGCGACGTTCGGCGCTGTCGGCGGATACGGCGTTGCAAGCGGCACAGACGTTGACGCAAAGTCTGTGGGGGATCCCGACGTGGCCGCAGGAAGTCAACGTATTGGCGGCCAGTGACGAGCTTTTTGCCTGGGAAATGCCGTTGCCTTTTTTGCAGGATATTTGGCAGGCTATCGAACTCGCGCAGGAAGAATGGTTGACGCTTTGGGCGCTGTGGTTGCGCGCGTACGTACACGCGCTCACGCCCGTGTGCCATTTCGTCGCGGATGAGACGACGTCGCCGCAACGCTTCATCATCACAAAAGTAAAATAAGACAATAAAAAACACTCCGTACGGAGTGTTTTTTTGCGCTTAAAATTCGTACACCACATTGCCCAACACATGACCGATCGGTACCGGTCCGATGTAACGGCTGTCACTGGAGTGGTTGCGGTTGTCGCCCATGACGAATACCGTGCCCTCGGGAACGATAAACTCACCATCTAAGTTAAATTTCATCGGTTCGTTGATGTACGGTTCGTTCAGCGCGCGGCCGTTTCGGTAAACATGCCCGTCGCGGAAACCGAGACGATCCCCCGGATGACCGATAACGCGTTTAACCCAAATGTAGTTCGCCGCGTACGAGGAATCCACAAGCGACATGTAGTTGTACGCAGGCTCCGCGAAATCGTCGCCCCAATCGCGCGGCCGTTGCGTGCGGCTGTCGATGATGACAATTTGTCCGTAGTCGGGCAATTCCCGCAGCACGTGGCTGATTTTGGAAACCAATAAATACTGACCGTTATGCAGCGTCGGCACCATCGATTCGCCGGCGACGCGGGTCGGCACAAAAATAAAAATGTGAATCAGCATGGCCAACGCCAATGCCACAATGATTGAATAAACCCAATCCCATACTTCTTTCCAAAAATGATTCATACAGTCCTCCTCGCAGTTCATTCATTTATTTATTGTAGCAATTGACCCCAAAACTGGCAAGAATAAAAGCGCGGTCATGAAAATTTATCAGGTTACACTAATCATTCACAAAACGCAAATAGTATACAACATATATTCATTTCGTATATACGGTATTTTTCAAGTTTTTTTGTGATAGTATAGAAAACGTAATGTTTTTAGCAAAAGAAAGAGGAGAATAAATGGAGCTGTTTCGCAAAAAGTCGTTGGGAATGTTTCAACATAATTTAGCGCAGAGTTCGCTGAAAAAAGGTTTGAACGCGATCGACATCACCTTGCTCGGTTTGGGCATCATTATCGGCACGGGCATCTTCGTGCTGACGGGTGTGGTCGCGGCGGACTATGCCGGTCCGGGCATCATGCTTTCCTTTATTTTGGCGGGGATCACCTGCGCGTTCGTCGCACTCGCGTATTCGGAACTGGCAGCGGCCTTGCCGGTGGCGGGCTCGGGCTATACGTACACGTACAGCACGCTCGGTGAAATCGTCGCGTGGCTCGTCGGCTGGGGACTGATTTTGGAATATTCCGTCGGTTCGGCGACAGTCGCGGTCGGTTGGAGCGCGTACCTGGCTGGCTTGTTGAAATCGACCGGTTTTCATTTGCCGCAGGCGCTGACGGCGGGACCGATGGGAGGCGGGCTGATCAATTTGCCGGCGATGATCATTGTCGGGATCATCACCTTGCTTTTGATTCGAGGCACGAAAGAATCCGCGCGCGTCAATAAAATTCTCGTCTTCATCAAAGTCGCGGCGATTTTTATTTTCCTTTTCCTCGCGGCGCCGAGTGTGGAACCCGCTAACTGGATACCGGTATTGCCTTTTGGTTGGCACGGCGTCTCAGCGGGCACGGCGGTTATTTTCTTCTCGTACATCGGCTTTGACTGCATCGCTACCGCGGCGGAAGAAACGAATAATCCGAATCGCGACATGCCGATCGGCATCATCGCGTCGCTCTTGATCTGCACCTTGCTTTACATCGCGGTCAGCGCCGTCTTGACCGGCGTCGTTCCTTACAGTGCTTTGAATAACGCGGAACCGGTCGCCTACGTCTTGCGCCATCTCGGCTACTCGTTCGGCTCGGCGCTGGTCGGTACCGGCGCGCTTTGCGGCCTTTCGACCGTCATTTTGGTTTTCCTTTTTGCGCAAAGCCGTGTTTTCTTCGCCATGAGCCGTGACGGCCTGTTGCCGAAATCGTTCTCCAAAGTAAACGCCAAAACCGGCACGCCGGTGGAAGTCACGTTGATCGTCGGCACGCTCGTTGCCATCATGGCGGGGCTTACCCCGATTCATGTCATCGCGGAAATGACGAGCGCGGGCACGCTCTTCGCGTTTCTTTGCTCGTTGCTCGGCGTCATGATTTTGCGGAAACAGCATCCGGAGTTGCCGCGCCCGTTCCGCTGTCCGGCGCTTTACCCGATGGCCACATTGGGGATCGTCTTCTGCGGCTATATTTTCAGCAATCTTTCCGTGCATACGTTCATGATGTTCGGCGGCTGGCTTTTTGTCGGACTGTTGATTTATTTATTCTACGGGCATGCGCACAGCGTACTCTCCGTCGGCAGTGACGCTCATCGGCGCTACCGCGCGCAGGTGGAAGATTCCGAAACATTTGGCGCCGGCACGACCGCCGCGTCCGAATCGTAAACTCGCTTTCCCGTACATACGAAAAGCCCCTCGCGCAGAGGGGCTTTTTCATATGGCGCATGATGAAAAAAGAAAATGCGGAGGTAAATGGTTCTTTTAGTATATCGAAACGCTTGAATATTAAAGATGAGCATGGTATAATCAATTCATATCATATAGATAAAATTCGAAATGAAGACGAGCACGTAGAGAGGATGGTATTGATGAAAGCAAAATTGCAAAAGAAATACGATCTTTATATTGGCGGTGAATGGGTTGCGGCCGGTGATAAAGAACTGATTGCCGTACACAGCCCGATTGACGGCAAAGAACTGGCGAAAATCGCGGAAGCCACCGAAGCCGATGTGGAAAAAGCGGTAGTGGCGGCGCAAGAAGCATTTGAAAGCTGGAAAAAAACCACGCCGCAGGAACGTCAGCAAGTGCTGACGGCGATCGCGGATCTGATCGATGCCAATAAAGAACATTTGGCGACGGTGGAAACGCTTGACAACGGTAAACCGATTCGTGAAACGATGGCGGCCGATGTTCCGTTCGCGGCGGATCACTTCCGTTACTTCGGCGGTCTTCTGCGCGGTCGGGAAGGCTCGGCGACAATGCTTGACGAAAACACGCTCAGCCTCATCCTTCGCGAACCGATCGGCGTCGTTGGTCAGATTATTCCGTGGAACTTCCCGTTCCTGATGGCGGCGTGGAAATTGGCGCCGGCATTGGCGGCGGGCTGCACGGTCGTATTAAAACCGTCGAGCCACACCTCGCTTTCCATCTTGGAATTGGCGCGCTTGATTGATGAAGCGGGCATTTTGCCGAAAGGCGTTCTGAACATCATCACCGGCAGCGGCTCCAAAGCGGGCGAATACATGCTGCAAAATAAAGGCTTCAGTAAATTGGCGTTCACCGGTTCGACCGCTGTCGGCCAGGGCGTATACGAAGCGGCCTGCTCACACATGATTCCGGCCACTTTGGAACTCGGCGGCAAATCGGCCAACATTTTCTTTGAGGATATGGACTGGGACGTTGCCATGGACGGCGCGCAACTCGGCATCCTCTTCAACCAGGGTCAGGTCTGCTGCGCGGGCTCGCGTATTTTCGTTCAGGAATCGATCTACGATGAATTCGTGGAACGTCTGGCGAAACTCTTCAAGAAAGTCAAAGTCGGCAACCCGCTCGATGCGGATACGCAAATGGGCGCCTTGATTTATGAAGATCAGCTCAAGAAAGTGCTCAAATATGTGGAAATCGGTAAAGAAGAAGGAGCGCGCCTTGTGGCCGGCGGTAAACGCATTACCAAAGACGGCCTCGACAAAGGTTTCTTCATCGAACCGACAATCTTTGCGGATGTGACCAACGACATGAAGATCGCGCAGGAAGAAATCTTCGGACCGGTCGTTGTTGTACAGAAATTTAAAGATGAAGAAGAAGTCATCCGCTTGGCCAACGACAGCATTTACGGCCTCGGCGGCGGCGTCTTCACCACCAATATCAACAAAGCCATCCGTGTGGCGCGCGGCATTGAAACCGGCCGCATGTGGGTCAACACCTACAACCAGATTCCGGCGGGCGCACCGTTCGGCGGTTACAAGCAGTCCGGTATCGGTCGTGAAACCCATGCCATGATCTTGGATCACTACACCCAGGTGAAGAGCATCCTGATCAACCTCAACGAAGAACCGAGCGGCATGTACCAAACGAAATAATTCGTGCGCATACCCGCACAGTCAAAGGAGCGCTACGGCGCTCCTTTTTGGTTGCGCGGCAACAACTTGCAAACGGTTACAATTACGCATATAAGGATATATAAATAAAGAAGCATACGAACGCGACATTACGTCGTAAAAAATGGAAAAAGCAATTGGCAAGTTCATTTTCGTGTGCTACAATAAATTTCGCTTGTGTACTACCAACCCGATGTAGACGCTCTGTCAACGAGCGGCTAAAAAATGATCAAGAACGAAAATAAATTCTTGACAGTCGGGGTCGGGACATGATAGTATAAATGAAGTCGCACGAAGCGACACGGTTCTTTGAAAACTGAACAATGCAATGAATTAACG